>Ga0207645_10001685_pt1 | contig 17959 bp, 14 predicted proteins | sample KBSM53metaG_FD_184331 | JGI IMG/M metagenome (GOLD analysis project Ga0207645, IMG submission 184331) | Miscanthus rhizosphere microbial communities from Kellogg Biological Station, Michigan, USA - KBS M5-3 metaG (SPAdes) (version 2) | ecosystem: Host-associated > Plants > Roots > Rhizosphere >...
CCTGTTCGCGGTCGAGGGTGGGACGGCGGGCATGTGCTACACGTTCCGCAGCCTGATGGCGAACGGGTTCCTCCGCAAAGGGGACACCATCGCGCTCGGCACGCCGATCTTCACGCCGTACCTCGAGATCCCGGAGCTGACGGACTTCCAGTTCCACACCGTCGAGGCGCGCCAGAGCGAGATGGCGGACGGGAGGCACGCCTGGCAGTACCCGGACGCCGAGATCGCGAAGCTGGAGGACCCGCGCATCAAGGCGTTCTTCCTGGTCAACCCCGGCAACCCCGGGTCGTGCGCGATGCGCCAGCAGACGATCGATCGCATCGTCGAGCTCGTGCAGGAGAAGCGGCCCGATCTGCTGCTGCTGACCGACGACGTCTATGGGACGTTCGTGGAGGGGTTCCGGTCGCTGGCCGCCGATCTCCCGCACAACACCATCCTCGTGTACTCGTTCTCGAAGTACTTCGGCTGCACCGGGTGGCGGCTGGGCGTGGTGGCGCTGCACGAGGACAACATCATCGACCGCGCCATCGCCCGGCTGCCCGAGGACGAGCGCGCTGCGCTGCGCCGCCGCTACGGCTCGATGATGCTGGACCCCGACAAGCTGAAGTTCATCGACCGGATGGTCGCCGACAGCCGCGACGTCGCGTTGAACCACACCGCCGGGCTGTCGCTGCCGCAGCAGGCGCAGATGGCGCTGTTCTCGCTGTTCGCGCTGCTCGACGAGGACGACGCGTACAAGAAGCGCACGCGCGCGATCATCGACGAACGCTACAAGAAGCTGTTCGAGGGGCTGGGTGTTCTGCTCAAGCCCGATCCGCTGCGGGCCGGCTACTACGCGACGCTGGACATCGAGGCCTGGGGCATCGCGATGTTCGGCGAGGACTTCAAGCGCTACATCGAGACGCACCACGACCCGCTGGAGATCGTCATCCAGCTGGCGCGCAAGCACGGCACGGTGCTGCTGAGCGGCCGCGGGTTCGAGGGGCCGCCCTGGTCGGCGCGCGTGTCGCTCGCCAACCTCAGCGCCGACGAGTACCTGGATATCGGGCGCGATCTGGCCGCGATCGCGGGCAAGGCGGTCGCCGCCTGGAAGGCGACGGCCGGCGTTGAGCCGGGGGCCGATCCGAAGAAGTTGCCCAAGAAACCGTGAAAGGACCCTCCATCATGCGCATTCGTACACTGTTGCTGTCCGCGCTCCTGGTGGCCGTGCCGGCGGCGTCGGCGTACGCCGCGAAGCCCGCGATCAAGATCCTGGCCACGGGTGGAACCATCGCCGGGGCGCAGGCGAGCACGCAGTCCTACGGCTACAAGTCGGGGTCGTTCAGCGTCGACGATCTGATCGGCGCGGTCCCGCAGCTGAAGGAGATCGCGACCCTGTCGGGCGAGCAGGTGGCGAACATCGGCAGCCAGGACATGAACGATCAGATCTGGCTGAAGCTGGCCCGCCGCGTGAACGAGGTGCTGGCCGCCAAGGACGTCGCCGGCGTGGTCATCATGCACGGCACCGACACCATGGAGGAGACCGCGTTCTTTCTCGACCTGGTCGTCAAGAGCGAGAAGCCGGTGGTGATGGTCGGTTCGATGCGGCCCGCGACGGCGGTCAGCGCGGACGGTCCGGGCAACCTGTACAACGCGGTCGCGGTCGCGGCCAGCCCGGGCGCGCGCGGGCGGGGCGTGCTGGTCGCGCTGAACGACGAGGTGCACGCCGCGCGCAACGTCACCAAGACCGACACGACCAGCGTCGAGACGTTCAGGAGCATCAACCGCGGACCGGCGGCGCTGGTCCACACCGGGAAGATCGACTGGTTCGAGAAGATGGACCGGCGCAACACCACGACGTCCGAGTTCAGCGTGGAGGGGCTGACGCAGCTACCGCGCGTGGACGTCATCTACGCGCACGCCAACATGAGCCCGGATCTGATAGACGCCGCGGTCCGCAACGGCGCCAAGGGGCTGGTCATCGCCGGCGTCGGCGACGGCAACATGACCAAGGAGGCGCTGGCGGCGCTCACCCAGGCGAACAAGGCGGGCGTCGTGGTCGTCCGCAGCACGCGGCTGGCGGGCGGGCTGGTGCTGCGCAACAACGAGGTCGACGACGACAAGATGGGGTTCGCGGCGTCGGGCGAGTTCACGGCGCCCAAGGCGCGCGTACTGCTGCAGCTCGGGCTCACCAGGACCCGCGACGTGAAGCAGATCCAGCGCATGTTCAACCAGTACTGACCTTGAACCCTCGGCCTTCGACGGGGGCCGCCCCGTAGGGCAACGACGCAAACCACCGCGCGCGCGTTGTAGCGAGACGGTGACGCCGCAGATTACGGCCTGACCAGGAGGTCAGCCGTGAGCCAAGCCAAGCGACAGGTGGTCGCGTGGGCGATCGCGATCTCGATACTGCCGGCCGCGTGCGCGACGCGCGGAGGCGCCTCGGCGGGCGGCGTGCCGTTCGGCGACGTGGTTCTGACGCCGGCCCCCGACGAGGAACCGGTGAACTTCCTGCTCGCGGCGCAGGTCGCGACCGGATCGGGACCGCAGCCCGTCCCGCGGCTCGCGCCGGCCGGCGATCCGTTCCGCGACGCGCTCGCGGAGGCGTACAAGGCGTTCAAGAGCCTGGATGATGGAAAGAACGCCGACTACATCCCGGTCCTGGCCAAGGTGGATTCGAAGCTGTACGGGCTGTCCCTGGTGACGGTGCAGGGCGCCGTCTACGAGATCGGCAGCGCCCGCCACGAGTTCTCGATCCAGTCGGTGAGCAAGCCCTTCACGGTGGCGCGCGTGATCGAGAGCGCCGGAGCGGAGGCCGTCCACCATCGCATCGGCGTGAACGCCACGGGGCAGAAGTTCAATTCGATCCTGGCGATCGATCTGCTGAAGAACGTCCCGTCCAGCAAGGAGCACGTCATCCCGGCGGGCAACCCGCTGGTGAACGCGGGCGCGATCGCGACCGTCGACATGCTGCCGGTGGCGCCGGGGCTGGACAAGTGGGGGACGCTGATGGCGAACCTGGAAGCGTTCGCGGGACGCGCGCTCACCGTGAACGACGAGGTCTACCGATCGGAGACCGAGACCAACACGCACAACCAGGCGATCGTCCAGCTGCTGAAGGACTACGAGGTCATCAAGGGTGACCCGATGCAGGCGCTGGATCTTTACACGCGCGCCTGCGCGGTCAGCGTCAACGCGCGCGATCTGGCGGTGATGGGCGCGACGCTGGCGAACGGCGGCCGCAATCCGCTGACGGGGGCGCAGGTGATCGCGCCCGCGACGGCGGCGCGTGTGCTGGCGGTCGTGGCGACGGCCGGCCTCTACGAGACGACGGGCGAATGGCTGTACAAGGTCGGCGTTCCCGCCAAGAGCGGTGTGGGCGGCGGCATCGTCGCGGTCGTCCCGGGGAAGTTCGCGGTGGGCACGTTCTCGCCGCCGCTGGACGCGGCCGGGAACAGCGTGCGCAGCCAGCGCGCCATCGAGGCGATCATCCAGAAGCTGAACGGCAACGTGTTCGCGTCGCGGCCGGCGTCGCCCCCGCGGCGTGCGACCGGAGCAACCGCGCCCGCGCCGCCCGCGCCGGCGGCGCCGATCCCGGCGGTCGCGAGGGGGAACTGACATGCGCCGCCGCGTCGCCGCTGTCGCGCTCTGCTGCGCCGGCGTCCTGGTCGCGTCGGGACGGCGCGCCTCGGCAGCGGAGGATCAGGTGCTGATGACGCCGCCGCCCGCCGGCGCGCCGGTGCCGCCGGCGACCGGACCGGGCGCGACGCCGGTGTCGCCGCTCCCGAGCGCCGTCGCCGCGGCCACGAATGCGCCGGCGCCGGCGCCGGCGCCCGCGGCGAAGAAGCAGCCCGCGGGCTGGATCCCCGGGTCCGGGTTCGTCCTGCAGTCCGAGGACGCCGCGTTCAAGCTGCGCATCGGCCTGCAGGCGGCGTACAAGTTCGAGCCCGTCTACCAGGCGGGCAGCTGGCAGGAGCGCAACACGTTCTTCGTCCTGCGTCCGAGCATTTCCGGCAACTTCTTCAAGGAATGGATTCACTTCTGGACCAGCTTCGAATTCGCGGCCAACCCGCCGTACCTGCTGGATTCGTACGTCGAGATCTTCCCGTACAAGGAGTTCGGGCTGCGCATCGGCCAGCAGTTCACGCCGTTCGACCGGCACGAATATCTGGGCCCGCAGGAGATCCTGATGCCGGAGTGGGCGCCGGTCAGCGAGTACTTCTGGACGGGCCGCGACAAGGGCGTGACCGCGATGGGCGCGCTGTTCGAGAGCAAGCTGGAGTACTGGGCCGGCCTCTACTCGGGCACGCCGCTGCGCCAGTTCAACGCGCTGCCCGGCAACTACGTCGTCGAAGGACGCGTCACCTGGAGCCCGCTCGGGTCGGTCGCCAGCGTCGAGTTCCCGTACATCGTCACCGAAGGTCCGACGCCGCTGCGCATCTCGTTCACGATGCAGGGCTACTACGGCAAGGTGCAGAGCGCGATCGAGAACTTCAACCCCTCGACCTTCAGCTTCCAGAGCATGCCCAGCGGCGAGACGCGCAAGCAGGGCGCGGGCGGCGCCGATATGTGGATCTACAACGAGTGGTTCGCCTTCTACATGGAAGGGATGGTCCGGCAGACCGAGCCGCCCATGGGCGCGAAGTACACGTCGGGCGGACTGTGGATGCAGGCCAGCGGGCCGCTGATCGCGAAGACCATGGATCTCGCCGCGCGCTTCAACTACCTGAACCCCAGCACGGACCTCGCGAACGACAACTTCTATTCGATCGAGGGCCAGCTGGCGTACTACTTCATGCACACACCCAACCTGGTGCTGAAGCTGCGCTACGGGTACGGCCACCAGGACGCGGTCGACATGGCACAGCAGGGGGCGGTGACGCTGGTGCTGGCGACGCCGGGCCGGATCCAGCTGTTCACCATCCAGCTGAACCTGATGTTCTGACCGCGATCACTGGACGCGGAACGGGATCTGCACCGACGACACCGTCGCGTGGCCATCGGTGGCGTCGAACTCCGCCTCGAACGTCAGGTGATCCTCGTTGCCCACGGGGTTCTCGAAGTAGAGAAAACCCGAGATGACGCCACCGTCGGCGAGCACGCCCTCGGGCATCCCCATGCGCAGCACCTCCAGCGACGGATGCTGCTTGCCCCAGAGCCGGTACTGCGTCTGGTAGAGATCGTCGTCGCGGCCCAGCGGCTGCGGCCACGCCTCCAGCGCCTGGTAGACGTCCTTGAACCGGGGCGCGACGAAGAACTTGGTCGACGCGTAGACCGGGTCCAGGCGGGGCGCGTTCTCGTCGGGCTCCATCGACAGGACCGGCACCGGGAGGTACTTGCGCCCGTTCTTCCCGACCAGCGCGAAGTCCTGATACAGGAGCCGGATCGACGATCCGCTGGAGTTCACGATGCGGACCTTCACCGGCGTCACAGACGCCGGCAGCGCGCCCGGGCGACCGACCCAGGCCTCGACGTCCGCGGAGCAGCGCACGCCGTCGACGATCCGGTAGGCGGCGCCGGGCGCGCCCGGAACGATCGTCGCCGACGGCCCGGGCACCAGCTTGCCGTGCCCGCAGCCCGCCACCAGCAAGGTTGCGACAGATGGAATCAGGATCGAGCGCATGGCCGACCTCAGCGCACCACGAGGTCGTCGCGCCGGTTCTTCGCCCGGGCCTCGTCGTCGTGGCCGGGATACCGGGGCCGCTGCGATCCGTAGCTGACCGTCGCGATGCGGTTCGCCGGGACGCCGAGGTGCATCAGGTACGACTTGGCGGCGCGCGCCCGTTCCTCGCCGAGGGCGAGGTTGTACTCGACGGTGCCCAGCTCGTCGCAGTTGCCCTCGATCGCCAGCGACGCGTTCTGCTTGCGGACCGTGTCCGCGATCCTTTGAAGCGTCGGGCGCGCTTCGTCCTTGATCAGCGACGAGTCGAAGTCGAAGTAGACGGCGAGGGCTTCCTTCTGCTTCGGCGCCTCGGCCGGCTCGGCCGGCGGCGCTTGCGTCACGGCCTTGCGCGCCGGCGCGGGCGGCGGGGCCTGGGTGACGGGATGGGCGGGGGTCTGCGCCTTCTCGTCATGTGAGCAGGCTGCGGCGGCGAACAGGGCGAACAGGGATAGTGCGGCGGTGATCGCCAGACCGGACGACGATGGTGACGACATCGGTGGCCTCCTTGATCGGGGTGCGCGACTCATGATACATGGGATCCAAACATATGGGTACCCAATCAGATGCGCAAGGCGGCGCGCGGCCCACGAAGTCCGACGACCGGGCGACCCGCGATGTCCTGGACGCGATCCGGCGCATCGTCCGGGCGCTGCGCGAATCGTCGCGGGCGGCAGAGAGCGCGGTCGGCATCGGCGCCGCCCAGCTGTTCGTCCTGCACCGGCTGGCGGCGTCGCCGGCGCTGTCGCTCAACGAGCTGGCCGCGCGCACCTTCACGCACCAGAGCTCCGTGTCGGTGGTGGTCAGCCGCCTGGTCGAACGGGGCCTGCTGACGCGCACCCGCGGCGACGGCGACGACGGCCGCCGCGTTGCGATCTCTGTGACGCCGGCTGGGCGGGCGTTGCTGGCACGGGCGCCCGCCGCCGCGCAGGAGCGCCTGGTGGCCGGGCTGGCGCTGCTGGGCGCGGGCCCGCGCCGCGAGCTCGCGGCGCTGCTCGGCCGCCTCGTCGATCTGATGGCGCTGCCCGACCGCAGCCCGCCGATGTTCTTCGAGTCGGCGCCCGCCGGGACGCGCAGGACGCGCAAGGAAACGAAGCGTCGTGCTCGGCTCGCCTGACAGCGCCGCCGCGGATCCGCATGACGAGCGGGCCCGCGTGCTCGGCCTCGTTCAGCGTTTCGGCTGGAACGCGACCTCGTTCCAGGTCCTGGAGCCTGGCTATCGCTATTTCTTCGCGGACGGCGCGGCCGGCGTGGCGTTCGTCGACACCGGCAGCGCCTGGGTGGCTGCGGGAGCGCCGCTGGCCGACGAAGCCCGCTTCGCGGACGTGACGGCGGCGTTCATGCGGGCAGCGCGCGCCGCGAATCGCCGCGCCTGCTTCTTCGCGACGGAAGATCGCTTCACCCGCCAGGTTCGGCTGCGATCGTTGCTGATCGGCGAGCAGCCCGTCTGGGAGCCCGCTCGCTGGGACGCCGCGCTGCGCAGCCGCTCCAGCTTGCGCGAGCAGCTCCGTCGCGCGCGCGCCAAGGGCGTGCGCGTCCGCGTGTCCGATGCGCGCGCGGCGGCGGCGGCGGGAACAGCGCTGCGCGACGCGATCAGCGGGTTCGTCAGGCGCTGGCAAGGCGCGCGCGAGCTGGCGCCGCTGGGTTTCCTGGCCCGCGTCGATCCGCTGGCGTTCCTGCCCGATCGCCCGGTCTTTCTCGCCGAACAGGCGGGGAGGTTGGTCGGCATCTTGTCGGTCGCGCCGATTCATGGACGGGAAGGGTGGCTGCTTCAGAACCTGCTGCGCGCGCCCGACGCCCCGAACGGCACCGCCGAGGCGCTGTTCGACGCGGCGATGCGCGACGCGGCCGCGCGCGGCCTCACCTTCGTGACCCTGGGCCTGGCACCCCTGGCCGGACCGGTGGCCCGCCCGCTGCGCGTCGCGCGCCACGCGGGCCGCCGCCTGTTCAACTTCGAGGGCCTGCGCGCGTTCAAGGCCAAGCTGGAACCCGCCCGCTGGGATCCGGTGTACCTGTCGTTTCCCGAAGACACGTCGGCCGCACGCGCGATCGTCGACGTGCTGGCGGCGTTCGCGCGCGGCAATTTCTTCCGCTTCGGGATCGAGACGCTGGCGCGTGGACCGGCGCTGCTCGTCAGCCTGCTGGCGCTGCTGCTGGTCCCGTGGACCGTCTTGCTTGCCTGCTGCGAGTGGCGTCGCTGGTTTCCGCACCCGGCCTTCAAGTGGGGATGGGTGGCGTTCGACGTCCTCGTCGCCGCCGGGTTGTTCACGCTGCGCCGGCGCTGGCGGGCCTCGCTCGCCTATCTGCTCCTGACCGCGGTCGGGGCCGACGCGGTCGCGACTGCGGCCGAGGCGATCTGGTGGAATCTCCCGCGCGCGGCCGGCGCCGTGGAAGGGGGCGTGCTCGTGGCCGCGGCGCTCGCACCCATCGTCGCGGCGCTGCTGCTCGCGGCGGCTTTGCATCGACACGCCGTCGTCGCCGTTCCCGGGCCGTTCATCGGCGGAGAGCGCGCGAGCAGCGCCTGACGCCGCCGTTCATCCCCGCACCTCGAACAGCGTCATCATGCCCGCCTCGGCGTGCTCGAGGATGTGGCAATGCATCATCCAGCGGCCGGCGTCCAGCGGCACCAGACCGATGTCGATCGTCTCCTTGGAATGCATCAGCACGGTGTCGCGGAAGAACGGCTCGTCGACGGGCGTGCCGTTGCGCGCCAGCAGCCGGAAGAACATCCCGTGCAGGTGGATCGGGTGCAGGCGGAAGCTGGCGTTGACGAAGCGCAGCCGCACCCAGCCGCCGCGTTCCAGCGTCAGCATCGGCGGGCCGTGGTGCTCGTGGCCGGCGAAGGCCTCGTTGTTGATCGTCCACTCGATGCCGTAGCTGCCGCCGCGGCGCGCGTCCAGACGGAATTCCTTGGTCACGGGGATCGAGAGGCCCGCGGACCACGCCGGCACGCGCGCGTGCGCCGGTGACGCGAACGCCGGAGCGGGCCGGTCGGTGGCACCGTCGATGATGATGTCGGCGAGGTGGTTGGTGCGCTCCTCGTAGAAGCGATCGATGACCGGCAGCGATCGGCTGGCCGGTCCGGCCGGCAGCGTGATGTCCAGGTCCAGGCGGTTTCCGGGCGCCAGCTCGAAGCGTCCCAGCGGGATAGGCCGCGCCAGGTAAAGCCCGTCGACGGCGATGATGCGCGCATCGAGCGCGCCGAAATCGGGCGCGTAGATGCGGCCGTTCGACGCGTTCAGCAGGCGCAAACGAATGCGTTCGCCGCCGCGCGCCTCGAGCACGCTGCTGGTTCGCCCGTTGACGGTGACGAAGTTGCCCCAGCGCCCGTCGTGCATCAGGTCGTGCATCGTGTTGAAGCGATCGAAGATCTGTCGTGTCTCGTCGAGCAGCCAGTCGTCCAGCACCCACACCACGTCGCGCGTGTACGGCGGCGGCGCGCGATCCTCGACCACCAGCACGCCGTAGAGGCCGCGCTCGACCTGCTCGCTGGAACGGACGTGCGGGTGGAACCAGAACGTGCCCGCGTCCTTGGGCGTGAACTCGTAGGTGAAGCTGCCGCCGGGCTCGACGGGCGGCTGCGTGACGTACGGGACGCCGTCCATCGCGTTGGGCACGCGCACCCCGTGCCAGTGAATCGTCGTCGGCTGGGGTAGCCGGTTCGTGAAGCGGACGCGCAGCGTCTCGCCCAGCCGGATGCGCAGCTCCGGCCCCGGCACGCTGCCGTTGTACGCCCAGACGCGCAGCTTGCCGCCGTCGATCAGCGCCAGCTCCGCCTCGCGCGCCTCGATGTCGAACGTGCGGACGGTGCCCGTCGGCGACGCGCGTTCCGGGAACGCGCCCTTCAGCTCGCGCGCCAGCCGCCCGGCCGGCGTTTCGGGCCGGCACCCGAGCCCGACCGCGACAAGGATGAGGACGAAGACAGTCGAAGCTGAACGGCCGCGCATGCGCGCGACAAATCTAGCCGATGCGCGGCTAGTTCGTGACGCCCGAGATGACGACGTCCGAGAGCATGATCGTCTTCCCGGTCGCTGCACCCGTGTTGTACGGGTAGACGCGCAGGTACAGCGTCTGGCCGGCGGCGACGGGGACGCCCAGGCTGGGGTAGCTGTAGGGGGCGACGGTGTCCTTGACGCCGCTCAACGCCGTGCCCAGCGCCGTAGGCGAGGCGAAGTCGGGCGTCAGCGCGTACACGATGTCCCAGCGCATGTTGCTGCCGCCGCCCGAGCCGGCATTGACCGACACGGTGTCCAGCGTGAAAGCGCCCGCCGTCACCGGGACCGTGAACTCGACGTAGCGGCCGGGGTTGCGCGCCGATTCGGCCGTCCACATGCCGTCGGGGGTGTCGAAGCGCGCGGCGTTGTAGTTGACGTTCTTGTTGACCAGGCCCGTCAGCGTCGCGGCCGTCGCGCCGATCGCGCCGGTGGCGGTCGCGTCCATGACGATGGCGCTGCCCGAGAACATCGGCCACGTCGCCGTCGCCGGCGTACCCGAGATCGCGATCTTGCCGTTTCCGGTCAGCGAGATCGTTCCCGCCGTCGCGTTGATCGGCGTGTTGCCGTAATCGGGCGTCAGGCTGCTGTGCGCGACGGTCAGAGCCGCGTTGTAGGTGACCGTATCAGTGGGGCTGAAGCGGACCTTCACCACGCTGCCCACGTACGACGCATCGGCGGCGATGGTCGCCGACGGGCCGAAGTCGGTGCCGTTGGTCGAGACCGCGTAGTTGGCGGGCGCGGTGATCGTGATCGTCCCGGTCGCGTCCTTGAACGGCGTGATCATGAACGACTTGTCGACCTTGTCGCCCGCGTACAGCCCGCCGAACGCCAGGCTGCTGCTGTCCAGCATCAGGCGCGCCGGCACCGGCTTCGCGTAGGCGGTCAGGATCCCCTGCGCATTCAGCGCGCGGACGGCTTCCTCGGCCATCAGCAGCGCGCCCAGGTTCCGTACGTGCGTCTGATCGCCCGCGATGTAGACGTACGGCAGCGAGCTCGAGGCAGCGTGTGCCTCGACCATCGTCTTGCTCCAGGCGGTGATGTCGACGACGGGCACGTCGTGCTTGGCGGCGATCGCCTTCACCGCGGCCGGGTAGTCGCCGCGCGCCGCGGTCTCGTTCGCGTACGGCACGGTGATGTTGTGCTGCCCGGCGATCGTCACGGCGGCGGGCGTCCCCTCCAGGTACTGGCGCACGAACGGCGTGAACAGGATCGGGATGCCGCCCAGGTCGCGCACCTCGACGATGTAGCGTTCCAGGTAGTCGTAGTACGTGCCGGCGACGGTGCCGTTCTGGTTCTGGCTGGCGAACGTCAGGTAAAGCGGTCCGTCCGTGTCGGTCGTCTTCTTCTGATCGTTGTGGGCGAACATGATGAAGACGAACGCGGGCGTGCCGGCGGTCCGCGCGGTCATCAGGCGCAGCTTCACCTGATCCCAGCGGCCGACCTCGTTGTAGAAGCTGCGGCTGCTGCGGCCGCCGTTCGATAGTCCGTTGTCGACGGCGGCGTCGGTGGTCAGGAACTCGCCCAGCACCTGTCCCCAGCCCGCCTGGTCGGCGGCGTTCGCGGCGTAGGTCCGGGTCAGCGAATCGCCGGCCATGATGATCTTGATCGGCCCGGACGTGATCGACTTCGCGTCGACGTACGTGGCGGCGCGGGCGCGGTTCGGCTCGACCACCATGACGGTGCAGGACGCGGACTTGGTCGGGTCTGCGGTCGAGGTGGCGGTGATGGTCGCCTCGCCGCCGCTCACCGACGTCACCTGGCCCGCGGGGCTGACCGTGGCGATGTACGTGTTGCTCGACGACCAGGTGACGGTCGTCGTGGTCGTTCCGGTCACCGTGGCGGTCAAGCCGTGGTGGAGATCCGGGGTCGGGAACGCGTACGCCGATTCGCTGAGCGCGATCGCGACGGGTCCGGTTCCGGTGTCGGCCGTCCCGCCGTCATCCGTGCCGGTGCCGACGTCCACGTCCGCATCGGTGCCCATACCCGTGTCGGGACCCGCGTCGGCGCCGGTTTGCTGGTTCTTCCCGCCGCCGCAGCCCGCGAACAGGACGAGCGCGCTGGAAAGGATCCCAGCCAGCGCAGGGAAGGGGAGGCGCAGGGACCGGTTCATCATGCGGGACAGCAATGTCTTTGACGAGGTCGGGCGATCACGCGAAATGGCGCAGTAACGTTGTCGCGTGCGCCGTCGAGGGCTCACCACGCAAAGTCGGCCCACCAGAGCGTGTTGAGTCCTTCGATCTATGTTCACGCAGTCCGCGCTTCTGCTAGCGTTGGCCCGTCACCGCGCGCGCGCCGGACGGAGGTTTTCGGAGCATTTTCCGGAACGCATCTTACTGACCGTCCGTTTCGTGATCCGTGCGTGTTTTCGCGGGGATTCGGAGGAGATCTCTCTCCGTCGCGTCCGGAGGGCCCCCATGGACCGATCGACCACCTGCGTCGCAGTGCTCATCGCCGCCGTCATCGTCGGCGCGTGCAACTACAAATCGGCCGGCAGCTCGTACTCCGGCACTGACGGCGGGCGGGGCGGCATGGGCGGGACGGGCGGCATGGGCGGGACGGGCGGCATGGGCGGGACGGGTGGCGTGGGCGGTGCCGCCGGGACGGGCCGCGGCGGCACCGGGCCGCTCATCAACCTCGACGCCGGCGGCGAGCACACCGCGGTGAGCTGCGGGGGCAAGAGCAAGACCGGGATGAAGGTCGCGCCGGACATCCTGATCCTGCTCGACCGTTCGGGATCGATGAACGAATGCCTCATGCCCGACGCCGGGATGAACACAAACTGCGGCGCCAACTCGAAGTGGGCGCAGCTCATTCCCGCGATCACGCAGGTGGTCAGCCAGACCGACACGGAGGTCAACTGGGGGCTGAAGTTCTTCCCGGACAACGGGAACAGCACCTGCGCCGTCACAAACACCGCCGCCGTCGACGTGGGTCCCGGAAAGGGCGCGGCTATCACCACCGCTATCATGGGCGCGACCAGCACGAACGGCGGCGTGGTGGGCTACAACGGCACGCCCACGCGCGCCGCCGAGACCGGCGCAGCTACGTACCTCGGGACGCTGACGGACAGCAGCCCGAAGTTCATCCTGCTGGCCACCGACGGTCTGCCGACCTGCGGGACGAGCGGCGCGGGTGGGACGTTCGGCGGCATGATGGGGCCGCAGACGGACGATTCCGCCGGCGCGCCGCCGGCCATCGCGGCTGCCAATACCGCCGGCTTCAAGACCTTCGTCGTCGGTATTGCGACCACCGGCCTGGGCGACACCACGCTGAGCAACATGGCGAACGCGGGCGGTCTGGCCCGATCGGTCACGCCCAGCTACTACCCTGTCGCGAGCGCGGACGAGCTGGCCGCCGCGATCCGGACGCTGATCGGCGTCGCCGCCACGTGCACGTTCCAGATCGGCCCGCCGCCGACCGACGACGGCAGCACCAGCCTCGACAAGATCGACGTGTTCGGCGACGGCAAGCCGATCGCGCGCGACACCACCCACACCGACGGTTACGACTACACGGACGCCACCAAGCAGCAGATCCAGGTTTACGGGCCGCGGTGCCAGGACATCACGAGCGGCGTCATCGTCGAGGTGAGCGTCACCTTCGCCTGCATTCCCCTCTGATTGCCTCTCTGATCGACGCTACGGCTCGGGGCGCGCCTGGTACTCTTCGCGCCACGGCCGTAAACAATGATCTTCGGCATCGACACGGCGAGCGTCGCCGGCAACAAGAACCCGGACTGGGTGAAGGCGAAGGCGATCGGTCCGATCGGCTTCGCGATCATCCGATCGAATTTCGGCATCACGCGCGACACGACGTTCGCGCGCGACTGGCCGAGGTTGAAGCAGGCGGGGCTGGTGCGCGGCGCGTACCTGTTCCTGCGCTTTCCCCGCGGCAACAAACCGGCGCCCACGCCGCAGGCGCAGGCCGCGGCGGCCATCGAGACCATCGGCGATCTCGAGGACGGCGATCTCCCGCCGACGGTCGACGTCGAGTTTCCGGGAAAGGGCCGGGCGGAGACGGGACTGACGGCGCGCGAGTGCCTGGATCGGGTGGGCACCGCGTTCGCGGCGCTGAAGCGCCACTACGGCGTCGCGCCGCTGGTGTACACGAGCGCGCGCGTGTGGCGCGACGATCTCGGCAACGCGCCGGCGGGGGCGCTGACCGAGAGCCCGTTGTGGCTGGCGCGCTATTTCTTCAAACCCGGACCCGCGGTGCGCGACGCTGCCGCCTTGACCGGCGGCAAGCGCAACCCGCCCGTGCCCCCGCCCTGGGGCGACGCCGACAACTGGTGGATTCACCAGTACCAGGGTGACGCGGTGAAGCTGCCCGGGTTTCCCACCGGCAACGTGGACATGAACCGCTTCAACGCCGCCTTCGCCGGCGCGCGGGGCGCGCGCGTGCGGTGGGTGCAGCGGCGGCTGGGCATCGCCGAGAGCGGGCGGTTCGATGCCGGGACGGAGGCCGCGGTCCGGGCGTTTCAGGACGACAATGCCCTGGTGACCGACGGCATCATCGGGCCGCGCACGTTCGCCTACCTGGCGCGCGTCGAGCTGTAGAAAATGCTGTCACCTTTCCAGGCCGGCCCTCTCTAACTGGTCGTGAGCATCGGTCCAGCGACACTCGAGAGCCGGGCGGTGAACGATACGGATGAGGCGCTGGTCGAGCGCGCCCGCGCCCACGACCGCGCGGCGTTCGAGCTCCTGATGCGGCGTCACAACCAGCGCGTCTATCGCGTGGTGCGGTCGCTGCTGCGCGATGCGGATGAGATCGAGGACGTCATCCAGCAGTCCTATCTGCAGGCGTTCCTGCACCTGGATCAGTTCGGCGGAAACGCGCGCTGGTCGACCTGGGTGTGTCGCATCGCGATCAATGAAGCGCTGGCCCGAATTCGCCAGCGCGGCCGTTTCGTCTCGATTGACGCAGCCAGTGAGGAAGCAATGGCGGATTTCTCGAAGGGACCGGACGGCGACCCGGAACGCAAGGCAGCGGGCCGGGAATTCGGCGCGATGGTCGAGCAAGCGATCGATGGATTGCCCGACATCTATCGGTCGGTCCTGATCCTGCGCGAGATCGAGGGCATGACGACGGAGGAGACGGCGGCCGTTCTGGGCGTGGAGATCGACGTCGTGAAGACGCGCCTCCACCGCGCCCGTGCCGCGCTGCGCTCGGCGATCGAGAACCGTGTCGGCGAGCAGATGCAGAGCGCGTTCACGTTCGGCAACGAACGCTGCGATCGCGTCGTCGCCGCCGTGCTCGCGAAGCTGGATCTCCGGACCGGGTCGTAGTCGCGCGCGGTCGCGCGAACGTCGCGCGTCACCTTTGCGCTCCTTCCGACTCTGGCAGTTGGAAGGAGACAGCGAATGTTCAACGCAGATGTGAAGCGCGCGGCAGTTCTGGGAAGCTTGTTCGTGGCGGGGGTGGCTGGTTGTGGGAGCGATTCGAACGCCCCGCACGTTGTCGATCCGACGCTGGCGGCGCAGGGCAAGGACATCTTCCGCAACGACACGTTCGGCGACGAGACGTTCTGGACGGACACCCTGATGATGAACCAGGTGATCCAGACGGCGGTCGATCCCACGACGGCGCTGATGGTCGGCCTCAAGGTCGACGCCGAGGCGCTGCCGGCCGAGGTCGTCGCGGGCGTGCAGGACGGATCCATCAGCCTCACCAGCACGGCCACGACGCTGGTGCTGCTCAAGTTGAACGCGGTCGTCGGCGTGAAGGGTACCGTGGAGACCGTGAACGGCGTCGACACGCTGACCCGGGTCGGCATCACCTGCGCGATCTGCCACTCGACGGTCGACGACTCGTTCACCAAGGGGATCGGAAAGCGGCTGGACGGCTGGCCCAACCACGATCTCAATCCGGGAATGATCATCTCGCTGTCGCCCGCGCTGGATCAGGCGACGAAGGACGTGTACGCGTCGTGGGGGCCGGGCAAGTACGATCCCCGGTACAACCTGGACGGCGTGATCGCGCCGCCCGCCGTCATTCCGCCCGCGTACGGCCTTCTGAACGTCAACAAGGTCACCGCGACCGGCGACGGCAATGACCTCGCGTACTGGAACCGATACGTGTCGGTCACGCAGATGGGCGGGCATGGTTCGTTCATGGAGCCGCGCACCGGCGTCAGCGTCACCCACGGGACCGACGACCAGGTGTCGTCGAAGCTGCCCGCGTTGCAGGAATACCAGCTCAGCATTCCGGCGCCGCCGCCGCCGGCCGGCAGCTTCGACCAGGCCGCCGCCGACCGCGGCAAGGCGGTGTTCACGGGCGCGGGCAAGTGCGCCGGCTGCCACAGCGGCGACACGTTCACCGACGCCAACAGCAAGCTGCACGACCCCAGCGAGGTCGTCAGCGAGCCGGAGCCGAACGACGGCACCAGCTACGCCTCGCGCTCGGCGACGAAGAAGTACCGAACCGCGCCGCTGCGGGGCGTCTGGCAGCACCCGCCGTACTTCCACAACGGCACGGCCGCGACGCTGGACGCCGTCGTCGAGACCTACGACTCACGCAAGTCGCTCGGCCTGACCGCCGATCAGAAGGCGGATCTCGTGCAGTACCTGAAGTCGCTCTAGCTGCGGCGGCTGGCTACGGCACGCCGTTCAGGCCCTGGATCGTCGAGTTCGTGATGGTCACGCTGTGGCAGTTGGTGCCGACGGCGGTGCCGGCGTTGGTGGTGCTGCCGGTCTGGGCCTGCGTCCAGCGGCCGCCGGTGTTCCCGGTCATGGTGGTGTCGGCGATCTTCAGATCGCCGCCGAAGTTGTTGCTGGTGAAGAACAGCCCGCCGCCGAACGCGCCCGAGCCGGCGGCGTTGTTGAGGATCGCGTCGCCGCACAGGTTCACGTCGACGTCGTTGCCGTCGCTGTAGATCGCGCCGCCGTTGCCGCCCGAGCCGATCTCGTTCTGATCGTTGTTGATGTACGAGCACATGCTGGGATCGTTGCTGTTGGCGTCGCGGCCGTCCGCCTTGTTGTTCTGGAAGAGGCTGTTGTAGATGTTCAGCTCCGCGAACAGGCCGCCGACGGCGCCCGCGTTGCTGGCGTGGTTTCCGGTGAACGTGCTGCCCGAGATCCAGACGCCGCCCTTGCTGCCGATGACGTAGATCGCGCCGCCGCCCGTGTCGGGTCCCAGCGGGGCGCCGGCGTTGCTGGTGAAGATCGAATCGACCACGACCAGGTAGCCGTCGCGCATGTAGAGCGCGCCGCCCTCACCGTCGTTGTAGCCCTGCGAGCAGGGGGCGGGTCGGGTCGGGATCATCTCGGTCGGCGTCGTCTTGCCGCCGGTGAGCGCGATGTGTTGCAGCGTGAGGCCGTTGTCGTTGGCCTGGAAGTTCGCGCTGTAGAAACGCAGGATCTGGACGGCGCCGCCGCCGTCCAGCGTGATCTTCCGGCCGCCGTCGATGACGGTCTTCTTCGTCGACGGCACGTTCAGCGTCGAGGTCACGCGGATCGTGACCGGGTCGGGGCCGCAGTTGAAGGTGATGACGCCGCCCGCGGTCGCCGCGGTCTGCAGCGCGCTGAAGGTGCAGCTCGCGGCGGTGCCGGTTCCGATGACCGCCGTCGGGCTGGACGTGCTGGCCGCCTGCGCCATCGCCGGGACGCCGGCCGCGCACGAGCCGTTCGGGTTCCCGGCGTTCCAGGGCGGCGCGCCGGCGCTGCCACCGGTGCCGGTGGTTCCTGCCGAACCCGTCGTCCCGGCGGTACCCGTCGTGCCGCCGCGCCCTGCCGAACCGGTCGTGCCGGCGCTGCCCGTCGTGCCGGCGCTGCCCGTCGTGCCGGCCGCGCCGGTCGTGCCGCCGCGCCCCGCGGAGCCGGTGGTGCCGGCGGAGCCCGTCGTCCCGCCACGCCCGCTCGCCCCCGCCGCGCCGGTGGTGCCGGCGGAGCCGGTCGTTCCACCACGCCCGCCTGTGCCGGCCGTGCCGGTCGTGCCGCCGCGTCCACCGGCGCCCGCGCTGCCGGTCGTCCCGGCCGCGCCGGTCGTGCCGCCGCGTCCGCCCGCGCCCGCGCTGCCGGTCGTCCCGGCCGCGCCGGTCGTGCCGCCGCCGCCCACCGATCCCGCGACCCCGCTGGTGCCCGCGACCCCCGTGGTCCCGCCGCGGCCTCCGTCGCCTGTGCCGCCGGCGCCGCCTTTCGCCGCGCTGCTTCCGCCCAGGCCGATCGGGTCGTTCAGCGGCGGGCTGTTCGCGCAGCCCGCGCCGATGGCGAGCAGCGGGACGATTGCGAACGAGACGAGGCGGGCGGATCTGGGCATGGGCATGCCTCCGGATGGGCGGGTAACCGGTATGAACCCCGGGCACGCCGATCCGGGTCACGCCCCGCGTTGG
>Ga0207645_10001687_pt1 | contig 17921 bp, 16 predicted proteins | sample KBSM53metaG_FD_184331 | JGI IMG/M metagenome (GOLD analysis project Ga0207645, IMG submission 184331) | Miscanthus rhizosphere microbial communities from Kellogg Biological Station, Michigan, USA - KBS M5-3 metaG (SPAdes) (version 2) | ecosystem: Host-associated > Plants > Roots > Rhizosphere >...
TTGGTGAAACTTTGCTTACTTATCCAAACGTAAGAGAGGAGTACAAAAAAATGATCATCTTCTGCAAGGAAATTTAAAGACAACCACCATCATCAGTGTCATCAGTATAAACAGCATAACCAACATAATTAGCATAACCAACATAATTAGCATAACCAACATAATTAGCATAACCAACATAATTAGCATAACCAGCATAATTAGTATAACCAGCATAACCAGCACCATAGGACTCATTAGCGCATATTAGTAGTCATTAGCGTTCATTAGCGTATATTAGTTATCATTAGCGTTCATTAGCATATGAAAGAGAAACAAAAACTAATCGACTTCATCCAAAGCGTTTTCCCCATGCCTTTATCCAACGCTGATGAGATCGTTGCGCTGTTCAATTTGAAAGAATTTGAAAAAGACGATATCCTGCTCAGGGAAGGAAGGGTCTGTAACGAGTATTATTATTTGGAAGAAGGGTTCGTACGAGTGTATACGTTTGACCCGGATGGCAATGATGTAACAACAGCATTTGCTTCATCCAACCAGATTGTATTCGAATTATTTTCTTTTTTCAAACGCGTTCCTTCCGGTGAAACGATACAGGCGCTTACGCCATGCAAAACATGGTTTATTACGTTTGATCAGCTGCAGTATATTTTTCATGCTATGCCCCAGTTCCGCGAGTTTGGAAGAACGATATTGATCAACACGTATGCTTTATTGAAGCAACGCACGTTATCTATGATTCGCAAAACTGCCGAAGAACGCTATGTTCATTTGCTCGAAACCAACCCGGATATATTTCAATATGCACAATTGAAAAACATTGCTTCGTATCTCGGTGTAACAGATACATCGCTTAGCCGCATACGAAGAGAGTTTTCGAAAAATAAGTAAGAGACGATCTGTTGAATCGTCTTTCCGTAAGAATAACCTGATAGTTTATCTCTTGTTCAATTCTTAATTAAGTGTACCATTCGTTACCGCACTGATCTGTAAAGGAGTGGTGGAAGAATTACTGACACCGGCTAACAATATTGTATAAACTTTTTTAGATTCTACAGTGATAGACTTCGTGAGATTGATATCGCTGCCATTTGTCACAGTAATAGTTATTTCCCCGGGTGTTACACTTTTAAACGTTGATACCATTGGGAAAGAGACGATATCACTGACTACGTTGCCGCCGGTATTTGAAACAACTACATTGAATGCTGAAGTGGAATCGGGAATTGCCTGTACATAGCGGATATATGCAGAACCCGTGGAGCCTGACAGGGAAGTAATATCATCATTCACCACCACGTTCCGGTAGTGATCACCTTTACCCACGAAGAAAACGGAGTAAAATTTATCAATTTCAAAACTGAATCCTGTGGATGCAAAAATCGTAGAAATGGAATTGTTGTCGAATGCCTGCACAATTCTATCTCCCGGGTTGGCGCCGAGGTATTGCCCGGAAAACTGGGCATAATTCAGCACCGCATTACCCAGCCTGGTACCGGAAACAGAGAATGCAACATTTGATTTATCAGGAGCGAGATTAAATGCCATTACTGCTGCAGCCGGCGTGGTTGATGAATTCTGGCTGTTTTTTGTACAGGATACAAGCGTTAACAGGGCTCCCGACAAAACGATCAACGAAAGAGCTTTCAAACGGAGAAAATAACTTAGTTTATTCATATTGACTTCAATTGCAAACGATTCTTGTAAAGATAATCAATGGATCATTAAAATTTCCTTAATGCTAATGGTATTATACCGGTTAAGAAAGGAAAAGCCGGCATGAGTTTAAGCCGATGCGGTAAAAAAATTACTGCATACCTATAAACTTGTCATTTGGCAAGCCGGATCGCTGTTCATCACCTGTTACTTTGTATTAAAATTTAAACAATGGCAACCTTATCAATAACGAGCAGTATTATTTTTATATTGACAACATTTATTACTGTCTTTATGTTTTGGAAAGCGACAGCCAAGTCAACTGGTTTTTTAATAATCATGCTCTCCTGGCTGGCGTTGCAAACAATAGTGAGCCTCACAGGTTTTTATAAAGTTACAGATACCACACCGCCACGCTTTATGCTGCTAGTGATGCCGCCCGTTTTATTTATAATTATTTTATTTCTTAGAAAAAGGGGAAAAGCGTTTATTGATAGCCTGGATATCCGGTGGCTTACTATGTTGCAGGTAATTCGCATCCCGGTAGAAATAGTGTTGTTGATGTTGTTTCTGCAAAAACTTGTACCGGGCATTATGACCTTTGAAGGACGTAATCTCGATATTCTATCAGGTATTACAGCCCCCATTGTGTATTTTTTTGCATTGGCAAAAGGAAGGATGAACAGTAAACTGCTTATTGCCTGGAACATTATCTGTCTTGCGCTCCTGTTTAATATTGTGGTTATAGCAGTGTTGTCTGCACCATTCACGTTTCAGCGGTTTGGTTTTGATCAGCCAAATGTAGCGTTGCTGGCCTTTCCATTTGTATGGCTGCCCTGTTGCGTTGTACCTCTCGTTCTTTTTTCACATCTCGTTTCATTGCGCCGGTTGTTCGTTAAAGCCGGTAAGCAATTACCTGTAGGGTCACTTGCATAACCGTAAATAAATTCAAAATATCCGAAGGCTGTTTCATTTTTTTTAAATATAAACAGCCTTTTACTTTGCGCTAATTCTCTGCCTGATGCTTTATTTGTTGCGCAATAAATACGTTCTCTTTTTTCTTGCCATCTATCTTATCTCCTTATTGCTGTTGTATTTTAATTTTCACCAGCCGGTAAAGGATACACTGGTCGTCTTTATTTGTATTGGTGTTATTTTTTCACTTTTATCGTGGTTGCTGGTAAAAGATAATTCACCAGCGATCCCGGATCGTCCTGCCTTTAATAATGAATGGATCGTCCTTGCAGGGCTGGTTTTGTTTTTTTTCTTTTATGTTACTTACGGTACCGGTTGGATCAACCAATTAATTCCCGCATCTGTTAAAGATGTAGCGTGGAAAAACGATATTGCCGTAACGGTAAAGAAATTGTTGGTATTTGTTATCATTCCTTTCTTTATCTATAAGTCATTTGGGTTTTCGGTAAAAGATTTCGGACTCCGCTTAAGCAAAAACGAAATGTTTAACCGGAAAAATTTCATCACGTTTATTGTTTTATCTATCGCGGCGCTCAGTTTCCAGTATTTTTTAAGTGGCGGCGCTGCCCCGGTTCGTGAAGGGCAATTTAGTTTCATAAGGCTTTTAACAGGTTTACCAATCTTATTCACCTGGTTATTTATTGAAGCCGGGCTTGTGGAAGAATTTTTCTTTCGTGCTTTATTACAGTCAAGGATAGCCGTACTATTAAAATCACAAGTCACGGGTATTGTTATCAGCGGGTTGATATTCGGACTGGCACATGCACCCGGTCTTTACCTGCGTGGTGCAGAAAGTGAAGGGGTAAGCGAATCAATGCCATTTTATTTCTGGGCCGCTTATACAATTACAGCAATGTCATTAGCCGGTATATTTCTCGGAATTGTATGGAGCCGTACGAAAAATCTTTATCTCGTCATGGCGATTCATGCCATGGTTGACCTTTTACCGAATACCGCTGATTTTTTTCACACCTGGGGATTATAAATGAGCGATCCGCATCCGGAACGATAGAAAATATGGGGAAAATGATAATGAATGATTTTAGTAAATAAAAACTGATCAATTATGGTAGGCCGTACTTACTTCAACTCCTTTGGTCAATGTTTGATAGACCACGCAATAGCGCTCCGTTAGTTTCGCCAGTGCATCTAACTGATCTTTCTCCAGTTTTGGTTGTAAATGAAATAAAAGCCGGATAGATTTAAATCCGACAGGCGCTTCTTTTGATACACCGAGTGTGCCGCGAAAATCAATATCTCCCTCTGCAATAATTTTTCCTTCCGTAATCCCGATACCTATTGAAGTAGAAACGGCGCGAAGTGTAACACCCGCACAGGCAACTAATGCTTCCAGCAGCATATCGCCCGAGCAAAGCTGCAAACCGGTACCTCCGGTGGCCGGGTGAAGGCCCGCTTCTGCAATTGCTTTCCCGGTTGAAACCTTGCAGGATATTCCTTCACCAATATTTCCTTCGGCTTTTAATGTTACTGTTCCCGATGCGGGTTCATTGCGGTATTGCTCTTTCAAAGGGGCCTGTATTGCTTTTAATTCGGCGGTGTTCATGCGAAATAGTATATAGTGAAGATAATTTTGCAGTGAAGTTATGAACTGCTCCTGTTATAGAAAAGTGCTGGCCGGTTTGAGAATTTTGCGGTACAAAAGGGCGGAAATTTACGCCTGTAAACTGGTATAGCAGGAACATATCATTATTACCCCATTCTCAGTATATCTTTCATTAATTTTGCACCCTATAATTATATATTTGACCCATGATGAAAAAAATGCTTTTTGCCCCGGCCCTGGTTTTCGCTTTTATCAGTTTGTATAGTCAGGAATCTTTAACGGGCAATGTGACAGACGCTAAATCAAATCCCATACCAGGTGCGTCCGTGTATATTTTGAATAACAATTACGGTACTATCACCGATGCACAAGGTAAATTTCGTTTGACCGGGTTGAAAGCCGGTACATATATTGTCAGCATTTCTGCTGTGGGCTTTTCGGGAAAAACAGAAGAGATCATTACTCCGCTGAAAAAAGATTTCAACATCACGCTGGTTGAGGCAAATATCCATCTTGATGAAGTGATTGTATCTGCACAGAAAAGGGAAGAGGTGTTGCAGAAGCTTCCGTTGAGTGTTTCTGTATTTTCTTCGTCAAAGGTGAGAGATTACCGGTTGTGGAGAAATAAAGACATCAGTGTTATTGTACCTAATTTATACTCAGCCAACCCGGGTGATGACAGGAACGTTACTTCTGTTCGCGGTATTACTTCTACTTCGTATGATCCGGCGGTGGCAACGTATGTTGATGGGGTAAATCAATTCAGTCTCGATACTTATATTCCGCAGCTCTTCGACGTGGAAAGGATTGAAATATTAAGAGGTCCGCAGGGAACTTTATATGGCCGCAACGCAATGGGCGGCGTTATAAATATCATTACCAAACAACCAACTAATGAAACAAGCGGGTTTGCAGAGATCAACTTTGGTAATTATAACCAGCAACGTTATACTGCGGCAATCAGGACACCGGTTATTAAAGACAAGCTGTTTTTCGGCGCATCATTGATGTATAACAGCTTTGATGGATTTTATACAAATGATTATAACAATTCAAAATTTGACAAACAGCATAGCCTGACCGGGAATTATTACTTAAAATGGCTGGCTTCGCAAAACTGGGCCGTTACTCTTAATGTAAAACATCATGACAATCGTAATAACGGGCCTTTCTCACTGGTGAATGGTGCAGATGAAGCCATCAAAAATCCTTTTCACCTGAATCAGAATGCAACAACGCAAATGGTGGACAATACATTTAATGCATCGCTCTCGGTAAATTATACCGGTCCATCATTCAACTTCAGTTCGCAGAGTTCGTGGCAAACCAATTACCGATATTACAAACAACCTATTGATGGTGATTTTTCACCGATCGATGGAGTTACCATTATAAATAATTATGGCAGAAAGTGGAACAATGTGAAAGCGTTCACGCAGGAATTCCGTTTCAGCTCCCCGTCTTCTCTTTCTTCGCCATGGAAATGGACGACCGGCATTTATATGTTTTACCAGGATGTGCCGAATAAACAGGCTACACGATTTGGCAATGATGCCGACTTACTCGGTGTTCCCGATAAAAACTTTTCTACCATAGCAACTTCGACGGGAAAAAGTACAGGAGCCGCTTTCTTTGGGCAGGTTTCTTATGAAGTGAATAATAGGGTACAGTTGACAGCAGGCATCCGTTACGATTATGAACATAAGAAACAGGATGTGCTTGGTCAATACCAGCATGATCCGGATCCAAACCCGATGTTTGATACAAGACCGGATACAAGCGCCAGTGCCAACTTCAATGCTTTCTCGCCAAGTGTTACTGCCAATTACCTGATTACAAAAAACAATACTGTTTATTTCACCTACAGCCGTGGTTTCCGTGCCGGAGGTTTTACACAATTGTCTTCCGACCCATCTCAACCACCGCTATTTAAGTTCAAACCGGAGTACAGTAACAGCTATGAAATAGGTACAAAAAATGAATTTTTAAATAACCGGTTCCGTCTGAACGCTGCGTTTTTCTATACGACAGTTAACGATGCACAGGTGCCAACGCTCGTGTTGCCCGATGCTGTAACGATAACAAAGAATGCCGGTACACTGCATAGTGAAGGCATCGAAATTGAAATGGCTGCTACTCCCGTGAAGAACCTCGAGTTCAGTTATAATTTCGGTTACACTAGAGCGAAATATAAAACATTGAAGCTCTCTCAAAACGGCAGTGAAGTGAACCTGGAAGGAAACAGGCAGGTTTATACTCCGATTACTACATCGGCATTAGCTGCACAGTATAACTATCCACTGGGCACTGATCAGAAATTGCGGTTAGTGATCAGGGGAGAGTGGCTGAATACAGGTTCGGAATTTTTTGATCTGGCTAATACAATACGGCAATCGGATTACAGCCTTTTCAATGCACGCCTTGGGGTAGCTGCTAAAAACTTCGAAGTGATGTTGTGGGGCAGAAATCTTTCAGACAAAAAATATATTGCGTATGCATATGATTTCGGCGCTGTACATCTCGGTGATCCGCGGACATATGGCGTAACGCTTGTTGGTAAATTTTAAATTGCAGACCGGGATCACTAACATTTTAATTCTTTTATTCTTCCTCGATGCTTTTATCGAAAAGGACCTTAAAAAACGTTGCGGCAAAAGATAATCTTAGTATACCCGGTGAGAAATATTTCCAGCTTCCCGAAAAGGTGATACAGTTTGGCACCGGTGTTTTATTGCGTGGCTTGCCTGACTATTTTATTGATAAGGCGAACAAGCAAGGATTATACAACGGGCGCATTGTTGTGGTAAAGTCTACTGCGACAGCAGGGGCAGATGAATTCTCAAAACAGGATGGACTTTACACGTTATGCGTCAGGGGAATTGAGAATGGACAACTGCAGGAAGAAAATATAATTAATGCTTCTGTCAGCAGGGTTTTATCGGCCGCTTCAGAATGGAATAAAATACTTGATTGCGCTATTGATCCCAACATTGAACTCGTTATATCCAACACAACAGAAGTAGGGTTGGATCTTGTGAACGAAAGTATTGCGGGTAATCCGCCTTCATCTTTTCCTGCGAAATTGCTTTCTGTACTGTATAAGCGATTTAAACATTTTAATGGCGCATCGGACAAAGGTCTTATAATAATACCGACAGAGCTTATTCCGGATAACGGGAAAAAACTAAAATCGGTTTTGCTCGAGCTGTCTGCATTCAACAATCTCGACGCTTCATTTATTAACTGGCTTGATGGCTCCAATTATTTCTGTAGCTCATTGGTAGATCGCATTGTGCCTGGCAAGTTGGCGGCAGAAAAGCAAAAGATTACTGAAAAAGAGTTGGGTTATGAAGATGAGTTGATGATCATGTCGGAATTATACCGGCTATGGGCTATAGAATCTTCGTCACAACGGGTACACGATGTGTTATCTTTTAGTAAAGCAGATGCCGGTGTTGTTATTGCCCCGGATATACATGTGTTCCGTGAATTAAAACTGCGGTTATTAAATGGTACGCATACTTATTGTTGCGGCCTGGCACATCTTGCTGGTTTTGCGCTGGTGAGAGAAGCGATGAATGACAAGTTGTTTTCATCTTATATAACGGGGCTCGTACAAGAAATTATTGCTGCAATTTCCGGCAATGGAATTACAAAAGAAATGGCAAATGATTTTGCAAATAAAGTATTGGATCGTTTTCGTAATCCCAATATAGATCATGCATGGCTGAATATAACGCTCCAGTATTCTTCAAAAATGAAAATGAGAAATGTGCCGGTGCTTCTCAGTCATTATAAACTATACGGAACAGTTCCTTCGCATATGTCATTTGGATTTGCTGCTTATCTTCTGTTTATGCGATGTAAAAAGAGTGAAACAGGAAAGTATTCGGGTATACTTGAAAATAAAGTTTACGTTATCAACGATGATTATGCGGGATTGTATGCGGACAGATGGGAGAAAATGGATGTGGAAACGCTTGTACACGAAACATTAAAAGATAACTCTTTCTGGGGGCATGATTTATCGGTATTGCCGGGCCTTGAAAAAAGCGTTACAGATCACCTTAAATTATTAATGCAGAGCGGAATGCGCCCTGCATTGGAAAGAATTATCTAATAATAACTACCTGCTGAATTGTTTATGGAAACCGGGTTTACCTGACGTTCATCGGGCAACCATACTTACTACGGCTTGTTACACAAGAAGTTACGGTTAAAGTCAAAGCAGCAAGGAGAAGCAGAATGTAGAATTTGTTTTTCATTAAAGGTGTTTTTCTAAAAACGAATCTATGGCATTTTTATTTCAAATCAAAGCAACGCATTTTTTAGTTAAATGATCAATACTTCATTCACAGAAACTATTGCTCATTTTACCGTATAAATTTCATTTTGGCGTATCTAAAAACTTACCTTTGCCGCCGTATAAATCAGACGTATCAGACATGTTGCAGTTAGTAAAACCTCTTGCTTTTATCGACCTGGAAACTACAGGAATAAACCTGGGCTCAGACCGTATCGTTGAAATAGCCATCGTTAAGTTATTACCCGATGGAAACCGTTCGGTAAAAAGAAAATTGATCAATCCGCAAATGCCGATACCTCAATCGTCAAGTGATGTGCATGGTATTACTGACGAGATTGTAAAAGATGCGCCCTCATTCAAACAGGCTGCACAGGAGTTAAAGCAGTTTCTCGATTCATGTGATCTGGCGGGTTACAATTCCAATCGTTTCGATATTCCTTTGCTTGTAGAAGAGTTTTTGAGGGCAGAAGTTGATTTTGATTTGAAAGGAAGGAAGCTGGTGGATATACAAAAGATATTTCACCAGATGGAACAACGGACACTTTCCGCCGCCTACAGATTTTATTGCAACAAGGTACTCGAAGGAGCACACAGCGCTGAAGTGGATGCTTCTGCCACATCGGAGATATTGGCAGCACAACTGCAACGCTATCCGGCGTTGGGTAATACGGTTGATTCCATTCTGAAAGTGATCGGTGAAGATCATGTCGTAGACCTGGCACGCCGCTTCATCATGGAAAACGGTACCGAAGTATTTAATTTTGGTAAACATAAAGGCCGCCCGGTTTCAGAAGTGCTGAGAGCTGAGCCTCAATATTATGATTGGATGATGAAAGGTGATTTTCCGCAACACACCAAACTTAAACTCACAGAGATATATACCCGTACAATGTTGAAAAAACAATAGCCGTTCCGGAAAAAATAACAAGCTGCCAGCGGCAAAAAATTGTAAATTCGTTCTGGTCTGTCAAAGGCATAGTTGGAAAAATTAGTCGTCATACCAACCTATAACGAGAAGGATAATATTGCATTTATTCTACAGGCAATCTTTGGCCTTAATCAAAGCTTTCATATACTGGTTATTGACGATAACTCTCCCGATGGCACTGCTCAAATTGTAAAGGATCTTCAATCAAAATACCCGGGGCAACTATTCCTGGAAGAACGCCGGGGCAAACTCGGGCTCGGCACTGCGTATATACATGGCTTTAAGTGGGCTGTAGAGAGAAACTACAATTTCATTTTTGAAATGGATGCTGATTTTTCTCACGAGCCGACCGACCTCATCCGGCTGTATGAAGCATGCAAAAATGACGGCGCAGATCTCGCTGTCGGATCGCGGTATACTAAAGGTGGTGGACTTATCAACTGGCCGTGGGACCGTATTGCACTTTCAAAAGGAGCATCGTTTTATACAAGAATGATAACCTGGATGCCGGTAAAAGATCCTACCGCCGGTTTTATGTGTTATAAGAAAGAAGTATTGGATACAATTAATCTTGATGAGATCACTTTCGTCGGTTACGCCTTCCAGATAGAAATGAAATTCGCCGCATGGAAACTGGGTTTTAAAATAAAAGAAGTGCCGATTGTTTTTAAAGACCGGACAAAAGGTGTTTCCAAGATGAATAAGGGAATTGTGAAAGAAGGTATATGGGGGGTATTAAAACTTCGCTGGCATAGTTTATTTAAAAATTACAGGAAAAGGGTTAAGAATTCTGAAAATCAATCTTCTGTTTCTGCCATGCAAAGTACGGAAGTGCTTGCCAGCGGTGACTAATCCGTTTCACCGGCCCCTATCTCAATACAAGCGCTTTTTTTCCGGTTACCATTAAATTCTGCCAATCATTTTAATGCGGTACATTGCGCCTTTACATGAAGAAGGCTTTTCTGCAACTCCACCTGGCCGTTTTTCTTGCTGGCTTCACAGGCATATTGGGCCGGCTGATTACATTGAATGAAGGACTTCTTGTTTGGTACCGGTTGCTTATCAGTTCTGCTACAATGTGGGTATTGTTTCTGCTTTTAAAAAAAATACAGAAAATCTCATTTATTGATATCTTAAAAATTACCGGCGTTGGTTTTATAGCGGCTATGCATTGGGTTACATTCTATGGTTCTATCAAATCAGCAAATGTATCGGTAGCGCTTGTGTGTTTTTCTTCAGTTGGTTTCTTTACGGCATTACTTGAACCGCTCATCTTTAAAAAGAGAATCGACATAACGGAGTTGCTTTTAGGTATTGTTGTTATGATCGGTATTTATATTATTTTCCGCTTTGATCCAAAATATAAAATAGGGATCATAATCGGTATCATTTCAGCCGTTCTGGGCAGCCTATTTCCAATTTTAAATAAATCATTATTGCACAGGGTAGGCGTAGAAACATTATTGAGCTACGAATTGACCGGAGGGTTCCTTGTATTAACGATATTACTTCCATTTTATCTCCACTATTTTCCATCAAATCAATTTTTGCCGGGTTGGATGAACCTGTTTTGGTTACTTGTATTATCATGGGCATGTTCTGTCTGGGCCTTTCAGCTTTCAGCAAATGCATTAAAAAAATTATCGGCCTTCACAGTAAACCTGACTTATAACCTGGAGCCTGTGTATGGCATATTGCTTGCCTTTGTCGTGTACCACGAAAATAAAGAACTCAGCCGCTGGTTCTATATTGGCTTTGCATTAATCGGGCTTGCCCTGGCTATACACATTATTCTATTGAGAAAGAATGAAAAAAAGATACCATCTCCAGGATAATGTTAATTGCTGATTCGATTTTATCTTTATCACACAACAATAAGCGATGAAGTGTTTTATTCTTTTACTCTCTCTGTTCACTATTTCTGAATTTACATTTTCGCAGAAAAAACCGCTGGATCATTCTGTATATAACAGCTGGCAAAGTATCGGCGAACGAATGATCAGCAATGATGGCAAATGGGTAGTGTATACGATAGATGTACAGGAGGGCGACAATCAACTTGTGATTCAATCATCCGATGCGAAATATAAAAAAGAGATTCCAAGAGGATACAGCGCTTTAATAACAGAAGACAGCCGCTTTGTTGTGTTTAAAATAAAACCACTTTTCAGTGAAACAAGAGAAGCGAGAATTAAAAAGCGGAGGCTGGATGACTTTCCAAAAGACACGCTGGCGATCGTTGAGTTGGGAAAAGAAGAAATATGGAAAAAGGCCAAAATAAAAGGGTATAAAACACCGCAGAAAAATTTTGGTTGGCTCGCCTATCTTTCAGAAAAACAAACAGATAAGATAAATAAACTAATTGACGCAAAAACAAATGACAGCCTGCTTCGTGTAATCGATTCGTTAAAGGTGGTGATCAACGAAATCCGTTCCGGTGATAAAAGAAGAACTAAAGACGATAACATTAATCGATTCGCTGCTGACGATACGACGGTCAAATCAGGGATTGGCTCAGATCTAATGCTTCGAAATCTGATTACAGGCAATGAAAGAATGTATCGGAACGTATCGGATTTTTATTTTAGTAAAAACGGGGCTAAACTCCTGATGCAGGTAAAGAGCGATCCGAAAGACTCGCTCAGCAAAAGCTTTGTAATATTATTAGACATCAGGTCGGACAAGTTGGATACGCTGAGCCGTGGCATCAATGAATTCAGAAATATGGCAATGACTGATGACGGTTCTAAATTAGCGTATACAGCTGAGCGTGACGCAAGACCAAAAGACCTACAAAAGTTTTTTAAACTTTGGTATTATACGGCGGGCATGGATAGCGCAGTTCTTCTTGCTGATCGTTTTTCAGCCGGTATGCAATTGGGCATGACGGTTAGCGAGAATGCAGCACTCAATTTCAGCAAAAGCGGGCAGCGATTATTTTTCGGTACTTCACCTATCCAGGCTCCAAAAGATACTTCACTTGTCGATATGGACCTGGTGAAAGTAGATATATGGCATTATAAAGATGATTACCTGCAAACAGCCCAGCTGAACCGGCTTCAACAGGATTTAAAGGAAAATTTTCTTGCCGTCTATGATTTTAGCGATAATTCTATAAAACAACTGGGAAGTAAAGAGCTACCGCAAATCATTCAGACGAATGAAGGCGATGGCGATACGTTTATCGGCGTAACTGATTATGATAAACGAATAGAGTCCCAATGGCAGGGATACACGCGGAAAGACATTTATGCAATTGACGTAAACAAGGGTGCAAAGAATTTGATAAAGAAAGATCTGTACGGAACTATTTATCCGTCTTCAACCGGTAAGTATATTGTATGGTATGACCGGGAAAAGAAAAGTTATTTTAGCTGGGATGGAGCGGAGACAAGAAATATAACGACGAAAATAAAAGTGCCTTTATTTGACGAAGAGAATGATGTACCTGATTTGCCATCGCCTTATGGCGTGATGGGATGGGGAAAAGATGATAGTGCTGTCTTTGTGTATGACAGATATGATATATGGCAAGTGGACCCTACGGGTGAAACTAATCCGCTGATATTTGAAGACAATCAACATTACCGGGATAAAAAAATAAGGATCAGGTATATCAAAACTGATCCTGACGAGAAGTTTATCAGCAAGACAGACAGTTTGTTATTCCGTTTATTTGATGTAAATAGTAAAAACGAATCACTTCACTATACAACCCTTGCAGGTCATCCATACACACAGCTGCGTGCAGAAAGTGCGCTGAGTTTTGGAAACGTTTTAAAAGCAAAGAACTATGATAAGTTCATTTATACCAAAGAAAGCTTTGTGAGGCCACCGGATTTATACAGTTTAAATGAAACTATAAATTCCCGGTTGGGTTTTGAAGAACAACTATCCCAAATAAATCAGCAGCAAAAAAACTACAGATGGGGAACAGCCGAACTCTTCAAATGGAAAGCCTACAATGGTAAGCAGGCGACGGGCATTGTGTATAAACCGGAAAATTTTGATCCATCGAAAAAGTACCCGTTGATCTGTTATTTCTATGAAAAACTCAGCGATAACCTGAACACGTATATTGCGCCGGGGCCTATTCGCAGTGCCGTAAATGTTTCGTTCTTTGTGAGCCGCGGCTATATCATCTTTATGCCGGATATAGAGTACGAGATCGGGCATCCGGGAAAAAGTGCCTACAATTATATCGTGAGCGGAGCAAGAGCATTGGTTAAAAAAGGTTGGGTAGACAGTACAAACATGGCTATCCAGGGCCATAGCTGGGGCGGATACCAGGTGGCACAATTAGTAACGATGACAAAGATGTTTAAAGCCGCCTGGGCCGGTGCGCCCGTTGCAAATATGACGAGTGCTTACGGGGGCATACGATGGGAGAGTGGTCTCAACCGTCAATTTCAATATGAAAAATCACAAAGCCGTATTGGCGCGTCGTTGTGGGATAAGCCACAATTGTATATGGAGAATTCACCTTTATTCCATTTAAAAAATGTAACCACACCGCTGGTTATTATGCATAATGATAATGATGGAGCGGTTCCCTGGTACCAGGGAATAGAATTATTTACGGCTATGAGAAGGCTGGGAAAAAAAGTGTGGATGTTCAATTATAACGGCGAAGGTCATGGCCTGACGGATAGAAAGGATAAACTGGATTATCAAATCCGGATGCAGCAATTTTTTGACTGGATACTGAAGGGTGAATCTCCTGCAGAATGGATCATTGAAGGTGTTCCGGCAGTGAAGAAAGGAAAAGATTGGGGACTTGAAACCGGATTTTAGACCCGATCGCTATCGTGCCTCCATTTGAGAAACTTCGAAGCAGTGAGCCAATCAAAAATCTGTAATCGTAAAAAATAAATTCTTCTCTACGCCGCCTGCGATGAAATAAACTTCACCAAACTTCTTTTGGCAATCGGCAATAAAGTCTCATCTACCGGGAAACTTAAGTTTACTTCAATAGAATAAACTGCCGGGTTGGGCATATCTGAACGGCTCCTTATTAAGTCAGATTTAATATGCTCGTAAGTGCTTGCAATACTCCGCTGCATGGCATCAATATAGGAGGTTTTGATACTGCGGTATTTCTCATCATGCTTTTCAAAAAAGGAAAGCCGGTATTGATACACTCTTGTCGTTTTTGTATTTCCCGAACTCAGGAAGAAATAACCTTCATTGATATCAAGCGGTATTAATCCAACAGGCGAGATAGTCAGTTTATCTTCAACAAACTCATAGATTTCTGTTCCGTTGTGAATCGTGCTTTTAATGGTTGTGGCAGAATAGTTGATAATATCTTCCAGTTCCTGCATCAATTCATCATCTTCTATCATCTGTTCATACAAAATCTGCAGTTTCTGCATTTGAATGCCGCTCAGTTTTTTGGGGAAATGTTCCTGCAAAAATTTCTTATTCTCCCGGAATGCTGCAATATTGTTGTAGTGAAAAATAACATCTGCCAATTGCGGGTAAAGCTTGTTTTCGTTGAAGTATTTATTCACTTCCTGCAGGTAGGCGAGCAAGGTATACTTTTTGAGTTCAAAATCAATATAGCCTTCTGCGAACCAGGTCTCGGATAATTGTTTCATGGTGGACGTATTTGGTTATTACAATTTAATAAAAAGACTTGATGAAAAGAAACGGGTTTATTAAAAAAATCAAAAGATTTTAAGGACTTTTACCGCAAATCGGGAACGCATATGATCAGAATTAGTTTGTTATTGATAATTGCAGCCACAGTTGCAACGGCATGCAGCCATACCTATTACATAGTACGGCATGCAGAAAAAGAACAGGCAAGCGGATCGAATAATATGATGAGTAACGATCCGGCTTTATCCGAAGCTGGTAAAGTGCGGGCGATAGTATTAAAGGAACAGTTACAGAATAAACACATTCGCTATATCTATTCCACAAATACCTTACGGACAAAGTCAACTGCTCAACCACTTAGTGAAGCAATTAGTGTGCCTGTTGAAACGTACAGCTCAACAGACTCCCTGGTGGAGCAATTGAAAAAGATAAAGAAAGGAAATGTGCTTGTTGTAGGTCATTCCAACACTGTAGATGATATCGTAAATAAATTATCCGGGGAAACGAAGATCCAGGCAGATCTTCAAGACGCACAGTATGATAACCTGTTTATCGTAAAATATAAAGGAAAGAGAATAACCTTCGTGCGGCACAAATATGGGTATCCTTCAAACCCGGAGTAAATCACAAAGAAGCTTAAAAATCCCTGTCAGGATTAAAGCTTTGCAATTCACTTGCCACCGCAGTTAAGAATGTAGCACCAAGACTTCCATCAATAATGCGATGATCATAACTCAGGCTCAGGTACATCATTTGTCGTATAGCGATGCTGTCACCATGCGGCGTTTCTATCACAACGGGACGTTTTTTTATGGCGCCAACTGCAAGTATAGCTACCTGAGGTTGATTGATGATCGGTGTACCCATCAGGCTTCCGAACGTACCGACATTGGTAAATGTAAATGTACCGGATTGTGTGTCTTCCGGTCTTAATTTATTATTGCGGGCACTGTCTGCAAGTGAGTTCACCTGTTTCGTTAAGCCAACAAGATTCAATTGATCTGCATTCTTTATAACGGGGACGATCAGGCTACCGGAAGGCAGGGCAGTAGCCATACCTATATTGATATCTTTTTTTACAATGATCCTGTCGCCATCCACCGAACTATTAATAAGCGGAAACTTCTTAATACATTTAATTATCGCTTCGATAAATAACGGAGTAAACGTAATCTTCGTGCCTTCTCTTTTTTCAAAGTCCTTTTTCACTTTATCTCTCCACAACACCATATTCGTTACATCAGATTCAGTAAAACTTGTAACATGCGGGCTGGTGTGTTTGCTGCGCACCATATGATCAGCAATTAACCGGCGCATGCGATCCATTTCGATTATTTCAACGTTGCCTGTATAGTTCGTCGTGAGTCGTGAATCGTGAGTAGTGAGTTGAGAAGACTCGTTTACTATAGTTACATCCTGCTGAGTTGAATAGGATGACTGACCACCGGCTTCTGATTTTCGATGACCCCCTCCTGACTTTCTCTGGCTCACATAGTGTAAAATATCTTTCTTGGTAACACGGCCTTCATTTCCTGTACCCTGAATTTTTTCCAGTTCAAGCAAACTTACTCCTTCGTTCGCAGCGATATTTAATACAAGCGGTGAGTAAAACCGGTTTGATGTGCCGTTTTCGTGTTTGGATGATGACGCCGTTGTCACCGTATGAACAGGCTCATCCACTGTTTCTCTAACGGGTTGTTTATAATTTTCAGATGATACAGTTACTTTCGGTGAGACCGGCTGCGATGCCGAAACCGTCTCGCCTTTTTCAGTCTTTATCCTTGCTATAACAGTACCGACTGGTACAACGTCATTTGTGTTAAACAGGATTTCATCGATGGTGCCTTCCACGATGCTGGGCACTTCGCTATCCACTTTATCTGTAGCTATTTCGAGTACAGTTTCATCCATTCTTACTGCATCACCGGGTTGCTTATGCCATCTTAAGATGGTCGCTTCCATGATGCTTTCTCCCATTTTTGGCATTATTAAGTCAACGATTGCCATAACGCGATAACAGATTTTAAGTTAAAATGCCGTTGGTGTTGTCAGGAGGAAATTTAGTTGAGCCCAACAGAATTACTACTATCGGGCTTTTCTTGCGTCGCACTCTTGTACTGTAACAATACTATTCACCACTGTGACAGTACCCGGTTTGACTTGCAAATTTCACCTGTTGCACATCCAAACAACTGTTAGGGCTCAAAGGTAAAGGTTTCCAATTAATCAGAATGCACCGTGCTTTTATTCGTTAGTGAGGATAAATTTTCTCAAGAAGTTCAATGCAGTCAAAGCCGTTTGCTCGATATTCCGTTTGCGGTCAAAACGCAGATTTATTTTTACAGTTTTTGTTCTTTCATTATTGCCGACGGCGATCCAGACAGTTCCGACAGGTTTTTCGGCCGTGCCTCCATCTGGTCCCATAATACCGGACGTGGCCACCGCATAATCTGTATTGAGTTGTTGCAATGCGCCGCTTACCATTTCCCGCACGGTTTCTTCGCTCACGGCACCCACGGTGGTCAACGTATCGTTATGCACATGCAACACTTTTTCTTTTACCTCATTTGCATAGCTCACCACGCTGCCTTTAAAGTACCGGGATGAACCCGGAACTGTTGTAATGAGATGTGCAATATAACCGCCGGTACAACTTTCAGCTGTCGCAATTGTTTTATTCTTTGCCATTAAAATTTTGCCGATTGCAACTTCCAATCCTTCGTCTTCATCACTCACCAACACATCTTTCACGAGTTCTTTCAACTGATCAAATAACGGCACAATTGTTTTTTCTGCAGCATCTTTATCACCGGCCACCATGGTTAACCGAAGTTTTACCAGTCCGTAACCCGGCAGGTAAGCAAGTTTTACATTCGCGGGAAGACTGT
>Ga0207645_10001690_pt1 | contig 17917 bp, 16 predicted proteins | sample KBSM53metaG_FD_184331 | JGI IMG/M metagenome (GOLD analysis project Ga0207645, IMG submission 184331) | Miscanthus rhizosphere microbial communities from Kellogg Biological Station, Michigan, USA - KBS M5-3 metaG (SPAdes) (version 2) | ecosystem: Host-associated > Plants > Roots > Rhizosphere >...
GATAATAGACGTTCTACTGACTCCAAAAACAAGTTTTGCCTCTTTAGAATTTAGCCTCGGCAGTGTGATGATTATTGTATGTTGTGTTTATTATTTCTTTGAACTTTTTCGTTATCCCAAACCGGTTAATCTTGCCCGTGAACCATCATTTTGGATATGTTTAGGATTGCTAATCTTTTATTGCGGAAACCTGCCATATATTGGACTTATGATGTTTTTTGCTGCAGTTTCGCAAAGAATAATAAATGCTCTGGCTCTTCTGTTGATCATTGTGAATATAGTTATGTATACGTTGTTTATAATCGCTTTTATATGTAGGTTAAAGATTGGGCAGCGGGTCTCCGCTTCATTAAATTCATAATTGCAATTCCGGCCAATCTTAAGAAAGCCTTCCGCTACAAGCTAGCTTTTTAAAAGCGGCTTAAAAGTTTTATTTAAACGTCTGTTAACTGTTTTCTTATGTTGAAAGTACTTTTTTACTCATACTATTGTTTTGTCCTTGCTTCTTTCCTGGTAAGTTTTGTTACGTTCAAAAATAGAAAGACTCCTCTTTATTTGAAATTGTTTTGCCCCTTTCTTGGAATTACCGTTTGGGTAGAAGCTTATTCATTTTATTTAGTGTCCCAGGGACATAGCAATCACATTATTTACAGCATTTTTAATATCGTGGAATTTAGCTTTTATTTATATGTGCTTAGTTGCATTATTATCAATTTGAAGACCCGGCTAGCGATCAGGCATATCTCAGCTCTGAACGCTTTTTTAGCAAGGGTAGATTTGCTTTTTGTTCAAAAAAACACATTTACCACTTTTGCTTTTTTGCTGGGATCCATCTTGATTATTTTTTTAGCATTTATTATTTCTATGAACTTTTCCGACACCCGAGACCTATGCGTCTTTTAAGTGAACCTGCATTTTGGATTTGTTTAAGCCTTTTGTTTTACTATTGTTGCGCGTTGCCTATATCTGGAATTATCCACTTTTGGATGAATGCCTCACAACGTCTTTTAAATATTTCCTTCGAACTCAATCTGGCCGCCAATATATTAATGTACACGGCGTTTGCTATTTCTTTTGTTTGCAGTGTCAAGATTCAAAAATCTACGTCGACATCGTGACGGAAGCGTTATAAGTATAAGAGATTGTTGGCGATTGTGAGGATATACTGTATACATTTTTTATTATTGCATTCCTATGCCGGGTCAGAACACCGAAATATACTTCGCAATAGTTATTGCTGTCATGCTGGGATTGGTCCTGGTAGGCTTCATCGTAACTATTCTCTTCCTTTACCAGCGGCGGCAACACCGGCAGGAACAAGAACTTCAAAAAATGAAGGATGACTATGAACGTGAGGCCCTCCGCTCACAACTCGAAATACAGGAAAGCACATTAAAAACTATCGCCCAGGAACTTCACGATAACATCGGCCAGATGCTCTCCGTTGTAAAACTTTCCCTTTCTGTTTTACCCCTCGAAAAAGAACATCCTGCAGCAGAAGTAGTGCAGCATTCGGCGCAGGTGTTGAATAAAGCAATTTTTGATTTATCCGATCTTACCAAAAGTATGCACACCGACAGGGTCATTGATGTCGGGCTTGCAGACTCTATACAAATGGAGCTGGCTTCCATCAAAAGGGCGGGTATTTTGCAGGTTGATTTTTCGGTGACCGGAGAAGAGGTAAGTTTTAATGGCCAGAAATCTATTTTCCTCTTCCGCATGTTCCAGGAAATGATGAACAATATCCTGAAGCACTCAAAAGCGACCAATGTTGTTGTCAGCCTGATTTATTCGGCAGACGATCTTTTTATCATGGAGATAGAAGACAATGGCAAGGGTTTTAATGTGGAAGAAAAAAGGCAAAACGCATCGGCAAGCGGTGTCGGATTAAAAAGTATATTTAACCGTGCACAACTTATCGGTGCAACAATGGATATAAAGAGTGAGCCGGGCAAGGGAACACGGATAACAGTAGAATTACCTTACCAGGATGAAGTAAATGTCGAAAGCAAATAAAAAAATATTGGTCGCAATTGCGGATGATCACAAGCTGCTGCGGAATGCATTGGCAAGACTGGTGAATTCCTTTGAAAATTATTCTGTATTGTTTGAAGCCGATAATGGAAAGGATTTCCGTAACCATGTTATGCAGCACCAGGTGCCCGATATTGTACTGCTGGACGTAAACATGCCTGAAATAGACGGTTTTGAAACTACGCAATGGCTGCAAAAGAATTACCCGTTTATAAAAGTGCTTGTACTCTCTATGATGAGCGACGAAAGAAGCATTATTAAAATGTTTCGGTTGGGAGCCAAAGGTTATCTTTTAAAAAATACTGAACCGGAAGAGTTGAGAGTCGCTCTCGATTCTGTAATGAATAAGAATGTATACCTCTCCGAATACATTTCTGCAAAACTCGTAAGCGGATTAAATCAAAACGCAGATAAAGACGCCACTGAAATTGTGCTGAACGAAAAAGAACGCGAATTTCTCCGCTGGACCTGTACCGAATTATCATACAAAGAAATCAGTGAAAAGATGTACGTAAGTGCCCGTACTGTCGACGACTACCGGCAAGCCCTATTCGCAAAATTGAATGTACACAGCCGGGTAGGTTTAGTGATGTACGCGATTAAGAATGGAATTGTAGAAGTGTAGAAAACCGGGACGGAAAGTCGTAACAATTCCAACTTACGATAATCAGGGTGACTGCAACTTCAGCTAATCCCAATATTCCCAAAAATCATCTCAACCCTCCAATTCCCGGTCTTTTATTTACTCAGGTACATACTCCTGTCCTTATACAAATGCCTGAAATAAGGATCGCGCAGATCTTTTATAAAACGAATCGCTTCACCGGTCGATTTCATTTCCGGTCCAAGTTCTTTGCTTACGCCGGGAAATTTTTCAAAGCTGAATACAGGTTCCTTAATGGCAAAGCCTTTTAACTTTTTCTCAAATTTGAAATCCTTCAATTTCGCAGCACCCAACATTATTTTAGTCGCGATGTTCAGGTAAGGTATTTGATACGCCTTTGCTATAAATGGTGTAGTACGTGAAGCTCTCGGGTTGGCTTCAATAACATAAACTTTTCCATCCTTTATGGCAAACTGAATGTTTATCAGTCCCTGTATGTTTAAAGCCCTTGCAATTTTTTCCGCAAAAAATTCCATCGTTGTTACTTCCAGGGGCGTTAAGTTAAATGCAGGAAGTACTGCATTGCTGTCTCCGCTATGAATACCCGCCGGTTCTATATGCTCCATCACGCCCATTACATGAAACGTTTCGCCATCATAGATCGCATCGATCTCCGCTTCCTGGCAACGATCAAGAAAATGGTCAACAAGGATTTTATTTCCGGGAATATGCTTTAATAAACTAATAACCGCTTTTTCTACTTCTTCATCATTGATCACAATGCGCATTCGTTGCCCACCCAGTACATAGCTCGGACGTACCAGCACAGGATAACCCACTTTGTTTGCAACTTCAACCGCTTCATCAACCGTAAATGCTGTACCATAATTGGGATATGGTATGTCTAATTCTTTCAGCATATCACTGAAGCGGCCACGATCTTCGGCAATGTCCAGGCTGTCGAAGGATGTTCCGATAATTTTTATTCCTTTCTTGTGAAGTCGTTCGGCCAATTTCAATGCTGTTTGCCCACCCAATTGAACAACAATTCCTTCCGGTTTTTCATGTTCCACTATTTCCCAAAGATGCTCCCAATACACCGGTTCGAAGTACAGCTTATCCGCCATATCGAAATCGGTTGATACTGTTTCCGGGTTACAGTTTACCATGATGGCTTCGTAACCGCATTCTTTAATAGCAAGCAAACCATGCACGCAACAATAATCAAATTCAATTCCCTGCCCGATTCGGTTTGGTCCCGAACCAAGCACAATGATCTTCTTTTTATCCGACACCTTGGATTCGTTGGAAGATATCGCCCCGGCACCATTTAAAGAAAGCTGACCGGGATTTGTTTCAAATGTAGAATAGAAGTAGGGCGTTTTTGCTTCAAACTCTGCACTGCAGGTATCCACCATTTTATATACTCTTGTAATACCGGCTTCCTTTCTTTTTGCATATACATCTTCTTCATCGCCGTGTTGCGTGATGCGGCTGATCTGCTCATCGCTGAATCCATGCACTTTTGCTTCACGCAGCAGTTCTATCGGCAATGTATCAAGATCATATTTGACAATTTCTTTTTCAAGCGTGCAGATCTTTTGGATTTCATAAATAAACCAGCGGTCAATGCCGGTTGCTTTGGCAATTGTGTTCACACTCACCCCGAACATCAACGCATCCTTAATTCTGAAAATGCGATCCCACTTCGGCGTCTTGATGTGTTCCAAGATTTCTTCCGCATGCAGCATGCTTTTGCCATAATATCCTAAACCAACCGCATTATTTTCCAGGCTCTGACAGGCTTTTTGCACCGCTTCCGTAAAACTTCTGCCGATAGCCATTACTTCGCCCACGCTTTTCATCTGGAGGCCAAGTGTATCATTTGCTCCTTTGAATTTGTCGAAGTTCCAGCGCGGTATTTTTACAATTACATAATCGAGCGCCGGTTCGAAATATGCGGAAGTTGTTTTTGTGATTTGATTTTCCAGTTCATCCAGGGTATAACCGATAGCCAGCTTGGCAGCAATCTTTGCAATCGGGTACCCCGTTGCTTTTGATGCGAGTGCCGATGAGCGGCTTACCCGCGGATTAATCTCAATTGCAATAATTTCTTCAGTAGCGGGATTTAATGCAAACTGTACATTACAGCCACCGGCAAAGTTGCCGAGGTCACGCATGATACGGATCGCAGTATTGCGCATCAATTGCATGGCCGTGTCGCTGAGTGTCATAGCCGGTGCAACCGTTATGGAGTCGCCGGTATGAATACCCATCGGGTCGAAATTCTCGACGCTGCAGATGATGACAACATTATCATTTGAATCGCGAAGAAGTTCAAGTTCAAACTCTTTCCATCCCAATACAGCTTTTTCAACCAATACTTCGTGAATGGGCGACGCCTGCAGGCCGCGGTTCAGCGCTTCATCCAGGTCTTCTTTGCCGTGTACAAATCCGCCGCCGGTGCCACCCAATGTAAATGAAGGGCGAATGACCAGCGGAAATCCTATTTCCTGGGCGAATTCTTTTCCTTCAAGAAATGAGTTAGCGGTTTTAGCAGGAGCAACAGGAATTCCCATTGCAATCATCCATTGCCTGAATTTTTCCCGGTCTTCCGCTTTATCAATTGCTTTTATGTCTACACCGATCAACCGTATATTATACTGTTTCCACAAACCGAGATCTTCCGCTTCCTTTGCCAGGTTCAGCGCGGTTTGTCCGCCCATAGTGGGCAGCACAGCATCAATCTCGTTTTCCTCCAGTATTTTTTCAATGCTTTCGACGGTTAATGGAAGAAGGTACACTTTATCAGCCATCATCGGGTCAGTCATGATCGTGGCAGGGTTGCTGTTGATCAGGGTCACTCTTACTCCTTCCTCGCGCAAGCTTCTTGCTGCCTGGCTGCCGGAGTAGTCGAATTCGCAAGCCTGGCCAATAACAATAGGACCAGAACCGATAATAAGTACTGATTTAATTGAAGGATCTTTCGGCATTTTTGTATTTAATGTTTTAATGCAAGCTGAACCGTGAAGACATAAAAAAACCGGGTTATTTACCCGGGGTGCAAAAGTAAGGGAATCCCGTCTTTTACAACGGAATGCCTGGAAAAAATTAATCTACACGTTTTCCATATTTGTGATCAACTATGATAAGCAGAAATTTCAAACTCATCCAGCGCAATTTCTTCGGAGCTTACCAGGATAGCATCACCACTCGTCATTCTCTTTCCTTCGTACTTGTTTTTCATTTTGGTGATCCATTTCTGTTTAATTTCCTGGCCCCTTACGATACCGATGAACAGTCCTCCTGTCAATATCATACTCAACAATGCTTTATGTACTAGTCTTTTCATTAGACCTGGTTTAACTAAGAATTCATTCCTAAATGCAAAATATCATGCCAAATTCGTCGTCACTACTTTCAATTTGTTGTTTTTGTTAACGAACGGATTAAATTAATGACCAGTGCCATTATATATACGCTGCACAGTCACGAAAAGTTTAGATTTTATTTATTTTTTTGGCAACGGGCTAAAGTTTTTCATGGCATCGCCGGTTGTGTCACTCCTTTCACCGTTCTGTTTTCATGGCATCATCTCCGCCCCGGTGATGTTCATTCGTTGCCGCCCATATTATGACATCCGGTATAAATAAGAGGTTACAATCTTTAACAAATAAGCAAAATGATTCTTTACTATTTTCAAGTTATTAACGCCTGTGGTTTTGTTATCAGGCGCAAATAACAACCGATAATTATTTTTGCCGGATGCAGAAAAGTTTTTTCGCTTCCCTATGGGTCGTACTTCTTTCCATTACGGTAAACAGCCAGGTGACCACCTACCCGAAAAATTATTTTCGTAATCCATTGGATGTGCCAATGAAACTCGCCGCGAATTTTGGCGAGATAAGACGCAATCACTGGCACATGGGTCTTGATATCCGAACCGAACAACGGGAAAACCTGCCGGTATATGCCGCTGCCGATGGTTATATTGCCGAAGTGCGTATTGAGCCCGGAGGTTTTGGCCAGGCTATTTTTATAAATCACCCGAATGGACTTACAACTGTTTACGGGCACCTCAATCATTTTGCACCCGAATTGCAGCAATACATCACAGGTCAGCAGTACAAATCAGAGTCGTGGCAGGTTGATCTTTCATTTGCACCTGGTTTATTTCCTGTTCGCAAAGGCCAATTGATTGCTTACAGTGGCAACACCGGTGCCTCAGGAGGTCCACACCTGCACTTTGAAATACGGGATACAAAAACAACGCGTTGTTTAAACCCATTACTTTTCGGAATGCCGGTATTGGATAATGTGCCGCCAGCAATAATCCGGCTTGCTCTGTACGATCGCGGCCGCAGCGTGTATGAACAATCGCCAAAACTTTTCCCGGTTCGAAAAACCGGGAGCACATACAGCATTCCGAAAATGCCTGTTTTGAAAACCGGGCTGAAAAAACTAAGTTTTGCAATACAGGCCTATGATAAATTAAGCGGCGCCAATAATCCGATCGGCATTTATGAAGCAGCCATGTTTGTGGACGAAAATCCCGTCATTAATTTTTTTATCGATAGCGTTGATTATATCGAAACGCATGCGATCAACGCGCAGGTAGATTATAAATACAATTATAATGGCGGTGTCAACCTGCAACATCTATCTCAGCTTCCCGGCGATAAAAGTCGTGTGTACAATCACATCAATGGAAATGGAATATTGGAACTGAATGATGCCAGTGTTCATAACGTACGAATCGAAGTAAGAGATGCCTATATGAATACATCGGTGCTTTCATTTCAAATACAATTCGACGAAATTCTTGCTACAACAGCTACGCCATTTATGCAACGTCAATTATTCAGTCCGAATTTTGTGAATACATTGGAGAAAGATGATTTTGAATTGTATCTACCGGAAAATAGTTTATATGATACGATACAGCCGGTATATGCTGCTACGCCAATATATACAGAAGACGCCGTCTCTGTAACTCATCATTTCAGTGATGCATCCATTCCGTCCGGTGATTATTTTTCTGTGCGTATAAAACCGGATAAATCTTTTCCTTCGATATGGGGGGATAAGCTTGTTATTAAAAATGTATATGGTTCACGCTCCACGGTAAAAAAAGCCGAGTGGCAAAACGGTTGGCTCGCTGCAAAGTTTGACGACTTTGGAACATTCCAGGCATTTGCCGATATCTATCCGCCGGTGATCCTTCCGCCTGGTCGTGGAGATACGATTGACCTGAGCGCAGCATCACGGATAGTTTTAAAGCCGATAGATAATTTCGGAATCAACAGTTTCAGAGCAGAGCTGGATGGCAAATGGTTACTATTTACAAATGATAAAGGCAGCGCGTACATTTATAACTTTGATGAACGTTGCCCTTATGGTGTGCATTCGTTGAAAGTAAGCATAACAGACATTGCAGGCAATACGACGATAAAGAATTGGTGGTTTAAAAAATATCCATACACAGCGTCGAAAAGGAAACCTATGAAGAAGCAGCCACCACATCGCAAAGGAAAATCGGTTAAAAAGAAGAAAAGAAAGTGAGTTGACAATTTGCGATTTGCAGTTATCGTCATGTTTGTAACTGATTACTGCAAACTGCCAACTGTTTTATGAATTAATAGGTTTACTAAATATAACGGTATCTATGGTTACTCTCAAAGAAGGCGATAAAGCGCCGGCCTTCAGCGGCACGGATCAAAACGGGAAAAAGATTTCGTTAAGTGATTATAAAGGAAAAAAACTGGTACTATATTTTTATTCAGAGGCTGGTTCACCTACCTGTACCATTGAATCGTGCAACCTTCGGGACAATTATGGGTTATTGAAAAAAAATGGATTTGACGTTCTGGGAATAAGCCCGGATACAGAAAAGGTTCAAAAGAATTTTGAAATAAAATATAAACTGCCTTTCCCGTTAATTGCGGATACAAACCACGACGTTTTAGAAAAATATGGCGTGTGGGATCACAAAAAATTATTCGGTCGCGAGTATATGGGTGTGTTGCGTACTACGTTTATTGTCGATGAAAAAGGAACGATCATTAAAATTTTTGCAAAGCCAAAGAATAAGGCGCATGCAGAGGAAATAGTTGCTTCGTTTAAAAAATAATCTTTCGTTTTTGTTAAGGAGACCTGCATAAGGCAACCGGCCGGGATCATTTTCCGATAGTTGTGGTATACAATATGATTATGCGGAAAGTTTTTTTTCTTGTTTTATTCCTGGCGCCGTTTATTTGTTTTTCACAGAAAGATAGTGTCGTTGCCCTGGATAAGAATGATATAAAGCCCGGCCAACGGAATGAACCGGAAGATTTGAAAGTATTTTATTCCCAGAAAATTATTAACTCCAATTCGGTTGAAGTTTTAAAGAAAGGAGTACTTGAATTCAGAGTATCGCACAGCTTCGGTGATATAGCGGGAGATAACGGTGGCATTAAGCGCTTTTTCGGTCTGGATAATGCCACCGATATCCGGATTGGTCTTCAATTGGGTCTTTCTGACAAGTTTAATGTAAGCCTTGCCCGCGCAAGAGGCGTAAATTTCGGACCGGGCTCCGTATTGCAATTGTATGAATTGGGTTTTAAATACCAATTCTTAAAACAACAGGAAAACGATCCTTCACATCCGGTTTCGTTGACATTATTTGCCAATTCTGTTGTTTCATCTATGACAGAAAATGCGGATGATGGTTATGAAAGTTCATTTCGCAAATTCAGCGACAGAACAAGTGAAGTGGTGCAATTGATGGTCGCCAGGAAGTTTGGCAAGGTAAGTTTACAGTTAAGTCCCACATTCGTTACCCGTGGATTGGTAATACCGGGTGATGATAAAAGCATATTTGCGATCGGCGGTGCAATCCGGATCCCGATTACTTCAAAATTGTTTTTCATAGCTGATTATTTCCATCCTTTCCATTCACAAAAAAGTAAAGACCTGTGGGCGCAGGATACGCTGGGCAGAAATGTAAAGTTTTACGACGCTATCGGCGCGGGTTTTGAAATACTCACGATGGGACATGTCTTCCATCTGAATTTTACAAATGCAACGGAAACATTGGAAAACCGGTTTATACCGCATACGGTTACAAATTGGGGAAAAGGCGAGTTTCGCTGGGCATTTACCATTTCAAGAAATTTCACGGTGTTTCGTGATAAGAAAAAATAAACAAACGCTGTTTTTGGTGAACAAGGGTTAAACCGGTGTGACGTCTGTCATGCCGGTTGTCTTTTATGGATAACTGGTATTCTGGCGTGTAACCGGGTCTCTCTTTCAACCAGTGTCTCCCGCAAAGCGACAAAGGAACGCAAAAGGGGAAAAATCAAATGGCGGCCAGGTTCAACGAATTATTCAGGCTGAAAGCAGGCAGCTTATACCGGCCGTCTGTGATGAGTTCTCTTTTTTCCAGGGAATTGGCTTGTTTGGCTGCTATGCTGTACCCGATTGTATTAACCTTGAGGATAACTGTATTGCCATCGCTTTCGTGCAAAGCGTCCGAACCGTGAGAACAATCTACCGGGCATTTTTCCAGTTGAAGATTGTAGAAGGAATTTATCAAATTGTAAATGCCGGAAATGTCTTTGTGTGGAACGACCACCGGTTTATTGAGCCAGTATAAAAAATTGTTTACGCCCTTGGTATGAAGTACAGTCCTCATTTCTGAAGCATCTATATAAAGGAATAACGAACCCGGGAACAGGATTCTTTTCTCTGAATGCAGATGCCCTTCGTACATGAAATTGAAGGTGTAACGGGGACAAAACGACTGAATGTCCTTTTGCATAAATTTTTTTACCAGTCGTTGCTCATAGTTTCGCCAGGTACTGATTATGTGCCAGCTTTTCTCATTACTCATAAATAAACAAATAAAGGTCAAATAATAAGTCGTATGGTACGGTCCAGGCAGCTTGAAGGCTTATGGGTGGAATTTCCGAATAAGGTAAAGTTGCCATTTCCTGGGTTAGCGTCAGCCGGCAGCGTGATTATAAAATATAAAAAAATCATGCCCGATTATTAATGGTACTTTTAATATGAAGATATCGTTACCAAGTATTTTTACTATACAGTGAATACAATTATTTTGTACCTTAAATTATGCAGTTAAACTTCGTACTATCACCACAGCTCCAGAAATCCGAATATTTTGAAATTATACACCGGCTTCAAAAGGAATTTTCAAAAAAATTTCCCGGTATCCGTAAGGTTGTTATTGAAATTAAATTGCATCAGCAATCAGTTTATAAACCGGCATCGGTGATCAGTGGTATTATCAGTGAACAGTTTTATAAAGTGAAACTGAACTTTGAAAGATTGTACCAGGGAAGCAGACAGATTTCTTTACCCGGACCGGTAGAAGTATACGACCGCATAAAATCTGCGGTTGAACGGATTGTCCTGTTACAGCATTCGGCAATATAATCCCATCTCAAATACGATAGAATTCTGTTTGTCCTGTTCCAGGAAAAATTCGCTATGCTGCGCGCAAAAAATTCATAGTAGTCCGGCCCCGCTGTACACGCAAATACTTTCTTAAATTGCTGATTCATCCATACAGACTTCTGGTTTATGAAATCAGTCACAACCGGGGAATTAAAAAATGTTTTCGCTTTCAATGATCTGCCCGACGATCATCTGCAGTGGATATTGGACCGTGCGGAATACCACGAGTATCCGGATGGAACACAAATAAAGAAAACAGGCGATGAAGCAGATGTCATGATGATTGTACTGGAGGGTAAGATTTCATTTTACCTGGATTATCACGGGCGTCTTGTTTATTATTTCTATTACACAAACGATACCGCCACAGGTGGTGTTGGCGGTTTATTACCACACTCAAGAATGAAAGTGTATCCTGGCTGTTCATTTGCTGTCGGGCATGTGCAGGTGCTGCAGTTGCACAAAAATTATTTTGCAGATCTCGAGCATTTGAATCCGGACCTTATACAACGGCTTATCGGGTACATGACAGAGAGGGCGAAAATAGTGGCGACGCTGCAGATGCAGCATGAAAAGGTGAATGCACTCGGGCAGCTTGCTGCCGGCATCGCTCATGAATTAAATAATCCTGCTGCTGCGATTAACCGTATAGCTTCGGAACTGGCAAACCGGCTGAAACAGAATTATGAATTGACTGAAAATTTATTGCAGCAACATATCAGCGCGGAGCATGTTCACCTGCTGAGGGATATAGTAGATGCTAAATACAGTGGAAATAAAACACAGTTAAGTGCTACCCAGCAAATGGAAAGAGAAGATGAGATTGCCGAATGGCTGACGAAATCAGGTGTAGTCAAAAGTCATCAACTCGCCGAAACTTTTGCTGACGAGGGATTCTCAATAAGCGATTTCGAAAAGATTAAGGTGGACGCAAATAAAGAAGCGTTTGCGCAGTTAATCCGCTGGACAGAAAATTTGCTTATCTCAAAAAGGGCGATTGATGACCTGGAAGACGCATCCGGAAGAATATCCTACCTGGTTGGAGCCATCAAGGGGCATGTACACATGGACAGGACAAGCGATCTGCAGCCGACGAATATTCACAACGATATAGACAATACGCTGACGCTGCTTGGTTTTAAACTGCGGGAAAAAAATATTTCTGTAAAAAAAGTTTTTTGTAATAACCTGCCACCGACTCCGGCATATGTAGGCGAACTGAACCAGGTATGGACAAACATTATTGACAATGCCATATATGCGTTAGATAAAAACGGTGAAATCACTATTGAAACTTCCTGCGACGATAAGCATGTAATTATCAAAATCATTGACAACGGCAAAGGAATACCGGCTGAGATCCTGTCCCGGATTTTTGATCCTTTTTTTACAACAAAAAAAATAGGAGAAGGAACGGGGATCGGGCTGGATCTTGTAAAGCGTATAATAAAACGGCATAACGCGGAAATAAATGTAAGTTCTGAACCCGGCAGAACTGCTTTTGTTATTTCTATCCCTGTGGCACAACCGAAATGATAACCATACAAAATTGTCATTAACTAATGAAACTCCCTTTTATAATAATTGCAGATGATGATATGCAGGTGCTCAGGGCTATTCAGCGTGATATCCGCAATGAGTACAGGGATGATTATCGCATCAGTGCAACAGCTTCTGCGAATGAGGCGCTGGCACTGATAAAAGAATTAAAGCTGAAGAATGAAACTGTGGCATTGATCATTTCCGATCAGCGCATGCCTGAAATGGAGGGCGTGGAATTTTTGGAAAAAGCCAAAGAAATTTACCCGGATGCAAAGCTGGTATTGCTGACAGCATATTCGGATATTGAAGCGGCCATAAAGGCGATCAATAGTGTAAAACTTGATTTTTATTTATTGAAACCATGGAACCCGCCTCATGAAAAACTTTATCCTGCCCTGAATGATTTACTCAATGAATGGCAGGCACTATACAAACCCGTTATAGAAAGCATACGCATCATCGGGTTTCAATGGTCGCCAAAATCACACCGGCTCAAGGAATTTCTTGCCGGTAACCTCGTTCCTTTTTTATGGATGGATATCGAAAATCATCCCGATGCCGAGAAATATCTGGCAAGTGCAAATTCGTCTCCATCTGATCTGCCGTTGGTTGTATTGAAAGATGGTTCATTTATGAAAGATCCTTTGCTGCCTGAACTTGCAAAGGGCATCGGCTTGCAGCAAACAGCGTCGGGCACTATGTATGATGTGCTGATCATTGGTGGCGGACCTGCCGGCCTTGCGGCTTCAGTATATGGTTCCTGCGAGGGACTTAAAACATTGCTGATAGAAAAAAGCAGCCCCGGAGGGCAGGCGGGCAACAGTGCCAGGATTGAAAACTATCTCGGTTTTCCCAATGGTCTTTCCGGCGCTGAACTCACACACCGTGCCATGGCACAAACACTTCGATTTGGAACAGAAGTGCTGACTCCAAAGACAGTAAAGAACATCCGCGTTCAGGATGGTTATAAAATCACCGAAATGACAGATGGTTCAGAAATCCATAGTAAGACCGTCGTGATTGCTACCGGTGTAGAATATACGAAACTGGAAGTGGAGGGTATCGACAATTTTACAGGGTCGGGCGTCTATTATGGCTCTGCTTCCGTAGAATCGCCGGCCTGCCGTGATGGGTTCGTTTATATCGTGGGTGGCGGAAATTCTGCCTGCCAGGCGGCATTGCATATCAGCAAATTTGCCAAAGAAGTGAACATCCTGATCCGCCAGGACAGTTTAAAAAAAGCGGCAGCAAATTACCTGGTCGAGAATATCGCCCACACTCCAAATATTAAGGTGCATCCATGTACGGAAGTAAAAAGTGTATGCGGAGAAAAAGTGTTGGAAAAAATAGACCTTATAAATACGCAAACGGGCGAAATGAAGACAGTACCTGCAAAAGCAATGTTTATATATATAGGTACAAGGCCGGGAACAAACTGGCTGAACGATGTTGTGCTGAAAGATGATAAAGGATTTATTATAACCGGCAGCGAACTGGCAAAAGATAAATCGTTTCATACGTTTTGGAAACTTGAAAGAGAGCCCTATATGCCGGAAACAAGTGTGCCGGGAATTTTTGCATCCGGCGACGTACGTTTTGCAGCCATGTCGGGAATTTCGTCAGCTGTAGGAGAAGGCGCAATGGCTATACGGTTTGTGCGGAAATATCTGAACGAGATGTGATGCGACCGCCAAAACAAAATCAAGAAAGAAATAAGTCAAGTTGAAAACAGTTATTGTTCATCTTATCAGCGTTTTAATCTACCAAAGATTAAAACCAATACAACCGCCAGGAATAAATAAAAGAAGGTAAGATAGACGGTATAGGCATATTTGCATTTTTTAATCAAACGCCTGTCCTCTTCTGCTACAGCATTATCAAGAACTTTATTGAGTTTATTTAGTGTGATGCGCCCCGTTATCTGCCCCGGTAGCCGGTTCAGTATTTTAGCATACAACGCTGAACAAAAAATATTTAAAGCTGCCATGACAAGAATGAGCGAGAATACAAGGATTTTCATGCGATGAAGATAAACTAATCCGGTACGTTTAGCGATGTAAAGGTAAGTCTGCTTTGTATTCAGACAGGAGCGCCATATTTTTTTATCAATACCAGCAATACGCCGTTTGTCCATCCGAAACCATCCTGGTTGGGATATTCGCCGCCGCCGGCTTCCAGCCGGGTATCTTCTACATTATATTTTTCCATTAGCTTACCGGTACGTTTGAAGACATCGTTGTTCAGGTTTATCCATCTATGCGCAGCTTCACGGGCTTCTTTTTTGAAACCGTAATTTTCAAGCCCGGTAATCGCGATCCATTGAAGGGGCGCCCAACCATTCGGGGCATCCCATTGTTGTCCGCTGGTGATCGCCGTTGTTACAAACCCGCCATCTTTTAATAATTCATTCATTAATTTTTCCGCAACCCGTTCAGCCTGTTCTTTTGTTGCCAGCCTGAAAAATAAAGGAAAAGCGGCTGCCAGTGTAACATTCTGTTTTTGGCGTTGCTCTTGAAAATCATAATCAAAGTAAAATCCTTTTTCTTCGTTCCAGCAATATTGCTGTATGGCCTTTCTGCGCACTGCTGCCAATGAAAAATATTGTTCAGCAGATGATGTGTTACCGGTCAACGTATAAGCGGCTGCCAATGTATCTTCCAGGTGAAGCAGTATACAGTTCAGGTCGACAGGGATAATATTTTCCGTTTGAATTGTTGCAAAATCATCTGTGCATTTAAACCAGCGTGAACTGAAATCCCACCCCGATTCAGCTGCCGCCCGCAGGTGGCGATATACGTTTGGATCAACCGATCTTTTTCCCAGTTTGCTATCTTCACTGTATGCTTCGGCCCTCGGCGTATTATTTTCATCCCAATACCTGTTTAGTATAACGCCATCGGGCATACGTACTGAATGACCGCCGGCCGGTTCGGATAGGCTCAGTTCGTCTTTTCCCTTCATCCAGAAATGATATTCCTGTTGTAATTGCGGTAAATATTTTACAAGAACATCCTGTCCTTTCACTTCGCTCAGCATGCTCACCATAAGAGAATAAAAAGGCGGTTGTGACCGGCCGATGAAGTAAGTGCGGCTCCCGTTGGGTATATAACCGATTGTATTGATAAGATGGGAAAAATTGTCTACCATGTTTTGGATCAGCTCCGTTTTTCCTGAAGCCTGCAAACCCAGCATAGTAAAATAGCTGTCCCAATAAAAAATTTCCCTGAAGCGTCCGCCCGGTACAATATAAGGATACGGCAATGATAACAATGATCCTTTTTTCGGTTGCGGGTTACGAATGAGCGCCGGCCATAACGATTCGATATGATCGGTGACCGGTTTGATTGCATCAATTGAAAATTGAACGACGGGAAATCCCGGCAAATCGAAATGATCAAATACAAACTGTTTTAAATCAAAGTTTGTCTGTCCTTTCTGTTCCAGGTAGTCCGACAATATTTTATCGGGCGAAGATTTTGGAACACAGTCCACAAATGTTTTGCTATCGGGAAAAACTTTTTGTGATTGCACGTCACTGAAGAGTGGATTTAATTCAAATATTTCCGGCAAATGAATAGTTTTAATGACTTCCCTGGAATTTAATTTCATTAACGACCGGCGATTTCTTTTGCAGCCGGGAAAAAAAGTACAAACATAGAAGTAAGATACTCATGGGTACCAGTGAAAAATAAAAAGCTTTATCTCCGCCTATATGTTTAAACAGGTATCCCACCAATCTTGAACCGAGCGTTCCGCCGATGGCTGAAAAAAACACAAGCAATGAAGCCATCGGGCTGTGAAATATCTTTTCTGTAGAGCTAAGCACGAATGAATTAACCAATGGATAAATTGGCGCCAGGAACAGCCCGATTAACGGGAAAACATAACCAATAACCGGAACATCTTTTAAGGATTCAATATTTTTTGGTTGCAATCCGCTGGCCTGCGGTAAAACAAAAAGAACAATCAGTGCAGCGAAAATGAGGCAACCCGAAAGTATAGCGAGCCACGATATCTTTTTTACCAATATAGAAGAAACGTAGCGTCCCAGCGCGATGGAAAGCATGAGTATAACGGACATGTATATACTTGTTTTTACCGGCAGGTGCAATACTTTTTGATTGAAGGTGGGTAGCCAGCTCATGATACCCTGTTCAGTCATAACATACATAAAGGCAGCGATGGCAAATACAAGAACCAACGGACGTCGCATCAATTTTATCATTTCCACAAAATCGTCGCGCAGGTTTGTTCCCGGAATTTCATATTTAATATTGAAATCAGCGGTTAATAAAATTATAAATGAAACCGCGATCAACCCCGCGAGCAGTAAATAAATACGTAACCAGGCATCCGGGTCGGTATCGCTATAAAAAAGCGGGAAAACGATAAATGCTGTTGCTATTCCTATCATGAAAAAGCTTTCGATAGAACTTAATACGCTTTTATGTTCTTTATCATTGTTTGTAACCAACCCTACCATTGAATAAACGGATACTTTAATTAAGGCAAAGGATACGCCTACGCAGGCAAATAATATTCTGACCGATGTAAAAGAATTGCCCCAATACATGCCGAGACAACCGGCAAAAACCAATCCCAAAGCGATCAGCATTCCTTTTTTATAACCAAGTCTTGGCAAAAATGAACCGACAAGAAATGATACGAAAGCAATCGAAAGATCTTTAAATGCCTCAAGGGAACTGGCTGCTACTTCATCCACACGATACCTGTTTTGCGATTGTTGAATAAGAATACCAACACTATTTAACAGTATGGCAAAAACAAAATAATTGAGATAGAGCGAAAGCTTAATTCTAAAGTTTTGCATAGCAATCGTTGTGATAAATAAGATTTTAAATGTACGGGTTTGCCGATAAATTCTTGAATAAACAGTGCTGTTGAGAAGCTGAATTAGTGAGAATGCCCGGCGAATGGAAACTTTATTATTTTTTGCGAAGTGTAATCTTCCATCCTTCAAAAGGTTTCACCGTGCCGCAGGTAGGTCCACCATCTTTCCCGGTACCGGCTATACGGGTTTCAAGATGCAACTGCTCATTGCCTTGAAGCCTGTCGATCATATCAAAACTGATTCCCTGCAGCGGAATCTTTAATCGCCTGTTCCACGCAGAATCGGTTTGCCCTGCAAGGGTTCCTATATCAATATAAACGAAACGGCCCTGCAATGGTCCTTGCACAAATGGCCCTTTAAAGTCAGTGTCCACCGAATCTTTATTGCGCTTAAGGGTTACCGTAAATTCAAAATACAAATCGCCGGAA
>Ga0207645_10001692_pt1 | contig 17909 bp, 14 predicted proteins | sample KBSM53metaG_FD_184331 | JGI IMG/M metagenome (GOLD analysis project Ga0207645, IMG submission 184331) | Miscanthus rhizosphere microbial communities from Kellogg Biological Station, Michigan, USA - KBS M5-3 metaG (SPAdes) (version 2) | ecosystem: Host-associated > Plants > Roots > Rhizosphere >...
ACCAAAAAATGTTCTTTAAGTTGTGGTGGGATATAAAAAGTGCAGCCTCCCAGGTGCTCCCTTCGTTTAACTCTCCATCCGAGGTAATGCAGAAGATAAGTTTATCCTGCCTCTTCAGCTTATTTGCCAATCCAAATCCCGCAGCAAGAGACAATCCATGGCCCAAACTACCCGTTGCAAAAGGAACTCCCTTGATTTTATTTACCGGGGGGTGAGCCGACAAATACGTTCCGTTTTTATAGAATGTCTCTATCTCTTTTTCAGAAATTATGCCCTCTTCTGCCAGCACACTGTACAATAAAGCAGCCGCATGCCCCTTGGATAAGATAAATTCATCACGTTCTTTCATTAGCTGAAATTTAATGAAAGTGGTCATTTCAAGACAAGACAAGGAACATCCTACATGACCAGCGTTTGCCTCTTTATACATTTTTATCACTCTTCTTCTTATGGAATTTCTTTTTTCCTCGAGCGTTGTCATTGTTCACATTTTTTGGAGTATCATATATGAAGAGAACATCAATTTCGACCATAAACCATATTGAGCTGCTTCCGGATCTTTGAATCGATGCCCAAAAGACAATAGAATATCCTCGAGCAATGGATTTTTGCAATATCCCTTTTCCAATGAAATCATATTAAATCCGATTGCATAATCATTTACCTCATCCAGGTCTACCGTTTCAACATGAGTATGATCATCCATAAAATTAATTGTGGTACAAGGCCATCCTTTTTGCCGGTAAAGATCTCTTGAAGGTAAGTTTATGGTATGTTTAGAAGGGGTTTCGATGTACAAAATTCCCTTATCTTTTAGGACGTTATTGCATTTCTCTATGAGTGATCTCCAGTCGCGGACGTGCTCGATCAAATGCGAAAGAAAAATATAATCAAAGGAACTTTCGGGCAATGGTATGTCGCCAGTGTCAAGATTGAAGAGGACGTAATTGTCATACCTGTTGAAATGTTCTCCCTTCTGAAGATCCAACGCCGTCATTTTTAAATCTGTCCGAACAGGTTCCATATATTCTTTCCAAAAGAACAGGCCTCCACTGCCACTCCCAATATCCAGCACATTGGCATTTTTCCTGGCAAAAACCTTAAACGATTTGAACCTCGGATGGAATCGCCAGTACAGTTCTATGAGTTTGTCGCGTTTATAATTTTCCACTGAACCGGGAGTAAATACATTCAGCTCTTCTACTGCCTTTTTAATGATCGGTTCGATATTTTGTGAAAACATGTTGCCAAAAGTATTTAGATCGATGCCAGGGGCTGATGTTGCAGATCTGCGTTAATTTCCAAAATTGACGTGATCGCTTCAATTGCTGCTCCATGACCAAAATTGTTATTGATGTAAGCTGACTCCCGTTTACTCAGACCCTCCAATGCGAGGTCATCATTATAAAGTGTTATTACCTGCCGGGAAAATTCTTCTGCTGTATCGTACGGCTTCAAAAAAGCAGAATATCCATCCGGCAATCCTTCCAAACCGGATTCAGTGGATACAACCGGGATACCATGAAACATGGCTTCAACTGTTTTTCCCTTTACCCCAGCGCCATATCGCAGCGGGACGACAACTAATTTTACTTTATTATAAAGATTTCGGAGGGCTTCTTCAGTAACAAATCCAAGGACATTGATATCGTCGCCTGCAAGTGACTTTACCTCGTCTGGTACGTTTGAGCCAGCGACAATAAACTTTCCACCTCCAATTTTATGTTTTACCATCGGCCATACTTCCCGGGCAAACCAGAGTACAGCGTCTTTATTTGGTGCGTGGGTAAAACCACCTATAAAGAGTATGTCTCTTTTTTCGGAAAAATTTTCGACCGGGCTGGAATCGGTATCAAATATATATGGTGAAATGGCAAAAACATTTTTTTGCACCCTAAGATCCTTTATCAAATCCCTTTCGTCCGGACTTGGAGTGAGAACAATATCAGCTTTTTTGAACAAGGACAACTCCACATCCTTCCATTTGTTTGCTTCTTCCAGCAATTCTTTTTTATTTTCTATTTTATGCTGTTTGGCCAGTCGCACGAAATGCAGATCATGTCCATAATAAAGAATCTTCGCCTGCGTGTGTTCCCGTATGAAATCAATATACTTCACCGAAATGTGCGGCCGGTTCAACAATACAAAATCAAACTTATCGTGATTATCACGTATCCATTGCTTCCAGTTATTTGCATAATTCGGTCCATATAATACTTCAATACCGAGCTGTTGAAGCGCCGTGGTATAGGGTTCATGCCTGTAAAAATTATCCCCGATAAATTTCACGTTCATGTTCAGAGAAACAAACAGCTTCAGGTACTGAAATACTGTTTTTGATCCTGCATCTTTATCAAATTGCGGAACATAATGATCAATGACCAAAATCGTCTTGCGGCCCCTGCTCCTGTCTCTTGCCCAGAAAACATTCTCACCATTTGAAAACTGCTCTTCCAAAAGTATTTTTCTCCATTTTTCTTTGAATTTTTCGTTGTTCAGTTTCTGATATGCTTTGATCTCATTTCCTTTTATGCCTTCATTTTTATCCGTTCCATGTGTGTACCCTTCAAAATGGATTACTTCAGAAAGTGGTTGGTACACGACCTTATATCCATGTTTCCTGATCTCAAAAGCGAGGTCCGAATCTTCACAGTATGCCGGAGTATATCTTTCATCAAAGCCGCCGATCTCGTTCCACAGCTTGGTCCTGAGGACTATGCTGGCGCCGGATATGTAATCTGCTTCTTTCACATAATTGAATTCAGGTGCACCGGGGTCCTGGTTAAGGCCAAAATTCCATCCGGAAGCATCTTTCCAAATAATGGCTCCGGCTTCTTGTAATTTCCCGTTAGGGTAAATTAATTTGGAGCCCACCATTCCAATCGTGTCATCTTTTTCCATGAGGTCAACCATACTGCTCAGCCATGCAGGTTTCACTTCGGTATCGTTATTAAGGAACAAAATATACTTCCCTTTGGCATAAGTGGCAGCATGATTGCAATTATGGAGGAACTCAAGGTTCTTTTCATTTCGGATAACAACAATATTCTTTATATAGTCACTGATGTTCTTTGTTTCGTCAGTTGAAGCATCGTCCCCAATAATGATCTCATAAGAAACCCCAAGTGTGTTTTCCTTTATCGATGCCAGGCATGTGTAGGTTAGATCCCACCCGTTATAGGCAGGGATCACGATCGAAACCGCAGGACGTTCAAAATTGGGAAACTCAATAACGTCATAGGTCTTTGCAATCGCGGGGTGATAGGTGGTACCACCAATAGCCGGAATGCCCTTTGCGGTTGAAGTGATCACAGGATCTTCATTTTTTCCCCGCAACTTATTTATAAACTTTTTTAAAGCTCTGTATCTTCCTGAATTCTCAGGCAACAGTTTTCCTTTTATATTATAGTAACGTTTCAAGACCTTCCACCCGTCCGATTCATATATTTCTGCAAGGCGCTGCCTTGCCGACTCCAATTGCGCGTGCAGGCCATGAACATTTTCATTTTGCTCTTCAATGATTCTATTCTTGTCTGCATTCTCTGATGCCAATAGTTGCAGATCCTCTTTCAAAGTTGCTATTATGCCGGCTTGCTGAACCAGGATATCCTTTTCTTTCCCGAGAGCCAACACCTTATTTTTAAGATCCTCCACAACTGAGTCCAGCCTGTTCTTTGCTTCTTCAATTTCTTTCAGCTTGTCTCTGTACTGTACTTCTTTTTCAATCCATGAATTTCTTTCGGCATAGAGAATGTCCAGTTCCCTGTTCTTATCACTCAGCAATAATTCCTTCTGCAAAAGTTCATTGTGGAATCTTTGCGTCCATTCGCTCATTTCGATCAACCTTGTCTGCAATTCGAGCAGTTTCGCCGCAGTCTCCTGGAAATTTGTGCCGAAAGAGGCAATGAAGTCATTCTTTATCTCCAGGTCCATGGAAAGCTTATCTATCATGGCCGATTGCGTTTGCCGGGAAGATTCGAGCTGCGTTTGTTTCTCCGTTTGATCATTGATCATAGCATTTTTTCCCGCGATCTCCTTATTCAATCGCCGGCCCCATTCTCCCAATTCGAGTATGTGAGCTTCCATTTCTACGATTCGATCTGTCATTTGCATAAAATCCTTATTGACCTGGAAGACAACAGACGAAAATTCAGGATTCTTTGAAAAGGGCTTATCGCTGCAGATGTTTATCAGGTATTTTCTCGAAAAAGGATGAGTCGATCGTTCCCAGTTGGTAATATGAAGACGGGAGACTTTTTGTGGTTCGGTTTCAGTTATCGCACTCACCACTTCGTATCCCTGTGCATAAGGAAGAACATGGCCGAAATAGTTCTTCAAAAAAGCAAGGAACTCATCACTCGTAAACTCTTTTAAATGAAATTCGTTAGTATAGGCGTACCGGTCCGAGTAATTGGTTTTATCGGGAGTAGAGATAACAAGCTTTCCATCATTTTTTAAGACTCTTTTGATCTCCTGCAAAAATCTTTCCTGCGCAGATTGACCAAGATGCTCTATTGTTTCATAAGATACCACTACATCTATACTGCGATCGGGGAGGGGAATATTTTCAGCCTGGCCGATCAAAAATTCGATGTTCCTTGTGCCGGCATATTTTTGTTGAGCATACTTTACAACTTCCGGATCAATGTCAATACCGAATACACTTTGAGCCGATGTTGCAAGTATTGCGCTGCCATAACCCTCTCCACTGGCAATATCTAATACCACTTTATCCTTGACTAATTCCCTCACTGCATGATAACGGTGTAGATGTTCAAAAGCTGTTTCGTCATTCATTAATTTATCGAGAGGAATGAATCTTTCTCCTGTATATTCCATTTTCAACTCTTTAAAAATTGAATCAGTGCCTCTTTCCACTCCGGCATTTCATTGATGCCAAGTTTATTTAAATTTCTATTTTCCAGCACTGAATAAAAAGGTCGTTTTACCACCAATGGAAAATCATTTACGCTTGCCGCATACAGGGGCGTTTTTAATTGAAGAGTTTCCCAGATCACTTTTGCAAATTCATACCATGAAACTTCCCCTTCACAACTCATATGATACAAACCAAAAGCATCTGTCTTTATCAATGATGCGGTATTTTTTGCAATATGCCAGGTTGGAGTGGGCGTGAGTATCTCGTCATTTACCACTCTCACCTCGGGCTTTTCATTTGCCAGTTTTATCATCGTTGTAATAAAATTCCCTCCTTTTGCGCGGCAGGGTATTTTGCCATAAATACCCGAAACCCTTATTACGTATGATTGATCGCAGTAGTTCGAAGCAAAGAATTCTCCGGAAAGTTTTGTATTGGCATATACGCTTAATGGATTGGGGCGGTCATCCTCGTTGTATGGTTTTTGTTTTTTACCATCAAATACATAATCGGTGCTATAGTGCACTAGTCTGATATCAAGATCCTGGCAAACTTTCGCGAGGTTCATTACGCCGATGCCATTTATTTGAAAAGCTTTGGCAGCAAATTTTTCCGCTTCCGGAACGATGTGATAAGCTGCCGTATTTAAAACGATCGCCGGTTTTATTGCGGAGAGAGCTTTTTTCACGCTGTCGATCTCTGTTATCTCAATGTCCGCATGATTCAACCCGGTCACATCATGTTCCTTTGAAAGTACTTCCAGGAGATCCGTCCCCAATTGTCCGTTAGCTCCTATCACTGCAAGTTTCATTGAGCAAGCTGTTTAAAAATGTGAATGTTGTAATAATTGGGATTGTCAAAATCTTTGAACTTGTCAACGTTGCTGATCAGGTTATTCAGGATCGCTGTTACATCATGTTTCGGCTTAAAGCTCAGTGTGGTCACTGCTTTATCGTTTGTTACTTTATAATTCCTGAAATCATTGATGTTTTTAATATTAAGCTTTACAGGCTTTCCCATTTTGGTTTCAACTGCTTCTTTTACCAGGTCAGCTACCTCACCTACCGTGTAATTCCCGCTTGATAAATTAAAAACACCCGTTATGCCATCTGCACTTTCTATACCACGTATATAGGCGCTTATGGCATCTTCAATACTTAAAATGGGTCTCCATATAGAAGGATTATTCACTGTGATTACACCATCTTTAACAGCTGTTTTGAACATCGTATTGACGATCAGGTCGAGTCGCATCCTGGGGCTATATCCACTGACCGTTCCCTTACGAAAACATATCACTGAAAAGTTCTTGTCGGCCATTTTCAACACACCCTCTTCTCCCTGCAGTTTTGAAATGCCATAAGGATAATTAGAGACAGCAGGTGCTGTTTCGTCATATAGCTCATTGACCGTGTATCCGTATACAGAGCAGGAACTGGCGTAAATAAATTTTCTCACCCCAGCCCGTTTGGCTATATACGCGAGATACGACGGTGATGACGCATTATAGACAAAGTTCTTTGCTGGCGAAAACTCAGCCATCGGATCGTTAGACAAACCGGCTAAAAAGATCACCTCGTCATATTCCTTTAGCTCATCTTCATGAAGATCAAAAATATCCTTCTTCATTACTTTAACATCAGGCGGCAAGTGATTGCCAAACCATAAAAGATCTATCACATCCACGACATAGCCACGTTCCTGCAGCCTTGGTATCAATGCTGAGCCAATATATCCTGCGCCGCCGGCAATTAAAATCTTCATGTTTTTAATATTGGATTAATAAGTAAAGCTTTTAGATTCCTGTTTTAACAACCATTGATCAAGGGTTTGAGCTATTTCATCTTTTTTGGAAAGTATCGGTTCCTTTACGGGCCATTGAATGCCTATTGCCGGATCGTTCCATAATATCCCTGATTCTGCCTTATTACTATAAATGCCCGTGCATTTATATTGAATCTCCGCAAACTCGCTAAGTACACAAAACCCTCTTGCAAAACCTGCGGGTGCATATACCTGTTTTCGATTGTCTACAGATGCTTCCACTCCGACCCATTTTCCAAAACTGGGTGAGCCAATACGTATATCAACAGCTACGAGAAAGGCTGAACCCTGGGTAACTCTCATTAATTTTCCCATGGGCGGCTCCCATTGAAAGTGCAAACCCCTGACCACATTTTTTGCAGAACGGGAATGATTATCCTGTACAAATTCCAGGCTTAGTCCAAATGCAGAAAACTTGTCTTTTCTATATGTTTCAGTAAAAAAACCGCGGTCATCCTGGAAAATATCCGGTGTTATTATAAGGAGGTCGCCAATGCCTGTCTGTTCGACTTTGAATTCCATATGGAGGGTTAAGAATTTTTGAGCTGCAAAAATATGTCTTAAGATATAAATATGTGGATTTAGAGCGCAATCTTTTGCATTTCCCTTTTCATAAGATCAAGAAAAACAATGATCAGCATTTTCCTTTGAAATGAGTCGCAAAAAATCAAAATGTATTATCAAAGCGTGATGCTTGACGGTTAGCCCGGCAAAACCAGTTACTCATGATTTAAAGACTTACCTCATATATGGACCTGGGTAAAGTGGCACCTTCTTTGAAAACTTATAGATATTACTCATTAAAACTAAGATTATGAACAGTAATTCAAGACTAAAGATTTTGGCACTGGCCATGGCGGGCTCTGTATTTTTTATAACAGCCTGTAATAACAGTGACTATACAAAAAGTCCTGCCAACGAATCTCAGAATCCAGCCAATACCGATACCACAGTGAGCAATGCCCCGATGAATGACTCAAACTCGGCGGCAGTATCAGCGAACAAACCGGCGACTAGTAAAACCAATTTGACCGGTAAAAAAGCACGAGTGACAATAGGTAAAATGCCTGAAAGAAAGACGTCATCCATAAAACCGGATAAAGACGGTATCTATGAAATGACGGATGTAACACCAGCATATCCTGGCGGACAGGCAGCCCTGGAAGATTATGTGAATAACAATATAGAATACCAGCAACCGGCCATCGATAACGCTACCGAAGGGACAGTAGATGTTCAGTTTGTAGTTGATGAAAATGGAAGGGTCGGCAATGCCGAAATAATCGGTAAACAACTCGGAAGCGGGCTTGATGATGAAGCTGTAAGAGTGATCTCAAACATGCCGAAATGGACGCCAGGAAAAGTGAAGGGAAAAAATGTAAAAACAAGGCTGGTGTTGCCTATTACTTTTAAGATAGAGCAGTAAAGAAATAAACAAAAAAATTGCCCCGACCATCGGGGCATTTTTTTTGTTCTATTGTTTAACATGGCGAGCTTAACCATTATCCCCTCACCAAATCTTTGAATTTTTAAAACGTTATCGGTATCTTCAATTATCCATACAATGAGGTACCCTCTCCAATAGTTTCCTACCCTAAAGCCGGCCAACAACTACACAGAGTGAGATCTTAAACCACCCATAAAACCTAAACCGATGAGAAAGTTTTTGATCTACGCCTTGCTACCAGTAGCATTACTGTCCTGTCAAAAAGAGTCAATCATAAGTAAACACGACGGGGCCCAACTATCTGATGACTCACTTCTCCTTTTACAGAAAAAACGTATTCCTCGGGGAGAGACTACGGACTATGCAGCATACTTTAATAACTTATGCTATCCTGAAGTTGTTTTTTTAAGCGGTACCACTACTACTCTTCCCGTCCAATACTTCACCAGAAGAGGTAAACTGTACCGTGTAGAGGTTATTAAGTATGATAAGGTATCCGGCATAGGTATTACATCAGGGCTGATATATAAAGGAGGAGGAGAGCTTCGTAGTGTAGAAGAGATACTCCCTGATAATTCAGCAGTGATAACCTCATCATACGAGGCTATTTACAGAACTCCTCAGGGAAATGCGCTGATATTTGATAACCGCACCCGGTATACGATCAGTCCCACAGGTGACGTCACCCCAGTATATAATAAGGTCAACGATCGCTGCAGGTAAAGAACCCAACTATAGTCATCAAGCTGACTTGCGTGATCGGTTCTTGGGCATTAAGGTATGTTTGAATCAAAAGTATAAAGGCCTGGGATTGTAAGATCGAGTTGCTAAAGATGAGATACGTGAAACCTGAAAGGCAGGATTACCTGGAAGAGCATGCAACGAATTACAAGCTGATCTTGAAAAGCGCATGGACATGGCAGCCGGCTAAGTGCCTACATACAGCGGCAGAGTTACGATAAAACGGAATGGGGTACGTGCTGATTTTATTCAATCGTTTCAGCATACACCCGTGATGAACTTTATCTGCAGGTGTCATTGTGAATGGTGTACACAAGTCTACCACTACCGTCAGGGAAGAAATTATAGAAGCTGTATTCGTCAATTATTATTGCATTCCCCTGGCTAGTGCTCCAAGAGGCCTTGGCTGTCGTCCATCCTATTCCTGAATTATCAGCATACGTCACTATCGTATCACGAACTTCCCCTCCTCCTTTGTATGTCAGTCCTGATGTAAGGCCTACTCCGCTGACCTTATTGTAGTTCAAAATCCCCACAGTGACGACAAGATCTTTTCGCTTAAAGGATTTACTGAACTGGGTGATAGTGCCACTCATGTCAACAGTCTCAGGATAACATTCGTTGTACCATTGGAATGCGAGTTCTGTAGACTCTTTTTTGTGCAACAACTTATGTAAAGAGAGAGGATTAAACGGACTGGATACCTGGGGTTGCTGTTCCTGTGGTTGCTGTTGCTGTGGCGGAGTGACCGACTCTTTCGTACAAGATATAACTGTCAATGATATGAAGACATAAACTAGATACTTTCTCATCAGCTAGGTTTAATTAGTTTAAGACATTCTTTACGGGAGCTGACGGTCATTCTATATAGACGCGGGATTCAAACTGGCTTTTGAGTAGGAAACTAAGGATTGAGGGTTGGGGCCGGTGCGACATTGTAAATGTATGAATAATCGTCACATATTTAAACTTTACTTAGCTCCAGGCGCCTTCCCTTCTGCGTTTTTCATGTGATAGAAGGAAAAACAGGTTACCGAAAAGGTTACCGATTAGGCAATCGGTCAGGATTCTTTGAGGAGTCTATCAGCAACAACGAAGCTGTCTAATATGTTGAACCGAGGCGTCCAAAATGAAATAGCCTCCGGAATGCCGAAGGCTATTAACAAGCAATGAGAAAACTATTCGCTGTAGGGGGAGGATTCGAACCTCCACGGGGCAGTTGGCAAAAGTGCAAAGTTTAGTGGTCAACCCTGGTCGGCCTTACCAATGGTAACGTCGGCTCTACACTTTGTTTATTCTGTTATCCCCACCCTCGAGACAAGAGGGCATGTCTGCCAAAGGTTTCATCACCCCACAGTATGATAATGAGGAAATCAGTGATCAGTAATGAGCGACTCTACTGTATCGCAGTAAACTCATTACTCATTATTCTCGAAGGAGTCCTTCGCATATCACTCATTATTTTCAATGAACTTTGATAGAACAAAAATAAACCAATGGCGCATTTTCTTCCAAATTATTCAACAAATATTTTGAAATTATAGAAATTATCCAAATATTTGCCTACAAGTTGAATTTTTTCAAAAACCACACACGTAAATGGCTGCTAAATTAAATCTTGACAAACTCGATCTGCAGATCATTCATCATATGATGGAAGACGCCGAAACATCCTATGCAGATCTGGGTAAAAAACTATTTGTTTCCGGCGGTACGATTCATGTCCGTATCAAAAAGCTCCAGGAGGCTGGCATCGTTAAAGGTACAAAACTCAATGTGGACCTCAAACAACTCGGCCATGACGTGATCGCCTTTATCGGCATTTATCTTGAAAAAAGTTCCTTATATGATTCGGTTGAAAAAGAACTTCAGAAGATCTCCGAGATCGTTCGTCTCAATTACACAACTGGCAATTACAGCATGTTTGCCGAAGTGGTCTGCAAAGACATCAACCAGTTAAGATATGTTTTACATGATCAGCTCCAAAAAATAAAGGGCATCGAAAGAACGGAGACTTTTATTTCACTGGAAGAAAGTTTTAGCCGTAATGCCAAAGTACTCAATTGATGCCGGTAAATTGAACAATTATGTTACCAGCCGCATTGCTACTATCGTCGCCTGTTGCGTCGCACTCTTGTGCGGTTGGTAATTCTTTTCAGCTAATTGAGGTATTCAGATATTGGCAAATTGTATTATTAAAATATCCTAATATCCCCATGTTGTATTTACCCACTCACCACTGACCATTCACCTTTCATGAGTCATTCCAAATTCTATTCTTCCTTATTGCTACTCATCGTCCTGAATGCCGTCATTAAGCCGTTCTGGATCTTTGGGATTGACCGCCAGGTGCAAAACATCACCGGTGCAGCCGAATATGGAACTTATTTTTCTTTATTAAACCTTTCCATTGTCTTTGGCTTTTTACTTGATTGGGGGCTGACAAACTTTATCAACCGCGAACTGGCAGCGAAAAAAACAGAAATACAACAACAACTCGGCAGTTTCTTTTTACTTAAAATTCTTTTTGCTGTTTTGTATGCGGGCATTGTTGTAGTTGTTGCGCTCATAGCCGATGTAAAGCGATGGGATATTTTGGCCGCGGTGATAGCAATTCAATTCCTTACTTTTTTATTTCTCTTTTTACGAAATATCATTACAGCTAACCAGTGGTTTAAAACGGATGCCTGGTTATCTGTGCTCGATAAATCCCTGATGATCCTGCTTGCCGGCGGCTTCATTTTTTGGCCCGCCGTTTTTGGGTCAATTAACATTGACAAATTTTTATTGACCCAAATTGTATCTACAAGCATCGCTGTTGTGATTGTAGTGATCATTCTGTATTCAAAGAGGATCATTTTTAAAAGACCAAAACTCAATTTTTTTACCAGGTCAGTCATCTACTCTGTACTGCCTTTTGCTTTGACCGTTTTCCTGATGTCCGTTCATGTTCGTGCTGATGGTTTTCTATTGGAAAGGATTCATCCGGAAGGAGCCCACGAAGCCGGCATTTACGCAGCTGCGTATCGCCTGCTTGATGCTTCAAACATGGTCGGCTACCTGATCGCATCTTTCTTCATGCCTTTTATCGCAAGACTTTGGTCCGAGGACCATCCCCTGGAAAAAACAATTTTACAAACCCGCCACCTGCAATTAATGTTTGCGGTGACGATTGTGGCAATTGTTATTATGCTCGCGCCCTGGCTGCAAAAAATTCTTTATCACAGGGATGACGCGTATAGCATAAAGATTCTGCGTTGGTGCCTGCCCGCATTGATCGGGTATTCATTTGTACAGGTATATGGCACGGTAATGACGGCTACGGGCAGCATCGTTAATTTTTGCTACTTAAATCTCGCAGCTGTATTTATCAATATTATTCTGAATCTTTTCCTGATCCCGCATTACGGAGCTTTCGGTTGTTGCGTTTCAGCCTTGTGCAGCCAGGCTTTTCTGGCTATTGCAACGATGATCTCTGTCAATGCCAAATTAAAGATCTCTGCAAACGCGAACTCACTCGGATTATATATCCTAAATGGTGTGGCCATTAGTGCTGTTTTATTCTTCCTGTCAAAGACATCACTCAATACATGGTTCACATTAACCATTGCTATGTTGGCAAGCCTTATTATAATGTGGTCAACAAAAATGATCTCATTAAATAGCTGGCTGAGTTTTCTAAAAAAATAATAGCTTCAATTTAAAAAAGATCCAATGCCTGATCTGTTTGATCTTATGAGGCGGTGGCGAAAACAAATTTTCTTGTTGATCATCACGACATTGATCGTAACTACAGCGATCGTTTTTTTGATCCCAAAAAGATATTTAAGTGTAGCCACTGCCTTGCCTGCTTCTTCTTATGCAACTGATAAAACTTCGGTCTTTAGTCAAAACCTGCAAATCCTGTATTCGACCGTTGGTTTGCCCGATGACCTTGATAAAATGGTTGGTACAGCGCATCTTGATACGGTGTACAGGTTCGTTATCGCTCAATTGGGTCTTACGGACCATTTTGGTATTAGAAAAACGGATGGAAGTGCTATTCCAAAAGCGGCCTCCATCTTACGGAAACATACAAGGGTCATTAAAAGCGATTATGGAGAATTAAGAGTGAAGGTTTGGGACGTTGACCGGGATCTTGCCGCAGCCCTGGCAAACGCGATCATGGAAAAAATACAACAAATTCACCAGGACGTACAAACAGTGAATAATTCAATAATGCTATCAAAGCTCAATGAAGAATATGCGAATAAAAAAAATGAATTTGAAAAATTGGCGAGGTCATCATCATTAACCGAGCCGGAGATGTTTTCCATTCATAAGTCCTCACTGCTGCAACAAGTACAGGAATACGAAAAATTGATAAATCAATACAAACTAATGGTAGATGCAAAGCCGCAGGCATTGATAATAGTAGAAAGGGCAACACCGGCTTTTGCACCTGATCAGCCAAAGCCTTTACAGATAATCGTCGCTGCAGCCATTCTGAGTTTCTTTTTTGGATTATTAACAGCCTTGATCCTGGACAGGAAAAAATCAGTAACAGCTTGAGGGGCCAAACACTACATAGAAGCACCTATCATTTTGTTTGGCTGACAGCGATTTTTTTAACTTCCACCATCGCTGTCGCCGTCACTTCATCATATTGGTTATTCTTTATTCCCTTTGGGGTTTTACTTTTTTATTCAGGCTGGCAACAAAGACGACTCATTCTGTACATACTCATCTTTTCTTTGCCGTGGTCGATTGAATACAGTTTCAATTCGTCGCTTTCAACTGATCTGCCCGATGAACCGATCATGTGGCTGGCGACAATTTTATTTTTTGCATATTTCCTTTTCAGGCCTTCTGAAACCCTTTCAAAAATAAAACACCCCCTGGTTATTCTGCTGATTTGCAGTTTAGCGTGGATCATCGTTACAGTTGTTTTCTCAACTGATTGGGTCATCTCGTTAAAATTCTTCCTGGCTAAATGCTGGTACGTGGTTGCCTTTGTGTTTATCCCCCTCTTATTTTTTGTAAATAAAAGAACAATCAGTATCGTAGCGATCTCATTTATTGTTTCCATGCTGTCTGTAACAATGATAGCAGTTTGCAAGCACGCTCTTTACGGTTTCAGGTTTGCCCATATCAACGAAGCCGTTAGTCCTTTCTTCCGCAATCATGTGAATTATTCCGCCATGCTTGTTTGTACAATTCCTGTCCTGGCGGCCATTTACCGATTGAATAAAAAATACCGTTTGCTGATCATGGCAGCAACGATCATTGTTTTGATCGCGTTATTCTTTTCGTACGCGCGGGGCGCCTGGTTGGCATTGATCTTTGGGATGCTATCCTATTGGCTGATCCAAAAAAGAAAACTGTTGATTGCCTTTGTTATTGTCATAGCATTGACAATAAGTTCGGTGTTCTGGTTATCCGCTAATGATCGTTATTTGAATTATGCTCATGATTACCGGACGACCATATTTCATAAAAATTTCGAAGAGCATCTTATCGCAACGTATAAACTAAAGGATGTTTCTACTGCCGAAAGATTCAATCGCTGGATAGCCGGCATCAGGATGATAGAGGATAACTGGTTGACAGGATATGGCCCCAACACATTTTATTATAATTATAAGCCCTACGCGATACCTGCATTTAAAACTTGGGTAAGCGACAACAAAGAGCACTCAACAGTCCATAATTATTTTTTGCTTGTGCTGATCGAACAGGGCGTCCCGGGCTTTTTATTTTTCCTGCTCATTGTCGGCGCCATAATTTACTACGCTGAAAAAATTTACCATCACGCCGAAGAAAAATTTTATAAAATAACGGCACTGGCCTGTGGTGTAATGACAATGATGATCGTTGTTGTAAATATTCTTAGTGACCTTATTGAAACGGATAAAGTGGGCAGCCTATTTTTCCTTTGCCTGGCAGTACTTGTATCAATTGATTTGAAATCAGGGAACCAGGAAGCTAAGAACAGTTAAGCTTAATTGATCGCATCCCTGGTGACTACAAATATTTCTTGACCTCTTCAACTAACTCTGTCTTCGTGATCGGAATTCCCATGATCTTATTATAGCCAATTGCATTGACAAAATACACGTCACGGATAATCTTTATTAATTGGCCGTTATTGATCTCGGGAATAATAACAATTTCAAAACTTTTCAAGATATCTCCCAGGTTTTTGGGAAATGGCCGCAGATACCGTAAATGGGCATGAGCGATCGAATGATTTTCCGCCAGTAATTCTGCCACAGCTGTTTTTATAGCACCATATGTAGAGCCCCAACCAAGCACCAACACTTTTCCTTTTGCCGGACCATTGTCAATCTTTTGTTCAGGAATATAGTCGGCGACCTTGTCCACTTTTTCCTGTCTGATCTTTACCATTAATTGATGATTCTCGGGATCGTAACTCACATTGCCTGTAATGTTTTCTTTTTCCAATCCGCCAATGCGATGTTCAAGTCCCGGAGTCCCCGGTACCGCCCACGGACGGGCTAATTTTTCATCACGCAAGTACGGCTGTAATTTTTCCTCACCATGTCCCAGCTGAGTTTTGAAAGTTACATGAATCGGCGGCAATTGATCAGACGTCGGAAATTTCCAGGGCTCTGCTCCATTGGCAATATACCCATCACTCAAAAATATCACAGGCGTCATATGTTGCACGGACACTCTTACTGCTTCATAGATAGCGTCGAAACAGTCTGCAGGCGTTGAAGCAGAGATCACCGGCATCGGGCACTCACCATTCCTTCCATAATACGCCTGTAGCAGATCACTTTGTTCGGTCTTTGTTGGCAATCCTGTTGAAGGTCCGCCACGTTGGATGTCACAGATGATCAGCGGGATTTCTAGCATGACCGCAAGGCCCATTGCTTCGGCCTTTAATGCCAGGCCGGGCCCCGAAGTTGTCGTTACACCCAATTGGCCACCATAAGCAGCACCTATCGCAGATGTGATAGCAGCAATTTCATCTTCAGCCTGAAAAGTTTTTACACCAAAATTTTTATGCCGGGCCAGCTCGTGTAAAATATCCGACGCGGGCGTTATCGGATAAGAGCCCAGGAATAGCGGCAATCCACTTTTTTGCGAAGCCGCGATCAATCCGTATGCGAGTGCCTGGTTACCCATAATCGAACGATAAGTTCCACTTTCCATTTTTGCCTTTTCAACTTTGTAAGTAGTTGTAAAAGTTTCTGTGGTATCTCCATAATTGTAACCGGCCTGTAGTGCCTTTAAATTACTGTTCAGGATCTCATCCTTCTTTCCAAATTTTTCTCTTAAGAATTGTGTTGTGCTTTCCATATCCCTGTTATACATCCAGTACAAAAATCCTAACACGAACATATTTTTTGCCCTGTCCTTTTCCTTTGTACCCATTGTAAATTCCTTCAGCGCCTCACGTGTCATCTTTGTGACATCGATCTTTATTACCTCGTAGTTTTCAAGACTATGGTCCTCGAGAGGGTTTACTCCGTCCGCATAATTGGCCAGCCGCAGGTTCTTTGAATCAAATCCGTCCGTGTTGGCGATGACCTTTCCGCCTTTTTTCAATTGCTTCAAATTTGTTTTTAAGGCGGCGGCGTTCATGGCAACCAGCACATCACACAGATCGCCGGGAGTAAAAACGGGGTTACTTGAAAATCGCAGCTGGTACCCGCTAACGCCCGGCAGGGTTCCTTGCGGAGCACGTATTTCTGCAGGAAAATCAGGAAAGGTGGCAACGTCAATTCCCAAAAGGGCGGTGTTATTGGTAAACTGGCTGCCGGTCAATTGCATTCCATCACCACTGTCCCCGGCAAATTTTATTACGACATCATTGAGTACTTCTTGTTTGCGGATCATTTTAAGAAATTATTCGGCGAATTTACTATAGTTTGATGAGTGGTCAATGCGATGAAACGTGAGACGGGAATCGTGAAATGGAACTCTCGATTCACGATTGACGATTCACGAGCCTATTCTCTTCCATCCAGAAGATTCCCTAATCCTCCAAGTATGCTTCCTTCTTCTTTACGGTGATATGTACCATATTCAACAAGTCTTCCTGCAAGGCGGCTAATAGGCAATGATTGTATCCAAACTTTCCCCGGACCGCGAAGTATTGCGAAAAATAAACCTTCCCCACCAAACATCCAGTTGCGAATCCCCCGCACAAATTCAATATCGAAATCAATTCCGCTCGTATATGCGACCACGCAACCGGTATCGACCTTCAAAATTTCTCCGGGTCTTAGCTCCTTTTCTAATACGTAACCGCCCGCATGCACAAAAGCCATCCCGTCGCCTTCAATTCTTTCCATAATAAACCCTTCACCACCGAAAATGCCGGTGCCCAATCTTTTCTGAAATTCAATTCCAATACTCACTCCCTTCGCAGCGCACAAGAATGCGTCCTTCTGAGCAATGATTCTTCCGCCCAACTGCTGAAGGTCTAAAGGAATAATTTTTCCGGTATAAGGAGCAGCAAAAGAGACCCGCTTCTTTCCTTGTCCTGCATTAGTGAATGCTGTCATAAATAGGCTTTCCCCAACAAGTACTCTTTTGCCTGCAGAGAATAATTTCCCGAGCAAGCCTCCCTGTTGCTGCTGACTGCCATCACCAAAAATTGTTTGCATTTCTATACCGTCATCCATCATCATCATCGCTCCGCTTTCAGCAATGGCGGTTTCGTTGGGATCAAGCTCCACTTCTACAAATTGTAATTCTTCACCATAGATCTTATAATCTATTTCATGATTGGCTCGTGTAGCATAATTCATGTTTAAAAAGTTTTGCCGAAGGTAAAAAAGATTTTTGCCGCGAAAACTTATGAAATTGATAAAGGATATGGCAAAGGCGATGTCCCAGGCAGGGATGAAATCATAAAATGAGAACGTCCCGATGTACATCGGGACGCTTTCTGATCTTCCCGCAAAAAAGCAGTCATCTCAGCGGGCTAAAACCAACTATTACAACATGAATAACTCACCCGAGAGACGGGTTAATGGGTACGTTATCTCACAAAGCAAAATT
>Ga0207645_10001697_pt1 | contig 17894 bp, 11 predicted proteins | sample KBSM53metaG_FD_184331 | JGI IMG/M metagenome (GOLD analysis project Ga0207645, IMG submission 184331) | Miscanthus rhizosphere microbial communities from Kellogg Biological Station, Michigan, USA - KBS M5-3 metaG (SPAdes) (version 2) | ecosystem: Host-associated > Plants > Roots > Rhizosphere >...
ATGTCCTTGTACACCCCTTCACTTAACCATGTGTGATTAATAAATATCTCTTCAGCCGGATAGGAGCTCACAATATTCGGAAACTCTTCAATTCCGGCTTCAAAGAAAACATCCAGCTTCTTCAACTCTTCGCAAAGAGAATGTACGCACACGGCCGAAACAGGAATAAATAATTGTTGACGCAACCCAAAGCTTACCGAACGGATGCCATAGTTTGATGCAGCAACCAATATATTATATAAGTCGCCGGGCGATATTATTCCACCGCGGAAATTAATCTTTATGGTGTAATCACTTTTCATTCAGAAGATTAAATTCTTTCATCGCCTTTGGAAAATTTTTATTCTCATGACCCGGTCTGCATAATTTTAATAACGCAAATCGCTGAAGCATTGTCAACCTCCTCCATTGGGTTAATGTCAGTTGCCAATTAAACTCAGCAGCCTTCTCCTGTATTGCTACCGGAACTTTATTTAAATCGTTCCATTCAGGATATTTGTTAACAGCGAGTGGCGTCGCTCCCTTACCTGCATGCCTTTCTATCAGTTTTTTAAGATAGCTGCGATAAACGCCCACTTCACCTTCATGATCGCAGGGCATCATAGCCAATGCTATTCTTTCGTCTTCCGAAAACAAGCTCCACTCTGATAGTTTCAATTTTATTCCGGCTTCATCCATTTTGAATCGCACGATCATAGGTATACAACGAATATTTTTTTCGACAAAATCTTCCTCGAAATCAAAATATTCAATACCTGTTGTTTCCCTTAGCGCTGCATATTCCTGTCTCATATTGTTTGTTTATTGTTTTTCGTTTTATACAAATAGTTTCACCGGGTGAAGATCAACCTCGTGATCCAATATCGCTTTTACTTCAGGCCTGCAACTACCGCAGCCCATACCGGCGCCTGTCAGCTGGCATAACTGCAAATGATCTTTACAACCTTCTTTTATCTTATTGATAAGATTTCCTTCGCCTACATTATTACAACTGCACACCAGTTTACCGATTACCGGTTCTGTCGCTTTCCCTGAACGTAACAACTGTAGCCTTTTTTCACTCAGTTCTATTTTATTTTCAATCAGGGTACGGAATTCAAGAAATTCTGATTTATCGCCTATCAGTATAGCACCGATCAGGCGATCGTGATGAATAATGCATTTTTTATAATATCGTTTTGCTTTATCAATAAAAACAACTTCTTCATAAGCGCTATCATCAGGGCATTCTACTTCACCCAGTGAACATAAATCGGTGCCGTGTATTTTCAGAATATTCATCAGCAAAGAACCACTGTAATATTTTGAAATGTCGCCGTTGAGATACCTTGCTACAATTTCCGCTTGTTGTTCCGCTGCAGCCGTGATGCCATACAGAAAACCTTTGAATTCTGCGATCTCTCCAATAGCGAATATGGAAGGATCATTTGTTTGCAAATATTCGTCCACCACAACACCACGCTTACATTCAATGCCACATTGTTTGGCCAGTTCAATATTCGGAACTGTACCGATCGCAATGACAATTGCCTGGGCATTTATCATCAAACCACTTTTCAAACGGATACCACTAACCGTTTTATCACCAAGAAACCGTTCAATCTCATCATTGTAATAGATGTCGATGCCGCGTGCAGTTAACTCTTCGTGCAGCAACTGGCTGCCCAAAGGATCCAGCTGCCTGTCCATCAGCCTCGATATGCGCTGCACAATAGTTACATCCGCGTTCACCTCCCGCAATGAAGCCGCCAATTCAATACCAAGTAAACCACCACCGACAATAATTATTTTTCCTTTTGAAGGATCAATATGATTTTTAAAACTATCGGCATCTGCACGACTGCGCATCGTGAATATTCCTTTCATCGGGGGCACATCACGCAGCATCGCAGCACGACTGCCCGTTGCCATCAATAAAATGTCGTAATGATGTTTGTTTCCATTGCTGTCCGTGACAAACTTCCTTTCCCGGTTTATATTTTCAATGCTTACACCCCGATGCAGCTTAATATTATACTCTCTTTCTTCAGCGTCTGACATCTTCACCAGGTTATTCCAGGGTAATGCGCCGCTGATATAATCCGGTAACAACACACGGTTATAAAATGGAAAATTTTCTTTACTAAAAATTTCTATTTCATCATCCGGGTTTAATGCTCGATAACTCTTTACAAAACCACAGGCACCGGCACCTGCCCCTATCACTACGATCTTTTGTTTTGGCTTTTTATATCGCCAAACCTGTACAGCAGAGAATTTAAAATCGGGCTCTTTGCTTTTTGGGTCTACGAGATTGTTGGTAAGATTGTTTGCCCTGTTTAGATCGCTATTCAATATTTTACCCCAGTGCATGGGTAAAAAGCAAACGCCTTTCTTGATATCTCCGGAGAATCTTGCCTTTACTCTTACATTTCCTCTTTTATTAAAAATCTCTACCAGTTCTCCTTCTTTAATGTTTCTTTCGGTTGCATCATCAGGATGTATTTCAAGAAAGGCTTCACTGATATGTTGATTAAGCTTATTTACCTTACCGGTTTTACTCATCGTGTGCCATTGATCACGGATACGGCCAGTGGTCAGTATCAATGGAAATTGATCGCCCGGTTTTTCGGATTCATTGGCATCCGGAAATGAATTGATAACGGCTTTTTGAGAAGTTGTATAAAATTTGTTGTCAGTAAACAGTCTTTTTGTACCATAGCCATTTACTTTCTTTGTATAAGGCCATTGTACCGATCTTCTTTCTTTCAAAATGTCATAGTTTAAACTACTGACATCAATATTGGTACCGGCGGTCAGTGCGGCATGTTCTGCATATATCGCCGATGCATCAACGAAATCAAATCCATGATAGCCCATCTTTTTTGCAAACCGGCAAATAATCTGTGCATCGGGCAATGCTTCGCCGGGAGCGTTCACTGCTTTGCTCAAATAGCTGATACGGCGCTCCGCATTCGTCATGGTACCTTCTTTCTCCAACCAGGACGCCGCAGGTAAAACAACATCGGCATATTTCAATGTTTCCGGCTTATTACTTATTTCCTGCACCACAACAAACTTTGCTTTCTTTAACCCTTCTTCTGCCATGCGCACATCCGGCAGACTCACCAATGGATTCGTGCATAATATCCACACCGCTTTCAAACGACCATCATTCAACGCTTCAAAAATTTCAGTTGCTGTTAGCCCAGCTTTACCTGAAATTTTTCCCGGCAAAATATTCCAGAATTTTTCTACCTCTGCCCGATGGGCTGCGTTTGTAAGATCACGATGTGCCGGTAAAAGATTTGCCAATCCCCCGGCTTCCCGTCCGCCCATCGCATTAGGCTGACCAGTCAGTGAAAATGGACCTGAACCGGGCTTACCGATGTGACCGGTAATTAAATTCAGGTTGATCAACGAAAGATTTTTATTAACACCAATCACACTCTGATTCAATCCCATCGTCCACATCGTAATAAAACCTTTCGCGGCGCCGATATAAGAAGCTGCTTTCCGGATATCGCTTTCTTTCACACCGCAAATGTTTGCTGCTTCTGCGATTGTTCTTTCAAAAACATTTTTCCGGTATTCTTCGAAACCCTGCGTGTTATCACTGATAAAATCGAAATCAATAGTACCGGCTTCGATCAGGCATCGGCCGATGGCATGATGAAGTGTAATATCCGTACCGGGGTTCAATTGCAAATGCACATCTGCTATTGAACAGGTTTGCGTTTTCCTCGGATCGCTTACGATAATTTTAATATCAGGATTCTTTTCCCGTGCAGCTTCAATACGCCGCCACAAAATAGGATGACACCATGCAGGATTGGCGCCGGCAACAAAAATTGTATCAGCCAATTCAATATCGTCGTAACATACGGGCACACTATCTTCACCCAAACTCATTTTATAAGCTGTAACGGCACTGCTCATACACAACCTGCTGTTGGTATCTATGTTATTGCTGCCGATAAATCCCTTGATCAGTTTATTAACAACATAATACTCTTCGGTAAGGCATTGACCTGACGCGTAAAACGCAACGCTATCGGGTCCATATTTTTCAATCAACGTTTTAAATACGGCAGCGGTACGGTCAAGCGCCTGGTCCCACGAAACCCTTTGCCTCGGCTGATTGCGATTGTAGCGCATTTCGGGATACAATAAACGGTCGCTGGTATCCATAACCGTATAATGCAGATTCATCCCTTTGCTGCACAGCATTCCTCTATTCACCGGGTGATCCTTATCACCTTCTACGTGTATCCGTTCCTGTTTGTCCTTACTGACAACAATTCCACATCCCACACCGCAATAACAGCAAGTAGTACGATACTCGTTATGAGAACCCGCGTAATTCCCTTTATGTCGTTCGTTTATCATTTACATTTTTTCAAATTGCCTATTCACGCTCTCATTTCCACCATCTCATCCTGTATAATGATGGCTTCACGTTTTAATGTCTTCACCATAGAAAGCCTTACTATTAAAACAACAACGCCTACACCAAGCACGATTATGCCGAGATAAAGAAATGCAGTATCATAGTCCATAGACTTAAATAGAAACCCGATCAGCATCGCACCGACATTACCGCCCGCGCCGACTATACCAGCCACGCTTCCTACCGCTTTTGCATTTACAAACGGAACGATACTATACGTTGCCCCATTCGCCATCTTTAAACACAACCCAAAAAAGAACATCATGAAAATGGCCACAGCCAGGCCACCCGATTTCGAAAATAAAATGATACCCACTCCTTCAAGCAGGAGCAGGATTGCAAGTAGTAAGACCTTACCATTGAAACCAAAACGTTTACCTACTTTATCTGAAACAATACCGCCCAATGCACGGGCAAATATGTTGATCCATCCGAAAATGCTTGCGAGCAAACCGGCCATTATCAACGTCGCTTTATAATCATCATGGAAAAATGTGGCGGCAAAATTGTCGACGGTGATTTCCACGCCGAAACAGGCGGCATAGGCCGCAGTCAATATCCAGGTACGATAGTCTTTTGCAGCGAGTAAAAATGTGTTCTCCTTTTTTGCATTTGTCTTTTGCGGTAATTCTTCAAAGTTCCCGGCAGGGGTGTCTTTTGTGTATTTCCAATACAACCTTGCCATAACCAATAATAATACACCCGGAATAATCATAGCATAACGCCAGCTGTCCGCTTTACCTACCCATCCGGCACCGACAAGACCTGCAGCAATCAGCGGCATGATCAATTGTGTAGCACCGCCGCCGGTGTTACCCCAGCCGCCTGCAACTGCATTGGCAGTGCCTTTTATATTCGGAGCAAACATAACGGAAGTATGAAACTGGGTCAATACAAAAGAAGCACCTATAACACCGATGCCTAATCGAAATAACAAAAACGAAGTATAGCTATTCGCCAGTCCTATAAACATGACCGGGAAGGAGCATAGCACCAATAACCATGTATAGACTTTACGGGGACCGTATTTATCTGTCAGCCGGCCCACAATTAAACGGGCGATAATGGTCGCACTGACTGCCGCAATTGCTGCGTTTCCTTTTTGGCCTTTGGTAAGATGCAATTGCTCACCGACCAATGGCATCAACGGTGCAATGCCGAACCATGCAAAAAAACAAAAGAAAAATGTAAGCCAGGTGATATGAAAGGTTTTCATCTGCACACCTTTCAGGCTAAAGATATTTAGCTTTTCGAGCGGTTGGGAGGTAATCGTGTTCATGCAAATAAGTTTATTGGCGAAAAATTTTATTGACTGTTATTTACCAAAAATGAATTCAGGTTTGATGTTGATCATCAGGTAACTCCACGTGCCGGTTAACGATGCCGTTCCGGGTGTTATGCCTTTTGCATATTCCATACTATGTGTTGCGGCCATAACGCTAAAGCCCCATTCAATAGTTGCAAATTTGTTAAGCGCATAATTGGTGACAAGATCAAATTCACTACCGAGATATTTTTTAACTGCATCTCCGTTCACGTCTTTCTGATCTTTTGCAAGACTGAAATAGTGATAGTCGAGTCCTGCAGAAAACCGTTTATTACTGCTACCATATTTTATTTTAAAAAAAGGATTACTTAAACCACCTGCCGGAGACCCCGTACCTGCGTAGAAATAATCCATCAGGCCCCAGAATTTATGCGGCGTTCCATACAGCGGATCAAACCGATGATTGATGGATGAAGTTGAAAAGGCATTGTTGCCGGATACATAATCCCAGCCGGCTGTATAAGTGAATTTTCGTTGTATAAACGATAGCCCGAATGTGGAAGTGAATGCCGCCAACTTATTTGCGTCTCTATCCTTACCGGTTTGATAATAGAATCCCGCTGTTAAACCGAGTGTTTTGCTTTGATTCAGCATACTGGTTACCAGGATACCGGTTGTAAGACGGCTATTCGCGCCTTTTTGGTTAAACCGCTTGCCGAAAATATAACCCGTATCCTTACCCGAAATGTTCTGGACGGAATCAAGAATGTATTTTCCAAATTGGTCAGCAACGGCCAGCCCGGTTATTTTGGTTCTTCCAAATGATTTAGCTATATATAAAAACTGCAGACTTTTATAATCCTGGTTGAGGCCATTGGTAGAGGGCATAATCGTAACGGCCGGCGAACCGGTTTTGAGACTTATGCCGGTAGCATTTGTAAGCGGTATCAATCCTGCCGGTGTAGCCACCAGGTTGCCCTTACTGTCTTTCACATAAGGAGATACGTTTGCAGGCGTATAATACGTGCCGTTATAATTAAAGGCGTCGGTATTCTGGTTAAACGCAGCACCAAGATCCGCCTGCCAGCCTTTATTTACTAATTTAAAAACAATCGCATCATGACGACGGGCCTGCTGCAACCAGTCAAGATTGCCCAATAACCTGCTGTCATCATAAAGTAATTCCTGGCGGCCGATCTTCACAGCGAAATAATCAACCGGTGATTTTTTAAATGAAGTATCTTTTTTATCCGATAAAATAATTTCACCCCATGCTTCGTGTAATCCGAGTTTGCTGCCATCTGCGTTGCTGATCGTTGATGCATCCTGGCCCCATACCCGAACATCCTGCACGGATACCTGGAAAATGATCCGGCTCATTTTATAATTCAATGTCAGCCGGCTGCGTTGCGAAGTAAAAAAAGCTGCATCGTTGGTTTTGGGTTTCAATGTGCCGAGGCCATTGCGGTACTCCGTTCGCGGCCGCACCTGTGCTGTAACTGTAAGCTGTGCAGACAATTGCTGTACGCAGCACGATACAACTGTCGTGAAGCAGAGCAATAGCCTGATCTTTTGGGTTTTCTTCATAATTTTGTTTGGTTTTAGATTGTTTGTCAATTTAAAATCGCATGACCCCGGCCGAGCTTCCATTTCGAACCGGGGTTTTTTATGCATAGTGCCTGAAAGTGAATACTGAAAATGTTGGTTTCCGTTTAATCATTATAGTTATAGTTTAATCCTGTTTAATACCGTTGACCCGCGGCCTGCCGTCTATAAAAATTTTGTCGCCTTCTAATTTTACATCGTATGTCTTAATTGCACATTCATCCCCGCTCAGGCATTCCCCCGTTTTTAAGGAAAATGTTTTCTTGTGAAAAGGACAGGCCACTTTTGGTTCCTCGCCAGCTGAACCAATCATGCCGCGGCTCAATGCCATTTGATTACGATGCGGACATTCATTTTGGGTGGCAAACCATTCGTCTGTTCGTGTGAAGTGGAATAAAGCAATTTGCTCGTCGCCCAATTTCACACACACCCCGCCGTTAGCCGGTACTTCCTGCCTGTAGCAAGCCAGGAACCAGGTATTCGTTTTTTCTTCAGTCATTGCTGTCTGCATTTAAAAGTCCTTACAGTTTATTTTTTTAGATAAAAGAATTCCATACGGTTCATGCCGGGCAAGCAGCACAGCAAACAACCGTTAAGAGGGCAATACACTGAATTCAACAGGAGCAATCGAAGAGATCATTTGTACTTTTAACAAGTACTTAGTATAAGGCAAGAATTTTCATGGATACGGATTACGAAAATTTTATGCTATTTCTCCACCATGCTCTTCCAGTCCTTCGCTTTTTTCTGTTCACGCATGGGTTCAAATTGTACACTGGGATCTTTTACTTCCGGTGCATTCACAAAATGATTGAAGCGCTTCCGTATCTCGGGATTTTCCACCGCTTCTTTCCACTCGCATTTATAACTGTCAACCAACAGCTGCATTTCTTTTTCCCACCCGGCGGCCATTCCAAGACTGTCATTTATTACCACGTTGCGCAGGTAATTAATACCGCCGTCCATTTTATTAAGCCAGGTTGCTGTCCTCGTCAATGGATCGGCGGTTTTTATATAAAACATGAGAAAACGATCGATATACCGGATACAGGTTTCATCGTCAAGATCTGTTGCCAGCAATAAGGCATGCTGTGGCTTGCTGCCGCCATTTCCACACACATATAAATTCCATCCTTTTTCTGTGGCGATAATTCCAAAGTCTTTGCTCTGTGCTTCGGCACATTCGCGTATACAACCGGAAACAGCAGACTTAATTTTATGCGGCGCTCTTAGTCCGCGATAACGTTCTTCGATTCTTATCGCATAACTAACGCTGTCGTGTAGTCCAAAACGGCACCATGTAGAGCCGACACAGCTTTTTACCGTACGCAACGCCTTACCATAAGCATGACCGCTTTCGAATCCGGCAGCGATCAATTCTTCCCATATATCCGGCAAATCGCTGAGGTGGGCACCAAAAAGATCAATGCGCTGTCCACCTGTAATTTTTGTATAGAGATTATATTTTTTCGCAACGCTGCCAATAACAATTAGCTTTTCAGGGGTTATTTCTCCACCCGGAATGCGGGGTACCACAGAGTAAGTTCCACCCTTTTGAATATTGGCAAGGAAGCGGTCGTTGCTATCCTGCGCTGTATCGTTTCCTTTTTTTAAGATCATTTCATTCCACAAACTGGCAAGTATAGACGAAACGGCCGGCTTACATGTTTCACAACCATGACCTTTGCCCAGTTTATCGAGCACTTCATCGTATGTTTTTAATCCGTGAATTTTTACCAGGTCAAATAACTCCTGGCGGGTATTATTAAAATGCTCACACAATACATTGCGCACATATTTTCCCTGCGCTTTCATGGTGTGCAGCATCAGGTCTTTTACCATTGGTACACAACCACCGCAACCTGTTCCTGCCTTTGTGCATTTTTTTATCGAGTCAACACTCTCACAACCTTTGTCGCTTACTGCAGTACATATATCGCCTTTACTTACACTTTCGCAGCTGCATATAAGGGCATCGTCCGGTAAACTCAATACGCCGGCACCTTTGTCCGATTCACTATCGCCTCTTACTCCCAATATCACATCTTCAGGATTTGGCGGAAGAGCCAGTTTATTTTTACAGGTTTGCAGCAGCATATTATATTGCTCCGCATCACCTACAAGTACACCACCAAGCAATTGTTTTCCATCTGCGCTTATATTGATACGTTTGTAAACACCTTTCATTGTATCATTAATCACTACCGTCCGCACATCGGCTGTGCTGATAAAAGGGTCTCCAAAGCTGGCTACATCTACACCTATCAGTTTTAGTTTGGTGCTCATATCATAGCCTGTAAATTTCTTGTCTCCTCCATTTAACCTGTTTACGACGATCTCCGCCATTTCATAACCCGGGGCCACAAGACCGTATATCAAACCATTATATAAAGCGCATTCACCGATCGCGAAGATGCCTGGATCAGAAGTCTGCAATCTTTCGTTGACAACAATGCCGCCACGTGAGCCAACTTCGAGGCCGCATTGCTTCGCGAGTTCATCACGAGGTTTGATACCCGCAGAAATAACCAGCATGTCCACTTCAATATGGCTGTTATCAGCGAAATGCATTCCGTTAATGCGATCATCACCGGTTATTTCAGTTGTATTTGTATTGGTCCGGATTTTTAATCCAAGGCTTTCCAATTTTTTCTTTAAGGTGCCGGAACCTTCATCATCAATTTGCCGGGGCATTAACCGGGGGGCAAACTCAATAACCGTTGTATCACCTATTCCAAGATCGAGCATGGCTTTGGCGGCTTCCAGGCCCAGGAGACCACCACCAATAACAGCGCCCGTCTTTGCTTTCTTTGCATAGGCGGTCATCAACTCAAGATCTTCAATGGTCCGGTATATAAAAACCCCGTCTTTATCTACGCCGGGAATAGCAGGAACAAAAGCGGATGAACCGGTAGCAAGAATGAGATAGTCATATGATTCGGTAATGCCAAGATGAGAAAATACCGTTTTGTTTACTCTATCAATCTTTACAACCGGATCGCCAAGATGTAGTTTAATATTGTGGTCCTGGTACCAACTGGCGGGCGCCATGGTTAATTCTTCAGCGGACTTGCCACTGAAATATTCACTGAGATGCACACGGTCATAAGCGGGCCGTGTTTCTTCACCGAAAACAACGAGGTTGAAATGGTAAGTGTTGCTGTGGGCAGTTAATTTCTCGCAAAATTTATATCCCACCATGCCATTACCAATAATTACGATTTTCATTTTCACAATTTGGTTATGAACAATGGTGGCAAGCAATCATATCAATAAAATATATACTATGTTTATTTTTTTAACTATCACACTAAAAATTGTCTATTTGTATGACTTATGTAATAAAATTAAGCATAATTGATACCATTTTCCAAAAAATTATTGATATTTTTCATATTTATTTTTTATACAATATGACAAAAATCTATTTGAGCCCTACGATAGACGGGTAAAATTCAAGCTGCTTTATTCATTTCAACTTATATTGTACAGCTTATCCATCAGGAGTTTATGAAAAAAAATAAAATAAGTTGTGATCTTAATAAATGTATTCTCTGTCGATTAAGCCTTCCGGAATGGCTTCCTGCTGTGGATGCTAACCGGGAAAACTTCAGTTTCAAAAAGGGAGAACTGCTTTTCAACGAGGCCGATGAAGTAAAAGGAGTGTTTTTTATTTATTCCGGTAAGGTAAAGGTTCACAAGAAATGGGGGGAGGATAAAGAATTGATCGTTCGCCTTGCCGCCGAAGGTGACATTGTTGGTCACCGCGGTATTGGCGGTGATCCTTACTACCCTGTGTCTGCCACTGCGCTTGAGCCGGTAGTTGCGTGTTATATCGAGCTGAAATTTTTCCAGGCTACACTTAAAACAAACCATGAATTTTTATATGAACTCATGATGTTTTATGCACGTGAGCTGAAAGAATCGGAAAACAATATGCGCAACCTGGTACATATGCCGGTTAAAAACAGGGTAGCTTATATTCTGTTGCAACTCTTAAAAAAATTCGGGACCAACGGAGATGACTTTATTAATATCTCATTAAGCAAACAGGATTTATCATCACTGGCAGGAGCCGCTTACGAAACTGTTTTCCGCTCTATAAAAGAACTAAAGGACGAAAATATAATAGATGAAGATGGAAAGCGTATCAAAATAACCGACATAGATAAGTTGCAAAAGACAGCTGGCTGATTAATAATAAATGCTGAACGCCTGCCTTGCCGAAAAATTTGGTATCTGAAAACGGTGAACAAAAGAGTTATAATGCGCTCATAAGTTCCTGCAAAGAAATCTCCTCCAATACAGACCGGGTTGGCTTTTCATTTTCTGCCTTCCATTTTACCAGGCGTATATTTCCATTTTCAATTTCAAGGCCCGTAATATCACCGTCGCTGAAACAGCAGCAACCGCTATTGAAGTAAGATGGTTTCATAATTAAATAATCCATAGATACGGCAGAAAATTCTTTCTCCCTTTTCCTGATCTCTTTTTGCAGATCATCCATCGCTTTATTATCGTTATCTCTTTTGGCAGCCTGAATTTGCCTGTACAACCGCTCCAGCAAAGTGAGTGATTGAAAAACGGGCTGATGCGTATGACCGGTTATCAATAAAAGATTATTATGCAATGCGGACCACTTATACATTATATCATTGTGCAACGTTTTTACTTCGTTATCATAAGCTGGTGTGTTGGGATTGATACGGAGATAACCCTGCAGCGGCCCCCATATGCGGGCAACAAAAAATTTACTGAACCAGTTACCGTCACTCTGGGCATCACCCTGGTGGCCGTGCGTGCAAAAAATATTGAGCTTACTATCGTTGACCCTCACCTGTAATATTATTCCTTCGTATATTTTTACATCGGTACCATAAATACTTTTCAATTGTAAAGGCGCAAACGGATCATTCTGCCAGTACAAATCATGATTGCCGAATATTTTGACAAACGCATTGCGGTTAATAAATTTTTTTTCAGCTTCAAACGTATCCGTATTGTATTTCTTTACCTGCGTTAATGTATTTTCCCATAGCTCTTCATTATCGCCCAGGCTGATAAAGGAAAAGTCGTTTGCGTTGTAGTACTCCAATGCAGCGAGATAGTTAGGCTCGGCCGTCGCAAAATCATCAGCTCCGTCGCGGGCGCCTTTGTGCTGGTCGGAGAAAATAATAAACTTACCCGCCTGGGCCTCAAATGGTATAATCAACCCCTTGTTGCCCGGCTTATGCGAAATATGCCTGTATAATTTAGACAGCGCTTTGAATATCCTGTCCTCCTCTGGTTTTGAAGAAAATTTTCTTGACGCCCAGATCACCGGTCTTAACAATAACCATTGAAAAAACTTGCGCATTTTATCAAGTGTTCGGCCTGGTAAATAATAGTTTACCCCTTGCGGACGGGCTTATTACTATTTATCTTTTGAGGCAATTTTGTTAGCTTCAATACGTTTGAGAAATAGCTTGAAATCCGTTTTAAAAATACTATGAAAAACTCTATCCGGCTCACTGCTTTTTTTATTATCGTTTTCGGATTCTGTGGAAATGCCCAGGTTAGATCCCTCAAAAATATTTTTCAGAAAAAAGCGGCTATACAACAGGACTTTCATAGTATCAGTTCTACTTATGACATATTGGAACTGAACCCACAAAGTCTCAGTTCAGCACGTGTAATGCCCGGCCAGCCTGTTGAGTTAACTCTTCCGTTTGAAAACACTGATCTGCTATTGGATCTGAAGCCGGTAACTATTACCTCTCCCAATTTTACCGTTGTTGAAGCGGCAGGAGGCGCCACCCGAATTGTTCCTCATACGTTGCCCACATTTTACCAGGGAAAAATAAAAGGTGCTGATAAATCATTCGCCTCGGTTAGTATGTTCAATAACCAGGTGATTGGTATTATGAGTGATCAGAAAAGTAATATTATTCTCGGTGCCATTGAACAAAATGGGCGTGCCACCAATCAGTATGCACTTTACCGTGATATTGATCTGAAAATAAAATCCGGTATAAACTGTTTTACCAGCGATACACCTGTTGACGCAACACAGGCGTTGCAAGTACCGAAATCACCATCTGCACGTGTAACGGCGGTTGGTCAGCCCATCGAAATTTACTTCGAGTGCGATTACAGGTTTTACCAGGATAAAGGAAGTAATGTGGCCAATGTCGTTAATTATGTGCTGAGTTTCTTTAACAGTGTTGCACTGTTGTATGCGAATGAAAGCATAACTGTCCAGGTATCCCAGATAAAGGTGTGGACAACACCCGATCCATACACCGGCCTGACCGCAACCGACAATATTCTCGATGCATTTTCAACCAACATGAGTACCAGTTCTTTCGTTGGCGACTATGCGCATTTTCTTTCTACGAGACCCCTGGGAGGTGGAATCGCATGGCTACTCAATAATCCCTGCAACTCGCCAAAGGGAAATCACACTGCTGTAAGCGCGGTTAATAGCACGTATAGCAGCTTTCCGACATACTCATGGACTGTGGAAGTTGTAACGCATGAACTCGGACATAATTTTGGCTCTAACCATACTCACTGGTGCGGCTGGCCGGGTGGCCCTATTGACGGGTGTGGCCCTACGGCAAACGCCGGCTACCAGGAAGGCACATGCGCAGTAGGTCCAATTCCACCGCCAAATGGTGGTACCATCATGAGCTATTGTCACCTGCTCGGTTCAGTAGGCATCAATCTTGCCAACGGTTTTGGTACTTTGCCCGGAGATGCCATCCGAACTGTAATCGGTGCGGCTACCTGCATAGGAAATTGTAAAATGACCCTGTCATTAGCCGCGGTCGATGCATCCTGCGGACAGAACAACGGATCCATTTCAACAACAACGGTAAATGGAACGGGCGTCAACACCTACTTATGGAGTAATGGACAAACGGGTGCTACCCTTTCCAATGCCATACCAGGAATTTATACCGTAACCGCGACTGATGCGGCAGGGTGTAAAGTAATGGGTATTGATACAATCAATAATGCAGGAGCAACGTTGGCCGTAACACTTACGCCAAACGGGTCAGCAACATTTTGTTCCGGCAACAATCTTGTTTTGTCAGCTACCAATAATCCTTCTTATTCTTATCAATGGTCAAATAATGGTTCCCCTATCGGTGGGGCTGTTCAGTCTTCTTATACAGCAACAACATCGGGAACGTATTCAGTGCTGGTATCGTCGGGTGCATGTTCGGTTACAAAGACCGTCACCGTAACACAGGTAACACAACCTTCTGCAAGCATTACATATACCGGTGCATTGAATTTCTGTACGGGCAACAGTTTGACATTAAATGCAAATCCTGCCAGCGGGTATCAATACCAATGGTATAGAAATGGAACAGCTATCAGTGGATCAACTGCAAATACATTTGCCGCAACTACCACGGGCAACTATACGGTAAGAGTTTATTCAGGAAGTTGTGAATCGACCTCATCGGCAGTTGCCGTTAATGTAGTGACATCGCCACAAGCTGCAATAACAGCCGGGGGAGCGCTGAGTTTTTGCCAGGGTGGTAATGTGTTGCTTACTGCGAGTAGCGGCACAGGTTATGGATATCAATGGTACAGGAACAATACAATCATAAACGCTGCAACACAATCTACTTATACAGCATCAACCACCGGCAGCTATACAGTTGTAACTTCCCTGGGTACCTGTAATAAAACGTCAGCGGCGACAGCTGTAACTGTCTTGCCATTGCCAGCCATCACCATATCACCTGATTCATCAGTAATAGAAAAATATCATACACAAACATTAACGGCAACAGGCGCATCGTCTTACAACTGGGCAAACCTGCCTGCTCTCGTCAGTGCAAATTCGAATACAAGTATTGTTGAGCCATTAACAACGACGGAATATACGATTGAAGGAACCGATGATAATGGATGTAAAGGCACTGCTTCTGCCAAAATAGTTGTAATTGGCTGTGGCGACGCTATCAATATTACAGCGTCTGTTTATAGCCCCTCAAGAACAGGAATCAAGTGGCAAAATCCGCAAGGTACGACTGGTGACAGCATTCAATACCGAATGCAAGGCTCACAGGAATGGACAACCGTTTTCACCAATCAAACGGAATATGAAATAAACAGCTTGTTGCCAAATACAACGTACGAATACAGAATCATTCCTCTTTGCAATACAACCAGCATATTTATTCCATCAGAAACCGGAAGCTTTAAAACGCCTGAATTAGATAATGGAATTTACCTGCGATTGTATCCCAATCCTGTAAGTTTATCGGGAAAGCTTGAAGTAATTGTAGATAAACCATTTACTTACCAGGTAGAGATATTTAACCAACTGGGTCAAAAGATGCTGACTGTGACACCGGCGCAGAGTTTGCCTGCCGGCCAGGTACTCACTTCTATAAACACATCAAGGTTGTCTTCAGGAATCTACCATGTTGTTGCACGAATAAACGGAAAGATGTACACAATCAATATGGCTGTACAGCATTAATCAATAAGGAAGATTGTACTTATTTATCAATGTGATCAGCACGGCGTTGGTCCAGCCGAATCCATCCTGTGAAGCATATTCACCGCCACCGGCATCGAGATGCGTATCGGCGACATTGTATTTTTCCATCAGTTTACCTGTTCGTTTAAAAACCTTGACGTTTAAGTCTACCCAACGTTTTGAAATCTCTTTTGCCAGTGCAGATTGCTTATAATTTTCCAACCCGTCAATAGCGATCCACATCAATGGCGCCCAGCCATTCGGCGCATCCCATTGTTCGCCTGTATTTTTCAATGTAGCGGTCAATCCGCCTGCTTTTAAAAATTTTTTCTCCAATACCCGTTTTATAAGATTGATCTTTTTATCATCGGCAACTTTCAGAAAAAAAGGCGACATCCCTGCCAGCGTTAATTCCGGCGATTGTTTTTTTGTTTCAATATTATAGTCAACATACCAGTTATTCACAACAGACCAGCAATATTTATTAATTGCCTTCTTTCTGCGCGCAGCAATATCATCATAATATTTTGCTTTCACCAGTTCGCCGCTTTCTTTGTTTGCTTTTGCTAATGTTTTTTCCAAATGATATAGCAGACAGTTCAGATCAACCGGGATATACCTGGTAAGTTGTATAGTGGCCAATGTTTTTCCGTCGGCAAACCAACGACTGCTGAAATCCCAGCCACTTTCTGCACACGAACGAAGATCTCTGAATTTATTTTTTTTAAACTCACTTTCAGCTGCGGTTTTTAAATTCTGGGGTATTTTAGATCCGGCCGCGGTTCTCAGGTTTCTTGCCCATGCCGTATCGGCCAGCAGCACATCTTCTCTATAACTTTCCTGTCTCGGTATATCATCCCGATCATAGTAACGTTGAAGCACACTCCCATCCGGCATTTTCACAACGTGTTTTGTTGCAGCAACCCGGTCTGTATAATAATCATACTCTTTTTGCAAAGCCGGTAAAAAAGTAGCATACACATAGTTCCCTTTTATGGAAGCAAGAATATCGAGCATCAACGAAAAAAATGGTGGTTGCGAACGGCTGAGATAATAGGTACGGTTACCATTCGGTATATGGCCATATTGGGAAATAAGATAGGCGAAATTATTTACCATGCTTTCGATCATCTCATTTTCTCCGCTTTCCTTTAATCCCAACATGGTAAAATAAGAATCCCAATAATATACTTCGCGGAAACGGCCGCCCGGCACAATATAAGGATAGGGCAAAGGCAATAAGCTGCTTCCATCTGTTGCAACATCATGATCCCGTTTCAATACTTTCCATAAATTTTTTATATGGGTCACTACATTCTCTGAAGTATCTGTCTTATAGTCTGAAGCCAGGCTACCCGGTATTTGAAAATTATCTTCAACAAATTTTTTCAGATTAAGGTTTGGCCCTTTTGCCAGTCCATAATCATACATAATGTCTGCAGGCTTGCGTTTTGGTATACAATCCACAAACGTTTTGTTATCCGGAAAAATTTTTGATAATTGAATATCCTTAAAAAGTTCGCCATAAATTCTATCCGGAGGAATGGTGTCTTGCGAATAACAAATTCCTGAAACGAGTATGGTAAAAAATAAAAACCAGGTTTGTCTCATATAAGCCAGTCATTTGACGATCGAATTTAAGGAATAAAAAAGCATCCCGCAGACCAGGGATGCTGACAATCAAACTAACTGCTGTAATTTTTATGCCTTCACGATAATGTCAGAGAATTCAAAAACGTCAAAATCCCGTGCTCATTAAGGTCGAATAGTAAAAAAATTTTGTCTTCAATTTCTATTTGCAAGCGTATAAAAAAATGATTACAAAATAAACCCCGCTAAGACTAACGGCGTTTTATTGCTTATGCTTTATTTCCTCAAAAAAATAATTGTATGTCGATAATGATTTAGTAGTAAAAAGAGAACGCTGCCAGGAATAGCAGCGTTTTAACTGCTTATGCTTTATATCCTCAAAAAAAATATTTATTCGGCCCCATCGGTCTGAGCACGTTGTACTGCATAATTACCCACATTGGTTCCTACTTCCAGTCCTTTTTCACAGTCGCTGCGGTAGTGAATACCTGCATACATCCTGGAAAGCGATGCTTCTT
>Ga0207645_10001701_pt1 | contig 17857 bp, 18 predicted proteins | sample KBSM53metaG_FD_184331 | JGI IMG/M metagenome (GOLD analysis project Ga0207645, IMG submission 184331) | Miscanthus rhizosphere microbial communities from Kellogg Biological Station, Michigan, USA - KBS M5-3 metaG (SPAdes) (version 2) | ecosystem: Host-associated > Plants > Roots > Rhizosphere >...
AAGAGCTGGGTACGCCAGGGCTGCACCACCGCCGGCATCGGCTGCCTCGAGTGCAAGCAGCCAGTGATCGACGCGATCCAGCGCGAACAGGCGCCGTGGCGCGAGCGCGCCGAGGCTTACCTCGCGAACCCGAAGCAGGTGCACTGGATCCTCGAAGTCGGCACCGAGCGCGCCCGCATGGTCGCGGGCGAGACAATGCGCGAGGTTCGCCACGCGATGGGCCTGACGTACTGAGCCGGCGCGCGGTGGCGCCGCGCGCGCTCAGACTGCGGCGGTCACCACCATCTCGACCTTCCACTCCGGCTTCGCCAGGTTCGCCTGCACCGTCGCGCGCGGCGGCGCATCGCCGGGCGCGAGCCAGTCTTCCCAGATCTCGTTCATCGCCGGGAAGTCGGCCAGGTCCTTGATGAAGATCTGGCACATCAGCATGTGGGCCTTGTCAGTGCCGGCCTCGGCCAGCAGCCGGTCGATCGCGTCGAGCACCTGCGTCGTCTGGCCGCGGATGTCCTGCGAGGCATCCGCGGCCACCTGGCCGGCGAGATAGACCGTGCCGTTGTAGATCGTCATCTCAGACAGTCGATCGCCGACATGGAATCGACGCAGTCCCTGGCTCATGATTTAGCTCCGTGCTTGTGTGAGTGTTTGGATGAATGCGAACGCGGATGCGAGTGCGGATCCGGCGCCGCGGCCCGCGGCAGCGTCGCTGCCGACTTCTGCCCGAGCTTGCTCTCGGTGCCCTTCATCAGCTTCTGGATGTTGCCGCGATGGCGCCAGATCAGCAGGCCGCCCATCAGCATCACCGCGACGGCCACCGGCCCGCCGCCCCAGATCAGGATCTGATAGAACGGCGCGAACGCCGCCGCGACGATCGCCGCCAGAGACGAGTAGCGCGTGAACGCCGCGATGATGACCCAGGTCGCGAGCGTCGCCGCACCGAGCCATGGGTTCAGCGCGAGCAGCACGCCGGCCGCGGTGGCCACGCCCTTGCCGCCCTTGAAGTGGAAGAACACCGGCCACAGGTGCCCGACGAATGCCGCCAGGCCGACCAGCGCGACCGTGCCTTCGTCGAGCCCGATCGGCGCGCCGAACCGCATCACCAGGACGACCGGCACGAAGCCCTTCAGCGCATCGAGCACCAGGGTCAGCACCGCAGCAGCCTTGTTGCCCGAGCGCAGCACATTGGTCGCGCCCGGGTTGCCCGAGCCGTAGCTGCGCGGATCGTGCAGCCCCATCGCGCGGCTGACGATCACCGCGAACGACAGCGAGCCGATCAGGTAGGCCGCCAGCGTGGCAATCGCGGGATAGAGGGTTTGCATGGATGAAGGCCGGGCTGATGAACCGAAGGCTATTTTGCGCCAGCGCAACGCGCGCGATCAGAGCGCACAGTGCACCGGCCGGGCGGCCAGCAGCTCCGTCAGCACACCGGGCGCGACGCCGAGCAGGTAGCCGCGCCGGCCGCCGTTGATGCAGATGCGCGGCAGCGCCAATACCGTCTCTTCCACGTATACCGGCATCGCTTTTTTCGTCCCGAACGGCGAGGTGCCGCCGACCAGGTAGCCGCTGTGGCGCTGCGCGACTTCGGGCTTGCAGGGCTCGACCGATTTCGCGCCGATCGCACGCGCCAGGTTCTTCGTGCTGACCTGCTTGTCGCCGTGCATCAGCACGATCAGCGGCTGTGCGCGCTCGTCCTGCATCACCAGCGTCTTGACCACCGCATGCTCGTCGACGCCGAGCTGGCGCGCCGACTCGGCCGTGCCGCCATGCTCGACGTACTCGTACACATGCTCGGTGAAGCTCACGCCGTGGCGGCGCAGCCATTGCGTCGCCGGCGTCTCGCTGACATGCGCGCCCTTCTTCGCCATCGGCGGCGTTACTGTGCCGGGTCGCGGATCTGCCAGCGGATCGCGTCGAGCTGAGCCAGCAGCGGCGGCGCGAGCGTCGTGCCCCAGGCATCGAGGCATTCATCGAGCTGCGCGACGCTGGTCACGCCGATGATCGTGCTCGCGACGCGCCAGTTGGTGTAGCAGAACGACAGCGCCATCTGCACCGGCGTCAGGCCATTGGCACGCGCGAGCGCGTTGTAGCGGCGCGCCGCCTCGAGCACTTCGGGCCGGCCCCAACGCTGCTGGCGGAACGCCTCGAAGCGCGTCATCCGGTCGTCTGCGCGTGCGCCGGTCAGGCCGGCCGCGTCGTACTTGCCGGTCAGGATGCCGAACGCGAGCGGTGAGTACGCGAGCAGTGACACCTCCTGCCGATGCATCATTTCATCGAGGCCGTTGTCGACCGCGCGATTCACCAGCGTGTACGGGTTCTGCACCGTCGCGACCCGCGGCAGGCCGTGCTGATCGGCCAGGCGCACGAATTCGGCCAAGCCCCACGGCGTCTCGTTGCTCAGCCCGATCGCGCGCACCTTGCCGGCCCTCACGAGCCCGGCGAAGGCCTCGAGCTGGTCGTGAATCGGGGTGTAGTCGCGGTCCTTGGCCGGGTCGAAATACAGCGGCCCGAACATCGGTACGTTGCGGTTCGGCCAGTGGATCTGGTACAGGTCGATCACGTCGGTGCGCAGCCGCTCGAGGCTGTCGTCGCAGGCGCTGCGGATGTCGGCCGGCGTCAGGTTCGCGCTGCCGCCACGGATCCAGTCGGCGTTGCGCGCCGGGCCGGCGACCTTGGTCGCGAGCACGACGCTCGCGCGCACGCCCGGCCGTGCGGCGAACCAGTTGCCGATGATGCGTTCGCTCGCCCCGTAGGTCTCGCGCCGCACCGGCACCGGGTACATCTCGGCGGTGTCGAGAAAGTTCACGCCGCGTGCCAGCGCGCGGTCGAGGATGGCGTGCGAGCTCGGCTCGTCGACCTGCTCGCCGAACGTCATCGTGCCGAGGCAAATCTTCGGCACGCGCAGATCGCTGCGTCCGAGCGTGACCAATGGGATTGAGTTCATGGCGGGCGAGTGTATCTGCGCGCGGCGCGCCCGCCGGGCGCGTCGCCGACGCACCGGCGGTGCCGACCGCGTCGGCTCAGCCTTTCAGCTGTATGCCGGCTCGCGCGCGGCCTGCAACCCGAGCCGCTCGACCGACAGGTACTGCTGGCGGTAAAGCTCGAACGGCTGCGTGTCGGCGGCCTCGATGCGCTTCTGCTCGTCGAGCGACTCCTGGGCCATCCGGATGAAACGGTTGTGGAGCTGGTCGGCGTACGGCAACGCAAGCAGCGCCGCCTTGGTCTGCTGCGACTGCGCGCGCGTGAAGCGGACATACGAGCTATCGAAGTCGCTCGCCATCGTCGCCAGCACGCGCGCCGACGGCGCCGCGGCCGGGTTGCCGACGACCATCCAGGCACGCAGCATCGCGTCGCGGTGCCTGCGCCCGCCGTCGAGTGCGTCCAGCGCCGCGGCGATCGGCTCGCACTCGCGCAGCAGTTGCGTGCTCCAGTCGGTCAGCGAGACCTCGCCCGCGCCGCGTTCCAGCATCAGGCCGGGCTCGCGCCCACGCCCGGCGGCGCGCTGCTGATTGCGCGCCAGCGCCGCGATCTCGGCCGGTGTGTCGGGCGGGCTGTCCGACAGCAGACAGTGCATCAGGAAGACGTCGAGAAAGCTCATCGTCGACGCGCCGATGCCCACCGGCTCGAACGGATCGAGGTCCATGCAGCGCACCTCGACGTACTCGACGCCGCGCTCGCGCAGCGCGTGCAGCGGCCGCTCGCCGGGTTCGATCACGCGCTTCGGCCGGATCGTGCCGTAGAACTCGTTCTCGATCTGCAGCAGGCTGGTCGCGAGTTGGTTGTAGTCGCCGCCCGGCGTGCGCACGCCGACCGCCTCGTACGGCGGATACGGGTGCGTCAGCGCGGCGTGCAGCGATGCCGCGTAGCTGTCCAGGCTGTTGTAGCTGACGGCCAGCGAGGCCTGCGCATCGCTCTGGTAACCGAGCCGCCCCATGCGCAGCGAGGTGCCGTGGCGCATGCCCAGCGTGTGGCCCTTGATGACCTGCAGCTCGTGCTCGCGACCGGCGACGAAGCTCGAACACAGGGCCGGCGAGGCGCCGAACAGGTACAGCAGCAGGAATGAATGGCGCCTGAAATTGCGGATCAGCGCGAAGTACTCTTCGCTCGTCACCCCGGGCATCGACCAGTTGTAGTGGATGCCCGAGATCGTCTGCATGCGCCGCCCGTAGCGGTGGCCCAGCCCCATGCGGTAGATGCTCTTCGCGCGCCCGACATTCGAGGTGCCGTAGCGGCCGATCGGGATGTTTTCGTCGGCCGGCAGGCCACACGGCATGCTCGAGACCCACAGCATTTCATCGCCGGTCTCCTGCATCGCGCGGTAGGCGAACTGGTGGATCTGCGTGAGCTCGTCGACGCAGGCCTGCGCGCTGGCGTGCACGCCGGTCACGAACTCGAGCTGCGACTCGCTGAAATCGGTGGTGATGCGCGGGTGCGTCAGCGCCGAGCCCATCGCCGCCGGGTGCGGTGTCAACGCGATGCCGCCATCGGGCAGCGCGCGCAGGCTCTCTTTCTCGACCCCGCGGCGCATGCCGCCCAGGCGCTCGGCAGGCAGTGCGCGCAGCCGCTTCTTCAGCACGCTGGTCATGGCGCCACCCTGGGAGCGTGGGCGGCAGAGAGCCGGGCCCGCGTGAATTTGCCCACTCTCGGGCGGCCGTGCAGTGGGCTCATCGCTGTCTCCTTCATTCGATCCCGGCCGCACAGTAACAGAGCCGGGCGACGCCCGCTCGACGCGCCGCGCAAGGGCCTACGCCGGCGCGGCGTCGGCCTCGGCGAGCGGTGGCGGCAGCCGCTTGCACTCCTCGAAAACGCGCACCGTGCAACGCGCGCAGATGGCCGGGTCGAGCCGATCGAAGATCGTCGCGATCGCGGCCCGCTTGGTCGCGAAGATGTGGTCGGTGCCGAGCTCCTGAGTGAAGCCCAGGCGTCTCCACAGCTCGATCACCGGCGGGCGCGGCCGGTGGAAATACAGGTCGCCGCCGGCGGCGCGGCGCGTCGCCAGCTCGGCGCGCCACAGCTCGGCGGCCGGCAGGTCGATGAAGTTCATGCTCTTGGCCATGACCAGCAGGTGCCTCGGCGCGTGCGGCGCCGCACGCAGCGCGCGCAGTTGATCGCTGACATGCGGCACCGCGCCGAAATAGACCTCGCCCTCCATGCGGATCATCTTCAGCTGCGGGCATTCGGGCAGCGGCGCCGGCACGTCGGCGCGCACGACGAAGGGCCGATCCGACTGCACGCCGTTGACGACCGGCACATCGAAGCCCATCACGCGCACGAACGGCTTCGAGGTGCGGTACAGGAAGGTCACGAGCGACAGGATCGTGCCGAGCAGGATCGCCATCTCGATGCGGATCGTCACGGTCGCGACCGCGGTCACCGCGGCGATCGCGAACTCCTGCCGGTCGTGCCGCCACAGATGGCGCCAGCCGGGGATGTCGAACAGCGCCCAGGCCACCACCATCAGCAGCGCCGCGATCGCCGCCATCGGGATCAGCGCCAGCAGCGGCGCCGTGAACGCCAGCAGCCCCATCAGCCAGGCGGCCGCGAACACGGCCGCGAGCGGCGTGCGTGCACCGGCTTCGAGGTTCGGCAGCGAGCGGTTCAGCGAGCCGCACGACACATACGACGAGAAGAAGCCGCCGACGATGTTGGACAGACCCTGGCCGCGAAACTCGCGGTTCGCATCGATCCGCTGGCCCGAGCGCGCCGCCACCGCCTTGGCGATCGAAATCGACTGGCCGAGCGCGACGATGGTCAGCGCGAACGCGATCGACAGCAGCTCGGGCAGGCTCTGCAACGCCACCGCCGGCCAGTGGAAGCGCGGCCAGATCGTCGGGATCGGGCCGACCACCGCGACCGCAGGCCAGGGCGTCGCGCCGCGCCCCGAATTCAGCGCGACCGCCAGCGCGGTGCCCGCCACCAGCCCCAGCAGCATCGTCGGCGAACGCGGCAGCAGCTGCCGCAGGATCAGCACCACCGCGAGCGTGGCGGCCGCGACGACCAGCGCGGCCGGATTGAATGCGCCGAGGTGCCGCACCAAATGCACGAGCAACGCGCCGGTCTCGTGCGTTGCCGGTGCCGCCAGCCCGAGCAGGTCGGTCAGCGCGTGCACGACGATCAGCGCCGCCGCGCCGCTCATGAAGCCGCGCAGCGCCGACGGCGAAACGAAGTTGGCGATCGTGCCGAGCCGCAGTGCGCCGATCAGCCACTGCATCACGCCGACCAGCACGGTGACCGCGAGCGCAAGCTGGATGTAGGCCGGCGAACCGACCGCTGCGAGCGGCCCGAGCGTCGCCAGCAGCGCCAGCGAGTTCGCGTTCGTCGGCCCGGACAGCACATGCCAGCTGGAGCCGAACAGCGCTGCGACGACGCACGGCACGATCGCGGTGGTCAGGCCGTATTCGGGCGGCAGGCCGGCCAGGGTCGCGAACGCGATGCCCTGCGGCAGCACCAGCAGCGCACCGAGGATGCCGGCGATCAGATCGGCGCGCACCGTCCGGCGATCGACCTGCCGCACCCAGGGGCCGAACAGTCGCGCGCTGAAACGGGACGTCATGCCCGTTATTCTGCGGCCTGTGCACGCTGCGCCCACCTGCGCAACCGAGACCCACGAGGAGACCCGTCATGAAGATTCGCGAGATCGCCACCGGCCTGCAGTTCCCCGAGGGGCCGGTCGCGATGGACGACGGGTCGGTGCTGCTGGTCGAGATTGCGCGCGGTACGCTCAGCCGCGTGACGATGGACGGGCGCATCAGCGTGGTCGCCGACCTGGGCGGCGGGCCGAACGGCGCGGCGATCGGGCCCGACGGCGCGGTCTATGTGTGCAACAACGGCGGCTTCCGCTGGGGCACGGAGATCGACGGCACCCACCGGCCGATCGGCCAGGCGAGCGACTACTCGGGCGGCCGCATCGAGCGCGTCGATCTTGCCACCGGCCGCTTCGAGCGCCTGTTCGACACGGTCGACGGCCTGGCCCTGCGCGGCCCGAACGACATCGTGTTCGACGCGCACGGCGGCTTCTACTTCACCGACCTCGGCAAGGTGCGCGACCACGAGATGGACCTCGGCGGCGTGTTCTACGGCCGCGGCGACGGCAGCGCCGCGACGGTGATCGCGCGCCCCGCGCTGACGCCGAACGGCATCGCGCTCTCGCCCGATGGCGACACGCTCTACTACGCCGAGACCGCGGGCGCGCGCGTCTGGGCCTATGACGTCGAGGCGCCCGGCCAGGTCCGCAAGGTGACCTGGCCGTCGCCGAACGGCGCGCGCCTGATCACCGCGTCGCCCGGCGGCCACTGGCAGCGCTTCGATTCGATGGCGGTCGATGCGCTCGGCAACCTGTGTGTCGCCACACTGATGCATGGCGGCATCACGATCGTCTCGCCAGACGGCAGCATGACCAGCCACGTGCCGCTGCCGGACCGCTTCACGACCAACCTGTGCTTCGGCGGCCGCGAACGGCGCACCGCGTTCGTGACCTTGTCGGGCAGCGGGCGCCTGATCGCGATCGACGACTGGCCGGTGCCTGGGCTGAAGCTGAACAACCCAGCCTGAGGGCCGGGCGGGCCACAGACCCCCGCCTTAGCCGCGCGCCCGGACCATCGCGGCATGCTCGTGCTCGAGCATGCTCATCACGATCAGCGCGTCGTAGCCGTCGTCGGTGCGCACGCTCTCGCGCAGCCGGCCTTCCTCGACGAAGCCTTCGCTGCGGTAAAGCGCCTGCGCGCGCAGGTTGCGGCCCTTCACGTCGAGCCAGAAGCGGTGCGCGCCAAGGTCGCGAAACGCCAGCTGCGCGAGCAGCCGCAGGCAGCGCCGACCCGCGCCCTGCCCTTGCAGCGCCGGCTGCAGCACCATGCGCTTGAGCTCGACCGAGCGGTGCGGGTTGCGGCAGCCCTGCAGGATCGCGAAGCCGGCCGACGGATAGCCCGCGCCGGCCTCGACGATGAAGTGGCGAAAGTCCGGGAAGCGGATCGCGCCTTCGTGCTGGGTGCGGTCCCAGGGCGTGATGAATGGCAGGTTCGCCGGATCCTGCTCGACCGAGAGCACGAAGTCGAGATCGGAACTCATCGTCGGGCGCAGCCGCACCGCCAGATCTCTGCTCACACCGCTGCTCACACGTCGACCTCGATCGCGTCGCCATGCAGCTCCATCAGGTCGCGGCGCGCCTGCGCCTCGCCCTTGCCCATCAGCTTGGTCAGCGAGGAGACGGTCGCGTCGAAGCCGAGCGCGTCGAACTCGGTCTGCAGCAATCGGCGCGTGTCGGGGTTCAGGGTCGTGTCCCACAGCTGCTCGGCGTTCATCTCGCCCAGGCCCTTGAAGCGGCTGATGCTCCAGGCGTTCTCGCGCGCGCCTTCCTTGCGCAGCTTGTCGAGCGTGGCGTTGAGCTCGCCCTCGTCGAGCGCATAGATCTTCGCGGCCGGCTTCTTGCCGCGCGCTGGCGCGTCGATGCGGAACAGCGGCGGCTTCGCGATGTAGATGTGGCCGGTCTCTATCAGCTTCGGGAAATGGCGGAAGAACAAGGTCAGCAGCAGCACCTGGATGTGCGAGCCGTCGACATCGGCATCGCTGAGGATGCAGATCTTGCCGTAGCGCAATCCGCTCAGGTCGGGCGAATCGTTCGGGCCGTGTGGGTCGACGCCGATCGCGACCGCGATGTCGTGGATCTCGTTGTTCGCGAACAGCCGGTCGCGCTCGACCTCCCAGGCATTGAGGACCTTGCCGCGCAAGGGCAGGATCGCCTGCGTCTCCTTGTCGCGGCCCATCTTCGCGCTGCCGCCAGCCGAGTCGCCCTCGACGAGGAAGAGCTCGTTCAGGTTCAGGTCGCGGCTCTCGCAGTCGGTCAGCTTGCCCGGCAGCACGGCCACGCCCGAGCCCTTGCGCTTCTCGACCTTCTGGCTCGCGCGCTGGCGTGTCTGCGCCTGGCGGATCACCAGCTCGGCCAACCTCTTGCCGAAATCGACATGCTGGTTCAGCCACAGCTCGAACGACGGCCGCACGTAGGTCGAGACCAGCCGCAGCGCGTCGCGCGAGTTCAGCCGCTCCTTGATCTGGCCCTGGAACTGCGGGTCGAGCACCTTCGCCGAGAGCACGAAGCTGGCGCGCGAGAACACGTCCTCGGGCATCAGCTTGACGCCCTTGGGCAGCAGGCTGTGCATGTCGATGAACCCTTTGACGGCCTGGAACAAGCCGTCTTTCAATCCCGATTCATGCGTGCCGCCGGCCACCGTCGGGATCAGGTTCACGTAGCTTTCGCGCATCGTGACGCCGTCTTCGGTGAAGGCCACGCACCAGGCGGCGCCCTCGCCTTCGGCGAAGTTCTCGGTCTCGCCGCCGTCGGCGTAATGGGCGCCTTCGAACAGCGGGATCACCGGGTCGGCGTTCAAGGTCTGCATCAGGTAGTCGCGCAGCCCGCCCTTGTAGAGCCAGGTCTGCTTGTCGCCCGACTTCTCGTAGCTCAGCGTGACCGTCACGCCCGGCATCAGCACCGCCTTGCTGCGCAGCAGATGCGACAGCTCGGCCTTCGGCAGGTCGGCGCTTTCGAAGTACTTCGGATCGGGCCAGGCGCGCGCGGTCGTCCCGCTCCTGCGGTCGCCGGCCGCGGGCTTGCGCATCGCCAGCGGCTGCACGACGTCGCCGCCGGCAAAGGCCAGGCTCGCGACCCGCCCTTCGCGCCACACCGTGACCTCGAGCCGCTTCGACAGCGCGTTCGTCACGCTGACGCCGACGCCGTGCAGGCCGCCCGAGAAGCTGTAGGCGCCACCGGCGCCCTTGTCGAACTTGCCGCCAGCGTGCAGCCGCGTGAACACGATCTCGACCACCGGCACGCGTTCTTCGGGATGCAAGCCGACCGGGATGCCACGGCCGTCGTCCTCGACGCTGACCGAGCCGTCGGCGTGCACCGTCACGTCGATGCGCTGGCCATGGCCGGCGAGCGCCTCGTCGGCGGCGTTGTCGATCACCTCCTGGATGATGTGCAGCGGCGTGTCGGTGCGCGTGTACATGCCCGGCCGCTGCTTGACGGGCTCCAGCCCCTTGAGCACGCGAATCGAGGCTTCGCCGTAGACGCCACTGGACGAACTGCTTTGCTTGGTTGCCATGGGCGCGGATTCTAGGAGCCTGCAAGAATGCAGGGACCTCTTCACTGGACAGGTGGTGAACGATGAACAAGCGCCCCCTCGGCCGCAGCGGCCTCGCGGTCTCGCCGGTCTGCCTCGGCGGCAACGTGTTCGGCTGGACGGTCGACGAAGCGACCTCGTTCGCGCTGCTCGACGCCTGGGTCGATGCCGGCATGAACTTCATCGATACCGCCGACGTCTACTCGCGCTGGGCGCCCGGCCACCGCGGCGGCGAGTCGGAGACGATCATCGGCAAATGGCTCAAGCGCAGCGGCAAGCGCGACCGGATCGTGCTCGCGACGAAGGTCGGCAAGGACATGGGCGACGGCCGGGTCGGCCTCGCGCCAGCCTACATCCGCAGCGCCGTCGAGGCCTCGCTGCAGCGCCTGCAGACCGACGTGATCGATCTGTACCAGTCGCACGACGACGACCCCAAGGTGCCGCTGGCCGACACGCTCGGCGCCTATGCGGAGCTGATCCAGGCCGGCAAGGTGCGCGCCATCGGCGCATCGAACTTCAGCGCGGCGCGCCTTGGCGAGGCGCTCGCGGTCAGCGCCGCCCACGGCCTGCCGCGCTACGAGAGCCTGCAGCCGCTTTACAACCTGGTCGAGCGCCCAGCCTTCGAGGCCGAGCTCGAGGCGGTGTGCGTCGCGCACGGCATCGGCGTGATCCCGTTCTACGCGCTCGCCAGCGGCTTCCTGAGCGGCAAGTACCGCAGCGAGGCCGACCTCGGCCAGAGCGCGCGCGGCCAGGGCGTCAAGAAGTACCTGAACCCGCGCGGGCTGCGGGTGCTGGATGCGCTCGACGCAGTCGCCCAGCGCCTGCACGCGACGCCGGCGCAGGCCGCGCTGGCGTGGCAGATCGCGCGGCCCAGCATCACCGCACCGATCGCGAGCGCGACCTCGCCGGCGCAGCTCGCCGGCCTGGTCGCCGCGGCGCAGCTCGCGCTCGACGCCGACGCGATGCGCACGCTCAACGAGGCCAGCGCGGCGTGACGCCGGCGCCGGCTCACGCGGGCGGCGCCGCATCGGCATGGGTGCAACGTTGGTCGCACCTGGTCCGCGAAGGCGCGCGCGTGCTCGACCTCGCGTGCGGGTCGGGCCGGCACCTGCGCTGGTTCGCGCAGCGCGGCTGCCGCGTCACCGGCATCGACCGCGATGAGGCGGCGTTGCAGCCGTTGGCCGGTTCCGCCGAGTTGATCGTCGCCGATATCGAGGCCGGCCCCTGGCCGCTCGCCGGCCGCCAGTTCGATGCAGTCGTCGTCACCAACTACCTGTGGCGCGCACGGCTCGCCGAGGTGATCGGCAGCGTCGCGCCCGGCGGCGTGCTGATCTACGAGACCTTCGCGATCGGCAACGAGACGCTCGGCAAGCCATCGAACCCGGCGTTCCTGCTGCGCACGGGTGAGCTGCTGCAGGCGGCGCAGGGTCTGCGCGTCGTCGCCTTTGAGGACGGCTTCGAAGCGGCGCGCGCGGACGCCGCCGCGCGCTTCGTGCAAAGAATCGTTGCGGCGCGCGAGGCCCCGGGGACGCAGCCGGCCCCGCGCTATCCGCTGACCGATCCGGACGCGTCGACGAGGCAGCTAAAATCTTCCGATTCAGAGGATTCCCCATGAAACCCATAGTTGGCAGCATCGTCGCGCTGGTCACGCCGATGCACGATGACGGCAGCGTCGACTTCGACACCTTGCGCAAGCTGGTCGACTGGCACATCGCCGAAGGCACCGACTGCATCGGCGTGGTCGGCACCACCGGCGAGTCGCCGACGGTCACGGTCGAAGAGCATTGCGCGGTGATCCGCGTCGCGGTCGAGCATGCGAAAGGCCGTGTGCCGGTGATGGCCGGTGCCGGCGGCAACTCCACCGCCGAGGCGATCGAGCTGTCGCGCTTCGCGCGCGAGGTCGGCGCCGACTGCACCTTGTCGGTCGTGCCCTACTACAACAAGCCCTCGCAGGAAGGCATCTACCGCCACTTCAAGGCCATCGCCGAGGCGGTCGACATCCCGATGGTGCTGTACAACGTGCCGAGCCGCACGGTGGCCGACATGCAGGCCGAGACCGTGCTGCGCCTGGCGCAGGTGCCCGGCATCGTCGGCATCAAAGAGGCCACCGGCGAGATCGACCGCGCCTCGTGGCTGATCAAGTACGCGCCCGCGGGCTTCTCGATCTATTCGGGCGACGACGGCAGCGCGGTCGCACTGATGCTGCTGGGCGGTCACGGCAATGTCAGCGTCACGGCCAATGTCGCGCCGCGAGCGATGCACGCGTTGTGCATGGCGGCGATCGCGGGCGATGCGAAGGCCGCGGCCCAACTGCATCTGACCTTGATGCCGCTGCACAAGCAACTCTTCGTCGAAGCCAGCCCGGCACCGACGAAATGGGCAATGGCCAAGCTGGGCCTGTGCGGCCCCGCGCTGCGCCTGCCGATCACGCCGCTGTCGCCCGCCGGGCAGGCGCTCGTCGAGCAGGCCATGCGCGACGCGGGCCTGCTTTGAAGGCAGGCCGGCGTTCCCCTTTCCCGATCACCGGGGCGACAGTGCAGTGGCAGGCCGCCGCGCACGACGCCTCTTTGGAGACGCATCCCGTGACCCGTTCCCCCAAGCTCACCACACTGGCCGCGGTCGCCGCCGCGGCCCTGTCGCTCGGTGGCTGCTCGACGATCGACAGCATCATGTCGGGCGACAAGATCGACTACCGGACCAGCAGCACCGGCGGCAAGGTGACGGGCCTCGAAGTGCCTCCCGACCTGACACAGCTGACACGCGACTCGCGCTACCAGCAGACGCCGGGCGGTTCGGTTAGCGCGGCCGCGTACCAGTCGCCCGCACCGGTGGCCGCCGCGTCGGCTGCAGCGACGACGGCCGTAGCTCCGCAAGCGGTCGGCGACATGCGCATCGAACGCCTCGGCAACGAGCGCTGGCTGCGCACCAGCCTGACACCCGAGCAGTTGTGGCCGCAGTTGCAGGCCTTCTGGAAAGACCGCGGCTTCGTCATCACCCAGGATCAGCCGGCGACCGGCGTGCTGGAGACCGACTGGGCCGAGAACCGCGGCAAGCTGCCGCTGGACTTCATCCGTGCCTCGGTCGGCAAGGTCTTCGACGGCGCCTATTCGACCGGTGAACTCGACAAGTTCCGAACGCGCATCGAGCGCGTCGAGGGCGGCACCGAGGTCTACATCACGCACCGCGGCATGATCGAGGTCTACGTCGGCGAGCGCAAGGAAAGCACGGTCTGGCAGCCGCGCGCGCCCGATCCGCAGCTCGAAGGCGAGCTGCTGTCGCGACTGATGCTGAAGCTCGGCGCGAGCGCCGAAGCGGCGAAGACCGCGACCGCCGGCCCGGCCACTGCGACCACCGCCGCCGGCACAACGGGCGCCCCGAGCGTGGCGGCGCGCGCGCGTCTGCTGGCGGATCGGCCGAGCGCGACCTTGCAGGTCGACGATGGCTTCGATCGCGCGTGGCGGCGCGTCGGCGTGGCGCTCGACCGCAGCGGCTTCACGGTCGAGGACCGCGACCGCACACAGGGCGTCTATTTCGTGCGCTACATCGATCCGAAGTTCGCGGGCAAGGAAGAGCCGGGCCTGTTCTCGAAGCTGTTCAGCTTCGGCAAGAAGGACGATACCGGCAGCCCGACGCGTTACCGTGTCGTCGTCAAGGGCGAAGGCGATCGCAGCACCGTGACCGTGCTGAACAACCAGGGCGGCCCCGAGAACGGCGATGCCGGCAAGCGCATTACGAGCTTGTTGCTCGAAGACCTGAAGTAGCGCGGCGCGCGCCGGGGCGCCCGATGCGCTTTTGCAGTCTGGGCAGCGGCAGCGGCGGCAATGCCACGGTCGTCGAGACGGGCCACGGCGCATCGACGCGGCGCCTGCTGATCGATTGCGGCTTCTCGCTGCGCGAACTCGCGTTGCGGCTGGCACGGGTTGGGCTCGACTGCACCGATCTGCACGCCGTCTTCATCACGCACGAGCATGGCGATCACGTCGGCTGCGCGACGACGCTCGCGCGGCGGCACGGTGTCCCGCTGTGGATGAGCCGCGGCACCTGGCGTGCCATTGGCGAGCCCGAGTTGCCCGGGCTGCTGCACTTCGCCCGCGACGGGCAGGCGATCGACATCGGCGGCTTGCAGCTGACACCATTCACGGTCGCGCACGATGCGCAGGAGCCCTTGCAGCTGCGTTGCTCTGACGGTGCCCGCCACCTCGGCGTGCTCACCGATGTCGGCTCGATCACGCCGCATCTGCTGGCGCATCTGCAGCGCTGCGATGCCCTGCTGCTCGAGTGCAACCACGACCGCGAGATGCTCGCGACGTCGCGCTATCCGGCTTCGCTGAAGGCGCGCGTCGGCGGACGACTCGGCCACTTGTCGAACGACACCGCGGCGCAGATTCTGGCCGCCTGCGTCCATGGCGGGTTGCAGCACCTGGTGGCTGCTCATCTGAGCGAGCACAACAACACCCCGCAGCTCGCGCGGCGCGCGCTCGCGCCGGCCTGCGGCGCGCGGCCCGACGACATCGTCGTCGCCGATCCGCGCCTGGGATTCGATTGGCTCGAGCTGGCTGCGCAGCACTGACCACAGCGCAAAGGCGCAAACGCCAAAAGAAAAGCCGCCCGAAGGCGGCTTTCGAATCGGTTGGACCGATTACTTCTTGACCGCGTCGGCAGCCTTGCCAGCAGCGTCCTTGGCAGCGTCGGCGGCCTTGCCGGCGGCGTCCTTGGCGGCATCGGCGGCCTTGCCCGCGGCATCCTTCATCGCGTCGGCAGCCATCGCACCACCAGCCGAGGCAGCGCTGGCACCGGCCATCGCACCCGAAGCGGCCGAGTCGGCAGCGGTCGTCACAGCGCTGGCAGCGGCCGAGGCCACTTCAGCCACGGCCGGGGCCGCAGCGGCCGAAGCAGCAACTGCAGGCATTTCTTCTTTCTTGCCGCAGGCCGACAGAGCAACGGCAGCGACGATGGAAGCGAGCAAAAGCGACTTGGTCATATGTGTCCTCAGATTCATTAGGGTCGAACAATTACCGTAATTGTGGGAACCCTTACATCCGCAGAGCCCCAACGTTCGAAGGCACAGGAAGAGCTTGAGCCCTGCCAGTGCCTAGCCTTCGATTATAGCCGGCTCTAGGGTGAATCCCTAGAGGCCGGTCGCTGTCGCCGGGAAGGCCTCTTCCGAATGTTGCAAAACTGCGTCAACGAGCTCCTTGCAGTGCAGCTCGTCCGCTTTGCTGTGCGAGACACGCCCACGGTGGTGCACGACGTCCGACAGGCGCACGCTGAGCGTGTCGCTGGCGATGAACAAGGTCGGAATCGCCGCGGATTCGAGTTCGGTGTTGGTGCGGCAACTGACGATGTGCGTCCATTGGCGGCGCCAGCTGACCCAGCGCGGGTGGCGCCGTGCGACCTCGTCGAAGTTCTGCGCCAGCAAGGTCAGGTGACGGCTGGAAGCCGCCCATTCGCCGAGGCAGTCGACCATCGCGCGCTCGCCGAGCGGCCAGTCCGCAAAGTCAGCATCGACGAGCCACAGCTCGCGGCTCCCGGCGGCCGCGGCTTCGGCGAATGCCTCGCGCAACGCCTGATGGAATTCGCTGCGTGAGGTGATCAGCATGTCGGTGGTCATCAAGAGCCTCCGGTCGTCTCGTCATCATCGAGTTGCAGCCAGCCGTCGTCCAGCCAGGTGTGGAGCAGCGCGCGCGCCTCGCTGCTGAGCGCATGCACTTCGCTCGCGCTCAACGCGCGCCGATCGGCCAGACGCCGCATCAGCCGGGCATCGCGGCCGGCGGTTCGGAACGATTCGCCATTGATGTAGACATGCGCGTCATCGTAGATCGCCCGACTGCGCTGGTCGAGCCGCACGGCAAATCCGTTGGCCTGCGCATCGCCGGCGACCGGCGCGCTCGGTTCGAACCAGATTCCGCGCTTCGGTTCGCTGAGGACCTCACCGAGCGCGCACGCCAGCCCGTTCGCATCGCGCAGCGTGCGCGCTACCGCCGCCGCGGCGAAGGCCTGCAAGGCCGGCGGGATGCGTCCCGGTGCGTCGGTCGCCGGCTGCTGCGCATCGCGGTACAAGGGGCTGGGCGTGTCCGCGTCCGCCGCATCGAGCAGCCGCTGCAGCACCTCGCGTGCGAGCTCGTCGCGGCTACTCGCGCGAAAGCCGATTGAGCAGGTCATGCACTCGCCCTGCGCGATGCCGTCGTGGCCCCAGCCGGGCGGCAGGTACAGCATGTCGCCGGGCTCGAGCAGCCAGTCGTGCTCGGGCTCGAAGGCCGAGAGGATCTTCAGCGGCACATCCGGCACGAGCGCCGGTTGCGGCACGCGGCCGATGCGCCAGCGCCGCTGCCCTTGCGCCTGCAGCAGGAACACATCGTAGGAGTCGAGGTGCGGGCCGACGCCGCCGCGATCGGTGGCATACGACAGCATCACGTCGTCAAGCCGCGCCTCGGGCACGAAGCGAAACCGGTCGAGCAGTGCGCGCGCGGCCGGCAGGTGCAGGTCGAAGCCCTGCACGAGCAGCGTCCACGCCGGCTGCTTCAGCGGCGGGAATGCGCCGCGCGCGAACGGCCCGTGGCGCAGGCGCCAGCCGCCCTCGTGTTGCACGATCAGGCGCGATTCGACCTCGTCGTGGCCCGCCATCGCGAACAGCTGCGCGCGGCTCACGAGCGCGGTGCCGCCGGGGATGGCCTGGCGCACCAGCAATGGTTTCTTCTGCCAATGCCGACGCATGAAAGTCTGCGGCGACAGGCCGCCGAGCAGCGGGCTCGCAAGCGTAATGTCCATGAGCGATTGTGCGATCATTGTTCGATGCTCATCACCGCCCCCTGCGTCGTCAGCCTCACCTGGAAGCTGCAAGACACCCTCGGCCACCTGATCGACGAGCTCGAGGAGCCGGTCGAATTCTTCTTCGGCGGCGACGATCTGCTGGCCAAGGTCGAAGAGGCGCTCGTCGACCAGCAAGCCGGCTTCGAGACCCGCTTGCAGCTCGAGCCGGAACACGCGTTCGGCGAGTACGACGCCGAGCTCGTGTTCTTCGAGCAGCGCTCGGTCTTTCCCGGTGCGGTCGAAGTCGGCATGCAGTTTGACGGCGTGCCGCCCGGCGCTGCCACGCAGGGCATGCCGGCCGATGCGATCTACACCGTCACCGAGGTCTATTCCGACCATGTGGTGCTCGACGGCAACCATCCGCTGGCCGGCATCGCGCTGCGCCTGGACCTGATCGTGCGTGACGTGCGCGCCGCCACCGAGGCCGAGATCGAGGCCCGCAGCGTCGGCCAGCCGGTGTTCACCGTGATGAACACCGCGCCGGGCAACACGCACCTGCACTGAAGCGGCCCAGGCCGGGCCCGCGGCCGCGCGCGCGCCTTAGAGACGGGCCTTAGACCGGCTCTTCGCGCGTGCCGCCCTGCCCTTCGGGTGTCGTCACCGGGCCCTTGCCGCTGAAGCGGTCGAGTGCGAGGTAGATCACCGGCGTGATGTACAGCGTGATCGCCTGCGAGAACACCAGGCCGCCGACCACCGCCAGACCGAGCGGCTGACGCAACTCGGCGCCGGCGCCGAGGCCGAGCGCAATCGGCAACGCCCCCATCAGCGCCGCCAGCGTCGTCATCATGATCGGCCTGAAGCGCAGCAGGCAGGCCTCGCGGATCGCCGCGGCCGGCGCGATGCCCTGCGTGCGCTGCGCATCGAGCGCGAAGTCGATCATCATGATCGCGTTCTTCTTGACGATGCCGATCAGCAGCAGGATGCCGATCATCGCGATCAGC
>Ga0207645_10001709_pt1 | contig 17815 bp, 15 predicted proteins | sample KBSM53metaG_FD_184331 | JGI IMG/M metagenome (GOLD analysis project Ga0207645, IMG submission 184331) | Miscanthus rhizosphere microbial communities from Kellogg Biological Station, Michigan, USA - KBS M5-3 metaG (SPAdes) (version 2) | ecosystem: Host-associated > Plants > Roots > Rhizosphere >...
CTTCTGCAATCCCTCGATACGCACTTCGCGCTACTCGGGAATTCGGCTTCTCCGACCACCCTGAGTAGGCAGCGAGCAGCGCTGCCGTATCGAAGGACATAACACAATGCGCGGTTCGTATATCGAGACGCAGCTTTTTTCGATCAGTACTTTAGCGCCACACCTGAGAGAAGAATCCCTCCTGTTGCAGCTCAGCAACGATGCTGCCATCGAAAAAGTCCTGTGGCCGCGCGCTCCGCGCTTTCGGATCGGTCACCGCCAGTTGCTCCAAAACGGTTTTAATCGATCCAGCAGATGGAGTCGGGATTTTTTTGACGTAGGGCACGTGATCGTCGTAGGTCGCATCCAAGGTCGCGCGGTTTTGGATCTTCGTATACTTGGCGATGACCTTTAGTGACAATTCGCGGTCGTTGACAAACCGGTGCGCGCCCTCGACATAGGCTCGCGTAAAGCGCAGCAGCGTATCGCGGTTGGTGCGTAGATAACGTCCGTTTGTAGCGATGGTCGTCTGTGGATATTCGACCCCGAGGTTTGCCATGTTGATAAGCTCTCTCATGCCCAGCCGCTTTGCTTCGGCCGTTGCCGGCGATGCGATCACACCCCCCTGAATCGAACCGGCTTTGAGTGCGGCCAGCGTTTCTGCCTGTCCGCCGATCTGAAAGATTACCGTATCTTTCACCGGATCGATGCCGTTTTGCTTAAGCACATAGCGCAATGCGAAATCCGTGGCCGAGCCGAACCGGCTCGCGCCGAGTTTTTTGCCTTTGATGTCAGCCAGCGTGCGAATCTCCGGAGTGACCATCAGCGAATAGAGGATCGTATCGAACACGTGGGCCGTAATGATCACATCGCTGCCTGCCAATCGAGCAGCGATTACGGACGGACCACCCACCGTGATAATCGGAGTATCACCACCCAAAAGCGAGGTGATCGCCCTGCCGCCTCCAGTAAAAAGCAGATCGACATCGAGGCCGTGCTTGGCAAATAGCCCTGCTTCTTTGGCAATCCAGCCAATCGACTGGGTGCCGCCGATCGAAGCGTAAACAACATAGAGCTTTGCGCTGTATGCCGTGATCGGAAGACAAATGGGCAAGACGACCGTGACGAGTAGACTGATGAAACAACGGCAACGAGAAGCCATTTGGGTTCCTCCGTCTGGTCAAAACTCGGGCGAGAATACAACTTGCGCGGAATTCAGGAAAGCCGCGCGGCAAATTTTTCAATCAACGCATTGAATCTTTGCGGCTGGTCGACAAAGAGCGCGTGGCCGGCGTCTTTGAAAAGTTCTACTTGGGTCGTCGGTCGATTTTTTTTGAGATTCGTCGCCTGCTCCTCATACTGCGGCGTCACGACGTAGAGCAATGGCTTTTCGAAGCTCCGAACGATGTTTCGCCAGTGGGTCCGTTCAAAAGGGTAGTCCAGCAATGCCAGGCTGTCCTCTAACGGCATGCGCTTGGCGCTGCGCACCAGTTCCGTAATTTCCTTTTTGGGACGCGGCCTGGCGAAGATTGCGCGCATGAACTCACGGAGCGTCTTGTCGCGATCACGCCGTAGATTGTCTTTGAACCCGCCGCTCGAGCCGGGAGCAGGCTCTTCGCCCACAGAGCTGTCCACCAAAACGAGACCGGCCAAACGGGCGGTTCCGAACATTTGAATGTATTGCAGCGCTTCGATGCCTCCCAGTGACCAACCGATCAAAATGACACTTGATCGTTGAAGTAAAAGCTCGTGCAGATCGGTGGCGCGCCGTTCGGCTGTATAGCCGCTGGAAGCGACCTGGGAGTGACCTTGGCCGCGCGGATCAAACGCCAACGTATGATAGGTTCGGCTGAAATCATTTAGCTGGTTCTGCCAGATGCGGCCCGGCATGAGCCAGCCCGGGACCAAAATGATGCTCGGCTTGTTCCGGTGCGCGGAGCCGGCCTCTAGAAACGAGAGCGTAACGCCGTCCGTCGTTTGAAATGAGCGGCGAATCGGTTGCGCGGCCGCCGGTGTTGTTGTCATCAACAGCAAGAGCCCGCAGTACCACTGCCACCGCACGGTCGCTGCCTACCGATGAGCGACGATCAGCCCGGACTGCTGTCCTCGCCAGTGATAGCCAAAAGGGAACGGCAATGAATTTTGCTCCTGGCGTGAATTGAATGCCGCCTCCAAATCTTTTTGATAGCCATACTTCATGGGGCGAATCGGCCGGTGATAGCGACCGTATAGTTTCACCTGCCAGGGATTTTGACTGATGAATCGAAATGGAATGCCGGTATCGTCCTGTACCAAAACATCGGCTGCGTCGAGAAGCATCGTCCGGGTCTTGGAAAATTGCTGATCGTGAAGCAGATAGGAGGCCGATTTGATCAGCACGGTAGCCGGCTTGTACTGGCTCACCCAGTTAAGGAAATCAGGATAAAACTCCAACGCCTTGTCCGCCGCATCCAGCGAGACGTAATAAAGCTGCTGGATACCCGAGCCGTTCGTTGCGCTCGCGAAGTCTATTCGTACCGCGCGCATCAGCACCGGTGGCCGCTGGGCATCGGGCGCGTCGTAGGCATGCGTCAGGTCGGGAAAAAGATCGAGCGGTTCAATGCGTATGATGCGGCGATTCATGAGCGCCAGCATGGTTGCCATCACGGGAACCGTTCCGCGAATCCACGGGGTCATCAACTGCTTCGTCATGTAAGACGTAATAAAGTAATTGCGCTCGAAAATATCGCGGAACGCGCTACGCACGTCTTGCAACAGGTTCGAGAACTGCGCCGTTGTGACCGATTCGAGATCCGGCAGGGTACCGGGGCGTTCAAGGCTGAAAAAAACATAGCGCGCATGATCCGGAAAGAAAACGTAGGCGTTCAGCAAATCCGGACCGCTGAAAGGATAAAGCAGGTTTTTTTTCTGCGCGCCGGCAATTTTGATTTCATGGCTACGCCACGCATCCATGGTCTGAATTCGATTGCGCACCGAATTCCAGCTAGTGGTCATCCACTGCTGGTGTTCTTTGAATGCGTCGCTCTCGACCAGGCGCTTCAACGCTGGATCCGGGGGATTGGGTGTAATTCCCGCCAAGATCTGCGCAGTGGCGGTAGCGCGCCGGTTGTACTCGGCAGTCTCACCATCGTTGGCGAAGACCGTTGCCGACGCAGGCAGCCATAACGCCAAAACCACGGCTGAAAAGTTACGCAATACATTATTCAAAAAACTCAAATGCTTGAGGGTCATAAATTCATTTAATACAGTAATTAAAGCCTGCGCCACCGAGTGGCTCTCGGCCTCGAATCATTGCTCCTCCCGTTACCAATTTGACGCGTAGAATAGCATTTTCTGAGATCGAAACGACAGTTTCGTCCCGATTCACGTTTTCTACTGAGGGGCAGTTGCGATATGAGAGGAACTCCCAATCTAAACAGTGAAAGCGGGGCAGGAATCATGTCAGGTTGGAAAGCTCGAATCGGCTATTTATCGCCGTCAGTTTTCGAAACTCCGTCCGACTGGGACTTGATTCTCCCCAAAGGGTTTACCATCGTCGCTTCAGGACTCAATGTTCAGGCGCATACGGACGCTGAATTCAACAAAGCGATCGATGCCCTGAGCTCCGGCCTGGGAATTTTCGCGGCCGAGGAATGCGACGCGATCCTGATGGGTGGAATTACTCTCGGGACCCAGCGGGGGTATGGGGCGGAGCAAAAGATTGTGGCTAAGCTGTCTCGGCAAATTGGACTTCCGATCAGCACTGCGATGAGCGCTACGGTCGAGGCGCTTAAATTTTTACAAGTACGCACCACAGTGATCGCCACGGCTTATAAAAAAAGCATCAATCAGGCGGTCAAAAAATATTACGAAGATGGCGGCTTGACAGTGGCGGATATCGAAGGTCTGGAAGTTTCTAAACCAGTGGATCAAGTTAAGTTGCCGGAGTACGCATCATACAAGATGGCGCGCAATCTGTTTCAGCGCAACCCGACCGTCGACAGCTTGCTGATTCAGGGCCGATGGCGTTCCGTCGCTTACGTCCAAGACTTGGAAGACGATACTCAAAAGCCGGTGGTTTCGAGCACCGCGGCGTCCCTTTGGTGGGTGATGCACACGCTCGGCATCAAAGCTCGAATCACGGGGTACGGCAAACTGCTGAACGGCTGAGCATCCGAGAGCCGGTCAAAAATAAAACGGGCAGTGTGCCTGGCAGCCACTGCCCGTTTTATTGACGCCATCGCGTCATTATTGCTGATTAAGCTTTTACAACCGCTGCCCGCGTGCGTTCGGTTCACTCGGCGCGTGGCTCGGGTCGGCTACCGTCAATGAAGAACTCGCGCTGCTTTTGAGGAAGCCCAACCTTCTGATTGACCCTGTTTTGGGTTCACGCCATATGGCGCAGAATTTGAGGGCTTGATTCACGCAGCTCGCTGCTCGACGTGCAGCTTGACCGAACTGCCGGTGCCCGCCGTTAGCGGGCGTGATTGGCCCGGTGGAATATCTTCTCCCTGCATAAATCCCTCCGATAAAGAAGAGCCGCAACAGGCGCGCTCTGTTGGCGCTCTCGCGCCCCCTAGCAGGGTGGGGCTAGTTCTTCCCTAACTCCCGGAACGACTTGTGTCAAGTTTTTTTTAAAATTTTTTTTTCAACGATGGCCGCGCATTTCAGCAGACGTAAATGGCCCGACTCCCATGATCTGATGCACCTCCCATTCAAGCAATTCGAAGGCGCAAAATCCCGCCGCTGTATAGGGATCACTAGCGGCAATCTGCTCTGCTTCTTGCTTCGACTCCGCACGAATGACGTAGACTCCGTATTTTCTATCGGTGGTTGGTCCGGAAAACAAAATTTTCCCCGCATGATGCTGCTGCTTCATCCAGATCAGGTGCTGATCAAGATTAACCGTCCATTGGTCTCGCGGCTTCGTTGGCCGGCGCAAAACTAAATACCACATACGACCTCCTTTTGTTCCAGGCGAATTGTCGCTTAAAGCGAATTTCTGCTAATGCACTCACAACTCAGATCTGAATCCGCAGATTTTTAGTGGCCGGCAATTTCTTTTGCTTCACTTCGCGGCCTTTTCGTATATAATACGGCCTGTTTTTCTTTCCCGCTACATATCGATCGAGGAGATATCATGCAACAACGAGTGCTGATTCGTTGGTTTGTTCTATCTTTGTGCACGATTTTGCCGTCATCCGTTCATGCGCAAGACGCGATTCGCGACCTAGTGGTAAAGATTCATGCGATTCACCACAGCCCGGATCTTTTGCGGCCGTGGACGAAGAGTGCTCCGCGCCAGGTTAACGGCTCGGGCGTTGTCATTAACGGTAAGCGGATCCTCACCAATGCTCATGTGGTCAAGTACGCCAGTCAAATTTACGTACAGCCGAATCAGTCCGCTAGTTACATACCGGCTCGCGTTGAAGCTATGACTCCCGGAATGGATCTAGCCGTCTTGAAACTCGATGATGAAGCGTTCTTTGAAAATCGCGGCGTGCTTCCCTTTGCTCAAGAGCTGCCGCGTGTGAAGGACGCCATCAACGTTTATGGCTATCCCACCGGGGGTACCGAGCTGTCGGTCACTCAAGGAATCGTTTCGCGCATCGAGTATACGGATTATTATTATCAGGCGACCGGACTTCGTATTCAGGTTGATGCTGCTCTCAACTTCGGCAACAGCGGCGGGCCCGCCGTATCCGATGGGAAACTGGTCGGTCTTGTGTTCAGCTTAATCCAGAATGCGCAGAATATCGGCTATCTCATCCCGGTGGAAGAAATTCAGCTCTTTCTAAACGACATCGCCGACGGAGTTTACGACGGGAAACCGCAGTTCTATGACATTATCCAGACGGTCGAAAATGAGGCTCTGCGTCAAAGGCTCGGTTTACCGAAAGGCATCAATGGGGTCATGGTTGCGCAGCCCTATCGCGACAGCACAGATTATCCGCTTCAGGAATGGGATGTTATTACAAAAATCGGTGATATGCCGATCGACAGCGACGGCAAAGTGCCGATCCGTTATGATCTTCGGCTTTCGGCTTCTTACCTGGTCCAAAAGTACGCCAAAAACGGCACCGTACCGCTGACGGTTTATCGCGATGGCCGGCTCATTGATGTTAATTTGCCGGTGTTGCCTCAACGCGAATTGGTCATCCCCTACTTGATGGATAAGAATCCCCGGTTTTTTATTTTCGGCCCATTCGTATTTGCGCCAACAACCCAAGACTATTTGGAGCGGCTCGGCAATCAACAACCGCCGACGCTCGGGCATCGTCCGAGTCCCCTGGTCACACGGCGCTACGATAAGCCCGCCTTCGATAAGGAAGAGCTTGTGGTTGTCGCTGCACCGCTCTTCCCTAGCCGGATCACCAAAGGATATGACGACCCGAACCGTTCTGTGGTGAGCGAAGTCAATGGAACGCCGGTAAAAAATCTCCGCCATCTGGTGGAAATCTTGCGCGATAGCCAGGATGAGCGGATTACCTTCAAATTTGCCAGCTCGGGTGTTCTAACCCACGAGACGATGGTCTTTAACCGCAAGGATCTGATCGAAGCGACCGGCAAGATCCTCGAAGAAAACGGCATTCGTTACCCGTATTCTCCTGATTTACGCACCCTGTGGGAAGCAGCCAATCGCACCGGGCCGCAATCCGCTCAGGCAACCTGCTGTGTGCCGATCCCGAGGGCCAATTGACGCAATGTCGCAGAAAATAGGTGCGCTGTTTTTTTTCTTGTTCTTGCTTGTGATCGTTTTCGGACTGCTCAGTTTCGCGTCAGAGTTCTTCCTCGGCAAACCACTGATCCAACTGGTTCGGGAATACTGGTTCCTGTTCTTCCGTAAAGCCTGATCTGCAGCAGCACTGTCGAACTCTGCGTTGATCGGAACGACGCCTTCGTATAGGATCGCCGCCATCAGAGGAGCGATCCTATGCACACGAGAATTTTTACTTGGTTGGGCAGAGAGTTTGTTGAGCTCACGGGGGAAGCACAACCGGCGGCAAATGCCGGCATTGAAACGCAGCAGCTTTTCCAAAGTTTCAACCATGAGCTTAACTCGCACGGTCTCTCCCTTGATCACACGGTACGATCGCGCCTATGGGGGCGCGATCGTCAAAGCCGTGATCTGGGCAGCATCGAGCGCGTGAAAATTCTTTCCGGCAAGGCGCGCTCGGCGAGCTCGAGCTACATCGCCCCGGTTCATTTTGATTCCGCCGCCAGGGTCGCGCTCGATCTGATCGCCATGCGGCCCGCGATGGCCGGCGCGCAAAAACACATCGTCGAATATGAGCCGCCGATCGCGCCCATTCGTTTTCTCGTCTATGATTCCGTCGTGGTCCTTTCCGGCGTCACGACTGTCTTGCCCACGCTTGCGGAACAGTTCGACAACATATTCCCGCGCATCACCGGATCCCTTGCCGATGCGGGAAGTGCCTGGGAAAAGGTCGCGCGGGTTTCGTTTTATCTGCATCGCAGTCAGAGCCTGGAGAATTTAAAAACGCTTTTCTCGCGTCATGTTTCGGCCAAAATTCCGCAGTTGGAATACTGTTTCGTCGACGGCTACTCCTCCGAAGGGAAATTCTGCGAAGTCGAAGTCAGTGCAACCCTGTAAAGTATGACCACCGAAAAATTTAAGCTCGCGATCTTGGACGACTTCGAAAAGCTTGCCGATACCGTTCCGGGTTATGAGAAGCTGCGCGCACGCGCTGAGGTCGCGATCTTGCGTAAACGCCTCGCTACCTCGGAGCAGATCGTCGAAGCGCTACGGGATTTCGACGCCATACTGCTCATGCGCGAGCGGACGGCTTTCAGCGACAAAGAATACGCTCACTTGCCGAAACTGAAACTCATCTCACAAACCGGCCGCACGAGTAAGCACCTGGATATCGCAAACGCGACTGAACGCGGCATCGCCGTCACCGGCACGCCGCCGGAAAACGGGATCGTTACGACCGAATTGACCATCGGGCTAATTCTGGCTTTATTGCGGAAAATTCCTCAGGTCAATCTGCGCATGCGCGAGGAAGCTTGGCCCGCCATCGTTGGCAATTCTCTGCAAGGCAAAACGGTCGGCGTTTTCGGCTTCGGCCGGATCGGCCGAGAGGTGGCAAGAATCATCAAGGCGTTTCCCAACACTCGCGTGCTCGGCTACTCGCGTTCGCTCACGGCGGCGCGTGCGGCGGAAGTCGGCGCCGAATGCGTCGCGTTCGAAAATTTACTGCGCGAGTCGGATATCATCACGGTGCACATCAATTTCAACGAGCAAACCCGGGGTGCCATCGGTGCTAAGGAATTTGCCCTGATGAAGCATGGCGCTTTCTTGGTGAATACCTCGCGTGGGCCAATCGTTTCAGAGTCCGGAATGATTGCAGCGTTGGAATCCGGTCAACTCGGTGGCGTCGGTCTCGACGTGTATGATACCGAGCCGTTGCCAATGGATCACCCGCTGCGCCGCTTCGACAATGCCATCCTGATGTCGCACCGCGGCTATGCTACGGTGGAAGTGATGAGCGAACGTTATCAGCAAGCGATCGAAAACATTTTGAGCTATTTGGACGGCAAACCGCTGACCTTGATCAATCCGGATGTCCGGCTCCACGCTCGCAGCTAATTTTCGCGTTCGTGATGCCTCAGCAGTGAACCACTCCCGCCGCAAGCTCAGCAACCGAGAACTCGCGCAGACCTCGGCGATTACACTGGCGCATTATAACGATCACGCCGAGAGCTTTTGGCAAGGTACGCGCGATCATGACGTCAGCCAAAATCGAAATGCCCTATTGAGCAGCCTTCCGGGCCCAGGCCCATTTCGCATCCTCGATTTCGGGTGCGGACCTGGGCGCGACTTGGCGGCCTTCCGCGACTTGGGTCATGAGGCCATTGGCTTGGACGGCGCCGAGCGCTTTGTCGAGCTGGCTCGACACTACAGCGGTTGTGAAGTTTGGTGCCAGGATTTCCTCAAGCTCGATCTGCCGGCGGAATATTTCGATGGCGTGTTTGCCAATGCCTCGTTGTTTCACGTACCAACCCAGCAGTTGCCCCGGGTTCTCAAGGAGCTCTGGGCAACACTGAAACCGGGCGGTGTTCTGTTCAGTTCCAATCCCCGTGGAGAAAACCAAGAAGGCTGGAGTGGGGAGCGCTACGGCTGTTATTACGACCTAGCGCGCTGGCGCGAGCTTGTCACCGACGCCGGTTTCATAGAACTTAGTCACTACTATCGGCCAACCGGGCTGCCGCGCGACCAACAGCCCTGGCTGGCTTCGCTGTGGCGAAAATGATGCCAGCGCTGGCTCACATGACGAGATTTCGCTTCGCGCGATGCTCTGTTCTCGTCTCTATCTGTCGCCTGTTCTTCGACAATTGACATGCCTGCGGGCTATCAACTAAGGTAACGAAAGCAGGCCCGAAACGACGAAGGAGGACCGACAATGGCGATCGCAAGCGAACTGATTATTTCTTCGGATTCGCATGTCATGGAGCCGGTGGATCTATGGAAAAAAGGTGTGCCGGAGCAATATCGAGAGGCGGCGCCGCTCTTTCCGCCACATCAAGTGGGCGAAGGTTTTCAGCAGCATGCCGGCGGTTGGGATCCACGCGCCCGGATGAAAGAGATGGAAGCGGACGGCCTCAGTGCTGAAGTGCTCTATCCGACTTTGATGCTCGATCTGTTCGCCCTCGATGATGCCCGCCTGCAGGAAGCCTGTTTTCGCGTCTATAATGACTGGTTGATCGATTATTGCAGCGTCAATACCAATCGACTGATCGGCATCCCGGCGATTCCAGTGTACGACGTCGATCATGGCATCAAAGAGCTCGAGCGCTGCCACAAAGCCGGTTTGAAGGGGGCAATCATCTGGCAGGCGCCGCATCCGGATTTACCCTTCCGTTCCAGTCATTATGAAAAATTTTGGTCAGCCTGCGAGGAGCTCGACACGCCGGTAAGCCTCCACATCTTGACCGGTCACAGCTACAACAAGGACAAAAACAGAAAGGGCGTCGAGCGCTATCGCGGCAGCGTGAATCTCAAGTTGATGGACATCGCGAATGGCCTCTTTGAGATTATTTTCTACGGCATCCTCGAGCGCCACCCCAAGCTCAAAGTGGTTTCGGTAGAAAACGAGAGCGGCTGGATGCCCTGGATGTTTCAGCAGTGGGATTATTATTACAATCGCTTCAAAAAGCAGAACCCGCCGCCGATCACGCGCGATCCGAGCAGCTTCGTCAAAAATCAAATTTATGCCTGTTTTTTTAACGATCATGTCTGCGGTGAAAATCTAAAGTTTTGGGGCCAGGACAACATCATGTGGTCGAATGACTTTCCGCATCCCAATTCCACTTGGCCGAACTCGCTTAAAATAATCGAGCGCGACCTCGGCCATCTGCCGCCGGAGATCCAGCGCAAAGTCGTGTCTGGCAACGTTTGCCGTCTGTACGATATCGATGCGTCAAAGTTGCCGCGCGTGGAGAAAAAGGCCGCCTAGCCACCATTTCCTTCTAACCACAAAGGGCACGAAGCTCACGAAGAAAAATTGTTTTCTCCGCACTTCGTGCCCGAAGCCGGCCCTGAGCGATGTCGAAGGGTGTTTCTTGTGGTAAAGCTAATGACAGAATATTTCCTGGAAAATTTTATCGAAGATTTGGACCGCATCACGCGAACCGAAGCTTCGCAGGAAAAAATCATTGCGGCGGCAAAACCTCTGCTCGAGCGGCTTGTCCGTCAACCTCACTGCCTCGACGCAAAATACAAAAAGCGTGGCATGACAGCATACGGCCGGTACATGCTCCATCGGGCTCCTCGCTTCAACATCTCATCGGTGGTTTGGGGACCCGGGGACGGTGCCAAGGCGCACAACCACGATACTTGGGGGATGGTCGGCGTGATTGATAATGAAATTCAGGAGACGCGGTTCCGCAGAAAGGACGACGGGTCGCGAAGCGATCATGCCGATCTCGAGACCATCGCGGTATTACGAAACCAGGCGGGAATGGTCTCTTGTTTGATTTCCCCGAACGACGATATCCACGAGATGAACAACATAACCAGTCGCGACACGGTCGAAATTCACGTCTACGGTAAAGATCTGACCGACATGCCCCGGCTGCGCTTCGATGTCGCTAACAAGACCGTCAAAACCTTCGCCAGCCCGAAGTACGACAACTGCTGAGCTCTGTTTGCTGGGTTCGGCGCAACTAACCCTAATCCGACAATAAATTTGTGATATCAAGCAGCAGAATTGAGTTTGAGATCGATTTTTTGAATCAACGTTTGAACCGATGGAGCAACGGAGAATCGTAAGACAGAATACCCCTGAGGGTTTACAAGTCGCGCTGGTTGATGAATGAGCTTAAAGCGAATGGTTTTCAGACTTTGCAAGAAAAAACAGAAAGTCCGCTTGCGTGATCTGGGTTTTTTGGCGGCCAGGGTCTGAAGTTGAAAGTTTCTAAGCAGATTGTGTCCCAAGATAGAAATTTGTTGCCAGGCCGAGTTGGCCCCATAATGACGAGTCGGAACGACGTCCAAGGCCCATTCACCTTTGAGTTCAGCGAAGGTCTTTTCCTGGGCTCCTCGGCCAGCCATAAAATTCCACAGCGCTCCAGCACTGAGGGTCAGATTGGTGCTCACGGCAGAATACTCAAAATATCCATCGGCGGGATCAAACAAATTGAGCTGGTAGTTCTTTTTCGTTTCGTGATGCACCATTTTTCGGTAGACCACCACGCGCAGAGTCTTTTCCCAGGAGGCAACCTCGAGCGAGAGTTCAAAGCAGCCCAGGCCTTCGCCCAGAGTCTGCCAGCGCTGGCGTTCTCGAATCAAAGGTAGCAATCCCAGCCATTTGAAAAAAGGAACTTTGACCGCATAACCCGCTTTTCGTCTTTCCAATAACTCGATGATCTGCTTCTGAAAAAAGGCCCCGTCCATACGAAACTCCAAAGGCAGAGAGCTCCCGAGCCGCCTTCGCAAATCCTCGATCAAATCGCGCATAAAGGCCACTGCGCCTTTGGAGTCATGGACATTGCCGGGCCGATTCTTCACCCGCACGATGTGTCCAGTCTGAGCCAAATGAGCCAGAATCGGATAATAAGAAGGTTCTTTACGATGGTGCGGATTAAATCCCCGAAATGCCCACGCCACGCTGGCCCCCGTGGTAATCACACTGCCGTCAATATCGAGCGTCAACCGGCCGAGTTTCTCCTTCTCGATAGCCTCGCACACCATTTCGCTGTTGATTTCCGCCAAAGCCCCAAGCGACTTTTGTGTAAAACGTTTAAGCCACCGCGATACGCTTCTCTCCCGCGGCAACCGTAACAACCCGCAAAACCGCTTCACCATAGGATCGCTACAAACATAGTTCAGATGATCGAGTCTTCGCCCACCCACCAAGATCAATCCGACAATCACCAGGATCATGTCGATAGCCCGGTAGTCTCCTCCCACACCATATCGAGGAAAGACCGACTGCACTCGACGATGAAGTTCAATCATCCGAAAATACCGCCGAATCAATTCAAGCCCGCCAAAGGCGGTGATCTCCTGCGAGGTAAATTCGAGCCTGAAAAAACCCTTGCACGCTGAACGAAAATCCGCTCTACTTAATCTCACTTGGAGTGGCCTCCTTGCAGGGTGATTGGGTCGGTGTCGCAACTGCTTTATCTCCTGCAACGGTAGGCCATTTCAAGTTTTTATTTCATCTGCTTTTTGTCGGATTAGGGCTAGTTGTACCAATTTCGACACAAACCGAATCAAGCTGGCTCATAAATTTTCTTTTTAAGCACCGCAGCAGTCATCTGAGCTATTGCCTTTGTGAGCGACCGCTTCATCGTCTAAATGAGCGCGCCATTTCCCATGCAAGAAAGACAAAAGGATTCCACAGGTCGCGCCACACTTCGACTCCAGAAATATTTAGCTTATGAAGACGGCGGAGATAACCGTAATCAAACAGATCAACATGTGACTCACCCCAATCTAAAACGGCCTCCAACGCTGGACGCCATCCTCCAGCGAGTGCTGCACCAATAGGCACCTGGAAACCTCGCTTTGGTCTGTCCCATACTTCTGTTGGTAAGAGTCGGCGGACGATCGGCATGAGCAGTGCCTTGAGCTGGCCATTCGCGATTTTCGCTTTTGCAGGCAGAGGCAGAATCCGATCCAATACAGTTTCGTCGAGGTAGGGTACACGCGCCTCAAGGGAGGCAAGCATGCTCGCACGATCTGTTTTGACAAGATTATTTTCGCTAAGATAGGTTTCTAGATCAGCGCGCATGAGGACATCCGTGTCGAATCGAGGACCATAGCGTCGGGCCCACCGCTCCCAAGGCTCAAAGAACTCTTCGATTCTCATTGCGTTATGATATGCGGGGATCAGCAACTGGCGCAGATCCTTGCGAAATACGCGGAAGTCGCCGTAGCGCGTCCATGCGAAGCGAATTCGATTCTGCGGTGACATGCTCCACCACTGTACGCGCGCTGCACCAACCGGCCGCCATTCCTGCACCTGTCGTACATACTGCCATAAAGATGATAATGTAATTGGCCGCCGCGCTGCCTCTCCCAAGCGGTACTTTGGATATCCGCCGAAAACCTCGTCACCACCGTCGCCGGAGAGCGCCACCTTCACATGATTTCGCGTTAGCTTGGATAGAGCATAGGTCGGAACGAAAGCTGGATCACAGAAAGGTTCGTCGAGAAAACCGAGAAGCTCCAGGAGCGCCTCCGAATCCACTTTCTCAGCCTCTAAAACTGTATGATTCGTTCCATAGCGACGGGCGACAAGCTGGGCAATCGGCGATTCGTCAAAACCTTCTTCGGCAAACGACACGGAAAACGTACGTACAGGCGTTCCACTGTGCCGTGCCATCAATGCAACCAGAAGGGAAGAATCGATCCCCCCTGATAAGAACGCTCCGATCGGCACATCGCTGATCATTTGCCGCTTGACGGCATGCTCGAGCAGTGCTTCGAGTTCGTATTCATCGGGTATACGTGCGGCCGTGTTTACGTCGGGCGCGGCCCAGTAGGGCTCGATTGCCGGACCGGTGCTGCCGAAACTCCACTCGAATCTGTTGCCGGGCTCAAGCTTGTGAACCCCGTCGAGAATTGTGCGAGGCGCAAGAATATAGTCGAACGTCATGAGATCGCGTAAGGCGATCAAATCAATACTTTCAAATCCATTCAATTTTGTCAGTGGCTCGATTGTCGATGAGACAATTAAAGCTCCATTATGCATCGCCCAACAGAGCGGCTTGATCCCCAGACGGTCGCGTGCGCCGAAGAGTGACGAGCGAAGCGTGTCCCAAATGACAAAAGCAAACATGCCGTGCAGCCGCTCGACTACTTTCGCGCCCCAACGTCGGTAGCCTTCGAGAATGACCTCGGTGTCGGATCGAGTTCTAAAGCAAGCTCCCTCATTGGCGAGACGCTCGCGAAGCTCAATGAAATTATAAATCTCGCCATTGAAAACGATGACGTATCGCCCGTCAGTGCTTTGCATTGGCTGATCACCGGTGGCAAGGTCTATAATCGACAACCGCCGATGTCCGAGAAAAACATAGCCGTCAGACCATTCCCCAGCGGCGTCTGGCCCTCGGTGGGCAATCGCATTGAGGGAACGGCGCGCCGCCACGATGTCTATGCAGGGACGCGACTGCAGCATTGCAATAAAACCGCACATTTAAGGAATTTTCCTATGATCCAGAGAAGCAGGTGGGCGCGTGTTCGCGGTCAAAGCTCGGGCCTGCGACATAATCTCCAGGGCGACTCTCTTCAAACCGCTCCAAGTAGCTGGGTCCAAGACGACGACACAAGATTTGTGCAATCGACGCTACGAGCTTGGCCCAGTCGTGTTGGCGAGCGACGGCTTGTCGTGCCTTTATCTTCTCGGCCGACGACTCTCCGTCAGATAAGGATCGTTTTATTGCCTGCGACCACTCGTCGGTCGTTCTAGCCAATTTGATGATCTGTGAAAATTCCTCGAGAGTACGTATCGGTGAACCCACGACAGAGCGGCCGCTAGCCAGGTATTCATGTAGTTTTAAAGGATAAATGAACTTTGTGTAGCCGTTTATTTCGTAAGGCAGCAGACACACGTCCATATGTTGAGTGTAAGCCGGCAAAGCGGTGACCGGCTTCTCGCCTATGACGTAAACGTTTGGTAATTCTGCGAGCTGCTGCAGGAATCCCGCATGGTTGCCAATGCCGTCCTGCGCTCCGACGAACACAAATGACCATTCCCGGTGGTGTCTCGCCAGCTCAATCGCAAGTGCCAGATTGAGCCGCTGCTTCACCCTTCCCACGTATCCGATGCGTGGATGCGGAATTGATTTTAGTTCCGCAGGTTCACTTTGCAGCGTCGCAAACGAATCATAATCGACACCATTCGGTATAAACGCCGTGCAGGGATTCAGCTTCCCTTTTTTTTCCAACATGGCAATCGAATGAATGAACATCTGATCGACCCGTGTGATGAGCCGCGCCTCGGAGGGATCAATGGGTTGTTCGATTTCTGACAGCGAGTACTCGTCTGCGATATGATAGCAACTGAGATCGTGGCGAACTAAGTCCAATGCGGATTCAAATTCAGGACGACATAAATAGAGAACGATCTTACGGCATCCTCTTTTTAGTAGCATTTGCCGGGCAAAACGGAGCCGCTCTCGTTCACTCCAGCGAGCTAAAATCCGGGGTCGGCCTATCGCAGGAAACCATTTATCACCATAATAAATAATTAGGCCGGGTGAACGGCTATTATTTACTTCCGCCGTTGGCTGCCGATTACTAAGCCAGCGCTCTTGCCACCAATCCCGTTGGCGCCATCCTTTCGGTGGTGCGCACCAGAGAACGTGGAAATATTCAGCCAAGCGAGTCAGAATCTGATGACGACCTAGCCAGTTTGATCTCCATTCATCGGGAACAAGCGCCAGCACACCAACGTCAGCGAAATACGGGGCATGCACCGAGGGGTTCAAGGCTACTTTCTCGAGTGTCGTCATTTGATTGTTATGGAGTCGGCCGAGAACCAGGCGCCATACTCGACATCGATTGTCTTTTCAATAAAGTAATTTCAGCAGGTCCCAATCGCCGGTGTGCATGCCATGCTGGCTGCGATACCAGGCCGAAAAGGCCGCCATGCTTGCTGCGAACGTGTAAACCGGTTTGTAGCCAAGTTCTTGCTTTGCCAAGTCACAGTCGTGCCGCACTCCCCGTAGCTGCTGGGCACTGAGGTGCATATTATACGGCGGTGTACCATTAGGTTTTGTAATTGCCGGCGGGCCGGCTATCGATAATCGCAATCGCTCCTCTACAACTTTCCCCAATCGCGTGACACCTTGGCTGAGCCCCTCCTCGAGTTTTGCCCAAAATGGATCCTTACGCAGAGCTGCGCGGACTTCGCGAGAGACGACGTGTTTCAAGCTACGCATGACCGAGAAGGAAGATTTACCGTTAGTCCCGTGGAGAGGCCGTAACTCCTCTCGTGTCACACCGACCGGCTCGATACATTCCGCTACCGGGATAAGACTCTTGATGACATCATGCCACGTTATTTTCTCGTCATCGGTAATGAACATCCTTTTTCCGTCCGCTGTTCCGGTGTCTAAAGCGATCTCGATAGCATAGGCCAAATTAGATACATCCACCAAATTGCACGGTGTATTTCCATCATCCACGAGAGCAAACGCACCGGCGCGCAAGGCATCGACTAGTTTGATTAGAAATGCCGAGTAGGGACCTGAAATATTTGGCGGACAGAGAATGATGCTCGGCAATCCTGCGCGACAGGCCTGCTGCACCATACGGTCCTGTTGAAGTTTGACTCTTCCATACGTCCCGGTGGGATGCGTTTGTGCGCTTTCGTGTACGCTATCGGGCGGAGGAGGATCGCCGTAAACCAGCACACTGCTCAAATGTATGAAGCGTTGGACTTTATTTTTCCGACTTGCCGCCAAAAGGTTGCGTAGCCCTCTTGTTGCTGCATGCGCATTGCCGAGGGCACAATTCACCACGTGCGTACATCCGCGGAGTGCCATCTCGAGCTGCTTTTGGTCAAGAAGATCCACGGCAGGCAGGTCGATGCCCAATCGAGCGAGACGCATGGCATTCCCGCTATTGTGAATGAAGGGGACAATTTCAGCTTTGCGTTGTTCGAGCAGACGCTCCACCAGTGTAGCGCCAACAAACCCGGATGCCCCTAATATGGCAACGCGTTTCATGATGCGCCGTTCGCGGACAAGTCGGAATACCAATCCGTCCTGAGTGATTTGCGCCGTGCGTACAGTTCTTCATGCAGTCGGAGTGACATCAGGCCCTGATCTCCATCGATCATTGGGCGCCGCCCTTCCAGGCAGGCGCCCGCAAAATCCTCGAGTTGGCGTTGGAAAACATTCATGTTGAGGGGGTATGGAGCCTTGCCACTCCGTCGAACCGTCTGTTTGACCTCTGGATACGTATGGGATCGAAATATAATGCTGTCCGCATCATCGCTATCAGCAAGCTGGACAATGCCTCTGTCCGTTTCGATAACAATTCCCTTAGGCAACTCGGTCGTTTTGGAGTAGAGAACGACTCCTTCGAATGGTGCATTCGTCGTTCGGTACCGAAATCGCGCGATGCAGTTGGCCTCGGGCCCTCCCTGGGCATCGTCCTCCAACACAAGGTCGTCCGGATAGCCCCAAAAGTGCAGCATGCAGTTTAAAAAATGAGTGCCATTCACGATGAGGACGCCACCCCCCGCCGCCTTGCGACTGAGGTGATACGAAGACAGGGATGACCATCCGCCTACCGTCCCGGCTTGGTGTACGAATCGCCTAATCGTTCCAAAGTAGCCGTCTTTCAGGAGATCATCTAATAGCAGGATGTTTTCCC
>Ga0207645_10001717_pt1 | contig 17779 bp, 19 predicted proteins | sample KBSM53metaG_FD_184331 | JGI IMG/M metagenome (GOLD analysis project Ga0207645, IMG submission 184331) | Miscanthus rhizosphere microbial communities from Kellogg Biological Station, Michigan, USA - KBS M5-3 metaG (SPAdes) (version 2) | ecosystem: Host-associated > Plants > Roots > Rhizosphere >...
TCCTTGAGCTGAGCAAAGGCGAGCTCGGGAAAATCGGAGAATACGTGAAAGCGGCGCAGAGTGATTACCGCGACATTCTTTATTGGGCTGAGTATTATAGGGATGATCCGCTCCTCCGCGGTCGCGACCCAAAACAAGTGGTTGAGGAAATCATTGCCAAATGGGGAAAGAAGAATGAGTGAAGACTGTCCCTACCGCACGCTGAGCAGGCGGTGTCCCTGCCAATACACGATTGCAAACGGGCTTGGCGGTTGAAATATTTTCGAGCAGGTGAACGCCTGGCTGAAGCTACAACCAACGATGACCGGGAGAGGCGCAGTTAGGGGCGATTGACCTCAATCGCCCCTAACTCCAATCAATACTACTTGGGCGAGCGCGAATCGGCGTGCGTTTTCACGTTGCGCCGTTGCTTGTCCACGACCCGGCGCAACTCCCGCTCCATTATCTTGAACGCGTCGTGTATCACCTTCGCCAAGGGCTCGTGCGTGCCGTTATCGATCTGTTTTTCTTCCGCGACCAATTCGTGGCCGGGCGGGACTGTAACATCAATCCGCACCCGGAATTGGTTTCCTTTTTTGTGAGTGTGATTCGGTTGCTCGATAGCAACGTCGCACCGGCTGATGTGATCGCAGAATTTGTCTAGCCGGGTCGCTTTCTCCAACACCAGTTGTTCGATTCCTTGGGATTTTTTCAGGCCGCGGTAAGTAATGTTTACGGGCAATTGCATAGCGGTTTCTATTCTAATGCCTCCGGGCCGCAAACGCCAAGGGTTCTCATGCGAGTCGGGCTGCCCCCATTTCCTAGATTGGCTGCAATGAGCGAAAATGGGAAGCTAACTTTGCCGGCTCCACCTTTACGAGGTCGGATTTCACAAATTCGACAATGCGATTACGAACATCGGGCGCGAGTAGTTCAATGATCGCGTTATGGCAGGAGGCGGGCGCGGCGAAAGACCAGCCTCCCAGCCCGTTGGACTTCGCGATTTTTGTAATTTGATCGGCCAACTGCTTGTTGATCCGGCGTTCGGTCTCGGTTTCCAATTTGGTCTCCGCGATCGATGCCTGATGCATCCCGGCCCCATCGCTTGCCGCATAGCGCCCGGCCAAATCGGTGACTTTATCGATCAGTTTGCCATGCGCATCGGTGACATCAAAGGCCTGCACCAACTTCAAACTTGGCCCCCGCGTCGGGGTTTCGTTCACCCGGTAAGCTTTCAAGCTTCCCCGGTCGGCCACGATAATGAGCGAGGTCGGTGTCATGCCATCACAATGCGCGGACGCGACTTCCCTGCAATCTTAGTTCGTTTCCCGGCCATTTATCACGGCTATTCTTTTTTCTTTGGCGACGGCTGGGGGGCGCCGTGCGGGAAATCGAAGGGGCGTTTCCGGAACGATTCCTGGCGCGCCTGCGCGTGTGCCCCAGCGCTTAACTTGAGCAGGCAGGCGCCGCGATCGATTACCGGCACCTCGTCACCCGAGGCAAAACCTTTTGGCTCAGGCAGAAAACCGGACTCAATGGCAGTGTCGATGAGCAGTTGCCATTCAATGTGTTCCTGGCCGGGGAGAAGAAACGAAATCGTTTCGTAATGGGCGTTGATCAGAAACAAAAAGGTATCGTCGCGAATCGGTTCACCCTGAAAATTGAGGACATCAATAGTGTCGCCGCTTAGCATCATTCCGAGGCAACGCACGGAATGTGAACTCCAATCTTCCTCACTCATTTCGTTGCCACCGGGATTGAACCACATCACGTCTTTGATCTCGCTCCCACGAATGCGGCGGCCTTGGAAAAATTTCGGACGTCGAAAAACCGGGTGCTGGTGCCGCAGCTCAATGAGGCGCCGGGTAAACTGGAAGAGTGCATTTTGCTTTTCGTCTCGTTTCTCCCAATTAAGCCAGCTGATCTCGTTGTCCTGGCAATAGGCGTTGTTGTTGCCGTTCTGGGTCCGGCCGAATTCGTCGCCACCCAGCAGCATCGGCACCCCTTGTGAAATGAGGAGCGTGGTTAAGAAATTGCGGCGCTGTCTTTCGCGTAATGCGTTGATCTTTGGATCCTTCGTCGGACCTTCCACGCCGTGATTCCACGATAAGTTATTGTTGTCGCCATCGTGGTTCTTCTCCCCATTAGCTTCGTTGTGTTTCTCATTGTAGCTAACGAGATCCGTAAGAGTGAATCCGTCGTGAGAAGTGACAAAATTGATGCTGGCGTACGGTCGCTTGCCATCGTGCTGATAAAGATCGGGGCTGCCGGTCAGTCGATACGCCACTTCACCGATCTTTCCCTCGTCGCCCTTCCAAAAACTGCGGATGGCATCGCGATATTTCCCATTCCATTCCGCCCACAAGACCGGAAAATTCCCGACCTGATACCCGCCTTCGCCGACATCCCACGGTTCCGCGATTAATTTTACCTGCGAAAGCACCGGGTCCTGGTGAATGATCTCGAAGAAGGCGTGCAGCTTGTTTACGCCATTGGCATCGCGCGCCAGGGTGCTGGCGAGATCGAAACGGAAACCGTCCACGTGCATCTCGAGCACCCAATAGCGCAAGCTGTCCATCACCAGTTGAAGCGTCCGTGGGTGCAGAAGATTGAAGGTGTTACCAGTACCGGTGAAGTCGAGATAGAAACGCGGATTTTCTGTGCGTAGTCGGTAGGAGGCGATGTTGTCGATGCCGCGAAAAGCCAGGGTCGATCCGAGGTGATTGCCTTCGGCGGTGTGATTGTAAACGACGTCGAGAATGACTTCGATTCCAGCCGCGTGCAGGTTGCGCACCATGGTTTTGAATTCCTTTACCTGGCCGCCGCGATCGCCGCTGCCGGAGTATTTCGCCTCCGGCGCGAAGAAACCGATCGTGTTGTAACCCCAGTAATTCGTAAGGCCGCGATCGACCAGCGCCTTGTCATCAATGTGCGCGTGTACCGGGAGCAACTCGACCGCGGTCACGCCCAGATGTTTGAAGTAATCAATTGCCCAGGTGCTACCGAGCCCGGCGTAAGTGCCGCGCAATTCCGGCGGAACGCTCGGACATAATTCGGTGAAACCTTTGACATGCACTTCGTAGATGATGGATTCCGCCAGCGGCCGCCCCAGCTTGCGATCGCCATCCCAGTTGAATGAATTGTCAATCACCACCGCTTTCGGCATTCCCCAGGCGTCATCGCGAAAATCTCGGGTCAAATCCTCCTTCTCGCCGCCGACGACGTAGCCAAACATTTCGTCGCCCCATTCCACCCGGCCGGCGATCGCCTTGGCGTAGGGATCAAGAAGCAGCTTGGAACTGTTGAAGCGCATTCCGATTTCCGGTTCGTAGGGACCTGAAACCCGATAACCGTAAATTTGTCCCGGTTGCGCTTCGGGCAGGAAAATGTGCCAGACCTGGTCGGTATGTTCCGTTACCGGAATGCGAACGTTTTCCTCGCGCGCTTCCATGCTGTCGAAGAGACAGAGATCGACTGAAGTGGCATGTTCGGAGAAGAGCGCAAAGTTGACGCCGTTGCCCAGCCAGGTCGCGCCGAGTGGATAAGGATAGCCGAGCCAGGTTTTGATTGGCGTCATAGAACCGCGTTCCTATTCACTACGCCGCGAAGATTCGCAACGGGTGAAGTAGAAATACACATTGGTCGTCGAGCTTTGGCGCGCGACCCGGCTTCGCGTTTCGAAATAACTACTGCGATGAAACATCTTTTACACTCAGCTGCCGCGATCTTGCTCGCTTCATCTATTTCGGGTTGCGCCACTCACGTCACCATGATTGGTCCAGCGCGCCCGCCCATTAGCCCGGCCGCGGTTCGAATCTACGAGGCCCCGCCACGGCATTACCAGCAAATCGCCATCATCAATTCGTCTGCCGGCACAACATGGCTTTTCCCTGATCGCGGCTCCCTCGATGAGACGATTGCGGAACTGCGCTCTCAGGCGGCCGCGCTCGGGGCCAACGGTGTGCTCTTACAGGCCGTCTACGATCAGCCGGTTGGCGGCCTTTCGGTGGGCGTCGGCGGATTTGGCGGGGGCCACCACAATTTCTACGGCGGCGGCGGCAGCGTTGGTGGTCCGTTAATTAATCGCCGCGTCCAAGCGATCGCGATTTACGTGCGCCGATAAGACCGATCACAGATCGTGTAGCACCTGTTGCGCTTTCTCCACATCGTCCGGGCGCAAGATCATCAAGCCTTTGGTCGAGTTCAGTGTCGCGGCCATGTAGGCGTATTCGATATTTACCTCCGCGTTGGCGAGGCGGTGCGCGATTTGCCCGAGCACGCCAGGATGGTTTTCCGTCTCGATCATTAACACTTCTGTCTCCAACGCAAGCACGCCACGTTCGCCCAAGAGCATGAGCGCTTTGGTCGGATCGCTTACCGTCATTCGCACGACCGAATGATCGGCGGTATCGGAAATGGAAAGCGCATGGATATTAATTTCCGCCCCGGCCAATTCTTCACACACGCGCGCGAGCGCGCCGGGCCGGTTGCTGAGGAACACTGCCAATTGCGTGGCGGACTCGATCTTGATCGATGGTTGGTCTCCCATATCTGCACAAGGTGCCGCTCCTCGAGCGTGCTGACAATCAAAACTGTTAGCCCGTCCCAAGGAGCATTGTAGGGCAGGCATTTCTGCCTGCCACGGCAAGCGGGAACGCTTGCCCTACAAGAGGGAGTGTAGGCTCGTCATTCCTGAAACCTCCGAAACCAGGAGTACGGAAAGGCGTCGCCGGGACAATCGGTCGCCCACTGCGGCGGATTCACTTCGCGATGGGGGCGCACGACGGCGTAATGTGCATCAATTTTCCCGCAGCGTTTTCGCAGATAATTAATCAGCTCTTCGCAAGCCTCTAATTGTCGACGGGTCGGTTGATCGCGATTGAAATCGCCCACCAGACAAATGCCGAGCGCGATGTTGTTCAAGTAATCGCTGTGAACGTGTCCGCCGTTTATCTGACGGCGCCAGCGATCGCCCACTTCGATCTGGCCATCGCCGGTTGAGGTGCCGTTCCCGATGACGAAGTGGTAGGCGAGCCCATTTCGCATTCGGCGCACGTGCCGGTGGTAATAATCGAAAATCCGGGCGCTGCCCTGTCGTGTGCCGCTGTTGTGCACCACAATGAACTGCCAGCGACGGCGCATCACCGGCGCCCGATCGATTTCGCTCCGGACGGACCGCGAAAGGTAATGATAATTAACTTCGGGTCGCGACCAGAACCACCATCCGCGACGCGGTGTTGGGGTCGGCGGGGGCGGTTCGTAACCCTGATCTCCAACAAATCCTGACTTCTCAACATCGACCTGTGGAATGGTGCCGCTCGCAATCGTTGGCCGAGCGGTAGCCACCGGCGTGGAGGAAGGTGTTGGGGTTGGGCGCGGCCCTAGCTCCTCCGCCGCCGGCGGTACCTGGGTCAGCGACGGCGATTTTTCCGGTGACGGAGTGGGCGACGCTTTCGTTTTCTTTTTTGGCGAGGGACTCGGCGACGCCTTCGCTTTCTTCTTTTTCTTTGATGGCGTCGGTGTTTTTTTAGCAGTCGCCTTTTTTTTCTTCGGCGACGCTTTGGGCTTCGGCGTCGGTGATTTGGCCGGACTCGGTGAAGCTTTCGCGACGTTTTGCGGATTTTCCTCAGACGAAACCTGCGTGTAGGCGGGTGCTCCGTTGAAAGCGCAGGCTATCAACAAACACAAACAAAAACGACTCACCGGTGCGCACGTCACAGAAAAATCTCAGGCAGGCTGAGGCGCAGGAGCGGCATTTTGCAACTCGCGCTCGTGTTCGCGGCGCAGAATCGCGTTCAGTTTTCCGCCGAGTAACAACAACAAACAGGTCAAATACATCCAGGTCAGCAAAATGATGATGGAAGCAAGAGCGTGATAGGTTGGGTTGTAGCGATCGTATTTCGAGACATAAAGCTGGAACAATTTCGTCACTGCCAGCCAGCCAACTGCGAATAAAATCGCGCCCGGCAGGGCCTGGCGGATGGTAAGATAATTTTCCGGGGTCAGCAGATAGAGGCCGAGGGCCAGGATAATGAGGGCGATGGCTGTGAGTGGCAGATTCAGGGCTGCGACCCACTCCTGAAGCGGAATCTTTAGCTGCAAATTTACTTCTGCGATGCCGGCCAGCGTTTCACCAAAAACGACGGCGTTAAAGCAAACGAGAATGGTGAGGCCGAACCAAAAAAGCAGGAAAAAGGAGATGATATATTTTGACCACCAGTGCCGGTCCTCGACCACGCCGTGGGTATGACTAAGGGCGCGTGAAACCGTGCTGATAAACATGGTGCCGAGATAAATCCCCGCGATGATTCCCGCGTTCGCAATCCATCCACTCGAGCCGGTCACAACCACGCTGGCGAGAGCAGAATCGAGAATGTCCTGCACCTTCGGATCTGGCGGCAAAAATTCTTTCAGGATGACAAACATGCGATGCAATTTGGCTGGATCGGTCCCGAACAACCCGAGCAAGTGCCAGAGAAAAAGAAGGCCCGGGGCAAGAGTGAAAAGAAGTTGATAGGCCATCTGCGCAGCCAAACCGGTGGTGTTGTCCATCGCCGTCTCCCACACCATCCTCCGCACGGTGCGCCCAACCAGCCGCAACATCTTCATCGCGCCGAGTGTACTTTGCCCTGAGCAATTATCCATTAAACTCCCCCGCGCCGTTTCCGTCGTGAAAAAAATTCTCATTCTTACTGCCGGTTTTGGCGAAGGACATAACAGTGCCGCGCGCGGAATTCGCGATGCTCTCAGACAAATAGCGCCGGACTCAGCGGTGGAATCTCGCGATCTGTTTGCCGATGCGTTTGGACGATTGAACGAGATCGCGCGGCGGGCTTATCTCGTCGGGATCAATCGCGCACCGCGTGCCTGGTCGGCCATTTATTCCTGGATCGATCAACGTCCGGATTTTCGTAGGGGGATGCCCTGGTTCTCCCGCGTCCGCCAACGCTTATCGGAAATCATAGAGCGCGATCGGCCTGATGTCATCGTTTCGGTTTATCCACCATATCCGCACTTACTCGATGAGCTCTGTGGACCGGCCAATGGTTCCAAGCCAAGACGCATCGTTTGCGTCACCGATTCGATCACGATCAATTCGATCTGGTATCGTTGTTCGACCGATTATTTCCTCCTCGCGAATGAGCAGACCGCCGATGTGCTCGCCCGCGCCGGGATAGATCGGGCGTTGATGCGCGTCTTCGGATTCCCCGTCAGCCCGCGTTTTGCCGAGGTCCCCGGGCAGCAAATCCGGCCATTCGGTCCGCCCTGGCGGATTTTACAGATGATAAACGCCGGCCAAAGTTCCGCCTCCGGTATTAGCCGCTGGCTGGCAAGAATTCCGAATACTCAGCTGACCGTCACGGTTGGTCGGGATGAAAAGGTGCGGCGCGCAGTTGAATCGATTCGTGACGCCTCTGCTCAAAAATTTACAATCATCGGTTGGACACCGGAATTACCTCAGTTGCTCGCTTCGCATCACGTTCTCGTTAGCAAGGCAGGGGGCGCCACGGTCCAGGAAGCAATCGCGGCCGCGTGTCCGATGATCATCAATCAAGTGGTTCCCGGCCAGGAGGAGGGAAACGCCCAACTCATTACCCAAACCAATTCCGGTGCGGTGGCTTTAAAAAATGATGAGGTGATCGCAACCATCACCCGCTCCTTCGCTGATGGCGGTAAATTGCTGCACGAATGGTCGGGCAACATCGCCAAAATCAGCCGGCCGGCCGCATCCCTCGACATCGCGAAGTTTTTAGTGTCGCTGTGATCGTCAAGGCGGCCTGACTGCAAAATTTGCGACAACGTTCGGTCATCCCGAGCCGCGAAAGACGGCGAGGGGACCTCACAATTGGTCACCCGTCATCAAATTTGTGTGAGCATGAAACAAATTGAGAGGTCCCTCGCGTTCGCTCGGGATGACGCGCGGTCAGTTGTTATCATCGGCGGAAAATTTCCACGCCGTTAACATACGTCTGCAACACCTCCAATTCCGGCGAAAGCACAACCAAATCGGCATCCTTGCCAATTGCGATTTCACCTTTGTCGGACAGGCCAGTCTCGCGCGCTGGATTACGTGACGCCATCGCGATCGCATCAGGTAAAGGCACTTCCGCGTTGCGGATCATCGCTCGCACGAGATCGATCAAACGCGATGCGCTTCCGGCCAAGGTACCGTTGTCGGCAAGAAAACAGGCTCCGTTTTTCACGATACATTTCTTCCCGGCGAGCCGGAAGGTCGTGTCCTCGGCCAGGCCAGCGCCGGCGGTGGCATCGCTTACCAGGGAAATCCTGCCCACCCCTTTCGCGCAATAGACCAGCTTCATCAGCGCAGGAGAAGCGTGATGCTCTTCCGCGATCAGTTCGCAGCAAATCTTAGGCTCGCTCAGTGCGAATTCGAGTAAACCGGCGACCCTTTTTGTGCCCCGTCGTCGTGACGACGACATGCAATTAAAGGTATGGGTAACACTTCGCATTCCGTTCTCCAGAGCAGCACGCGCATCTTCCTCCCAGGCATTGGAATGGCCACCGCTGACGACAATTCCAGCGGCAGAAAATTCTTTGATCGCTGCCAGCGCCCCTTTTGTTTCCGGCGCGATTGTGATGCGCTTGATTACGTCGCGATGTTCGAGCAGGCATCCAATCAATTCCGCAGAGGCCTCACAGATAAATTCGGGATTCTGCGCGCCAGCCTGATCCCGAGAGATAAACGGCCCTTCAACGTGTGCTCCCGCGATTTGAGGAATCTCTTCCCGAAGTTTTCCGATCTGTGTGAGGGCAAGTAGGATTTCCGCGAATGGTGCAGTTGCGGTCGTTAGTAACATGGAGGTGGTGCCACCCCTCGCGTGATAGTCGCAGATAGCACGAAATGCCTTCGCGTTTGCGTCCATCGCATCGTAGCCATTGGCACCGTGCACGTGCACGTCGATTAAGCCCGGCGCGAGAAAATTTCCGTGCAGGTCAATCGTCTCGTCTGAGTGCGACGCTGGCGCGCGGATGTCCACAATCTTTCGACCGCGCACAACAACATCGAGGTGGCCCCGGATCGCGTCTGGCAGGATTACGCGGCAGTTAGTGAAGGTCATCATACCGTCATTCCGAGCGAAGCCGAGGAATCCCGCGGCGCAAGCTTAAAGGTGGCTTCATTTTGCGTCGAATCGCGCAAGTTGCCTTTCCCCGCGAGAGCGCGCATCATTTTCCTCTCCATGGATTACGATGTGGCGATCATCGGCGGCGCGTTTTCGGGCGCTGCGACAGCGCTCATGCTCAAGCGTCGCTGTCCGAACGCCAGAGTTCTGATTATCGAGAAGACGACTGAGTTCGATCGCAAAGTGGGCGAATCGACCACCGAAGTCAGCAGTTGCTACATGACGCGGATCCTCGGATTGACTCATCACCTCGGACACCATCATTTGCCGAAACAAGGATTGCGCTTGTGGTTTTCCCAGCATCCCGAGCAATCGTTTGATGATTGTGTAGAGCTGGGCGCGCGTTACGGAGCGCGCCTCGCGGGTTTTCAAGTCGATCGCGCCACGCTCGACACGCATCTGCTCGAGCAAGCGGTCAAGGCTGGCTGTGAATTGATCCGGCCGGCCAAAGTGACCTCCCTCCAATTACATGACGGCGGCGAACAAGTTGTCACACTCGATTTTCGAAATGAACAGCGAACAATCCGCGCGCGTTGGATGGTAGACGCGAGCGGACGCGCCGCCATGATTGCGCGCAAGCTCGGTCATTTTCGGCCAAATCTCGAACATCCAATTAATGCGGTGTGGGCGCGATTCACTGGCGTGAAGGAATGGGACAGCTACGAATGGCGCGAAAAATTCCCGGAAATGGCAAACGCCTGTCGCACCAGCCGGGAATGGGCCACCAATCATCTCATGGGGTACGGCTGGTGGTGTTGGATCATCCCGCTGCGCGGCGGCGATGTCAGTGCTGGCATCGTTTACGATAGCCGGATTTTTGATCTGCCGGCCGGCGCAACTCTCGCTCAGCGTTTGCACAATCACCTGATTTCGCATCCAGTCGGGCGCGCCATCTTCGGCGAGGCGCAGGCGATCGAAGGTGACGTTCACGCTTTTTCCGCGCTGCCGTATTGGAGCGAAAAAGTTTGTGGCAATGGCTGGGCTGCGGTCGGTGACGCGACCGGCTTCATCGATCCACTCTACAGTCCGGGTCTCGATTTTTGTTCCTTCACCAGCTATTACGTCGCCAACTTCCTTTCGCGCAGTCTGGCGGGGGAAAACATCAGCGCTTTACTCGACTACTACAATACACAATACCCGGTGACGTATCGCAGATGGTTCGAGTCGCTTTATCAGGATAAGTATTTTTACATGGGCGAAGCGGACTTGATGTCGGCTGCGTTGCTTCTTGATGTTGCCAGTTATTACATCGGGCTGGTCCGCCCGATTTATCGTGACCCCGAATGGGCGTTCGCGCGGTTGCCGTTTGAGGGTAGGCCGGGGCGTATCGCTGCGTCGATGATACGATTTTATCGGCGGCGTCTTGTCGCCCTCGCCAAAAATCGCGCTGCCGCCGGGCGTCTCGGTGAGACGAATTCCGGCTGGCGCGAACTCTACGATGGTTTCGTTCCCGATTTTCGCTTGCGCAAACAAATTGGCCAGGGCCTGCGACGATGGTGCCGGGCAGAATGGAGAAATCTCACGATGTCGCCGCGCCGGGCTCAGTTCCCGCCTGCAACCTGCGCTGTCATCCCGACCGAAGCGCAGCGAAGTCGAGGGATACCGTCGAATATAGCTTAGCGCTGAGGCCACGGGATCCCTCGACTTCGTTCGGGATGATGACGAAGATTCGCCGCCATGCTTGCGTATTTCGTCGATAATTTCGATCCCTTCATCTTCCGGCTCTGGGATAACGTCGGGCCGCGCTGGTACGGATTTGCTTATGTCCTCGCGTTTATTTCCGCTTATTTCGTCGTTCGCCTGCTTTCAAAGCGCGGTTACTGCGACCTGCCACCGGAGCGGGTCAGCGATTTCATTACCTGGACGGCGCTCTTCGGTGTGTTGCTCGGCGGACGAATCGGCTACGTCCTCTTTTATAGACCGGAAATGCTGCGCGAGCCACTCTCGATCCTGCGGGTATGGGAAGGCGGCATGGCTAGTCACGGCGGAATGATTGGCATTCTTGCGCTCACTTTTTATTACGCGCGCCGGCACAAACTTACCTGGACAAATCTGGGCGACGCACTCGTGGTCGCTGCGCCGATCGGTTTGTTTTTCGGGCGCTGCGCGAACTTCATTAACGGCGAACTCTACGGACGCGCCACGAACGTTTCGTGGGCAATGCAATTCCCCAAAGAGCTGATTGAAAATAGAGCGCTAGGAGACCGGGCAGTTGCTGTCGCGCAAAACCTTGATCCGCCATTGGTCGCTCCGGAACAAATTATCGAGGCAGCGCGCGATAATTCGCAATTGAACGATGCACTTCGGGGAATTCTGACGCCGCGTCATCCCTCGCAGCTTTACGAAGCCTTCTTCGAAGGGATTGTCCTTTTCACGATCCTGTGGTTCGTGCGCACGCGAATGCGACAGCCCAATGGCGTCCTCACTGGGTTATTTTTTATTTTTTATGCGATCTTCCGTATCATCTGCGAAAATTTTCGGGAACCGGATGCGCCGCTAGTGGGCGTTTTCACCCGTGGACAATTTTTTTCCTTTTTCCTGATCGCGATCGGAATTGTATTTGTCGTTGTCGCAAAATTACGCCCGACATTTCCGAAAAACACTGCACCGTCATCCTGAGCCGCGCAGACGGCGAAGGACCTCCCAAGTGTTCGAGGGTGCATGCCCAACTGCGAGGTCCCTCGCTTCGCTCGGGATGACAGACCGCGCGGAACACAGACTTTCAGTCTGTGCGCCCAGCGGAGTTGCACTCCGCTGAATCCTTCCAACGCAGCGGACAAAATGTCCGCTGGACGCACAGGCTAAAAGCCCGTGTTCCACGCGCAGCACTTTCGCTTTTTTTGAAACACGTTATTAATTAGTTCAACTTGTCGCAGATTTTGTTATCGAAATGCATCGCTAGCGGCGGGCTCCTTTTCGCTTTTGAACATTCCACCGTCGCGGGAAAGATCGTTCTCCTGACTCTCGCCATCGGTTCGATCTTTAGCTGGTCGGTCATGATCACAAAAATGCGCGTAATCCGATTCGCCCGGAAACAGACAGCGCGCTTTCTCGAAGCGTTCCGCCAAGACCGGCAGCCCTTGCGCCTGTTCGAGCGAAATGCGCGCTTTGTCGGCGCACCCATCTTTAATGTTTACCGGGCTGGTTGTCAGGAACTCGCATTTCATCTGCTTGGCTCGGCCGAAGTGGATGAAACTTTTCGCGCCCGTCTCGGTGTCGCCGACAAAATCACCCCGGCGCAAATGAATGCGGTCCGCGCCGCGATGGAGCGCGCCGTCGGGGAAACTGCACTCGAGCTCGAATCGCAAATGATTCTGCTCGCGACGGCCGTCAGTGGTGCGCCTTTTCTCGGTTTGCTCGGCACGGTTTGGGGCGTGATGGACACGTTCACCGATGTCGCCGTCGCCGGTTCGCCGAATCTGGCAACGATGGCGCCGGGCGTTTCGGGCGCGCTCATCACCACCGTGACCGCGCTCTGCGTCGCCATCCCGGCGATGTTCGGCTACAATTTTTTGGTCACGAGCATTCGCGGAATGATCGTGCAAATGGATAACTTCGCCGCCGAACTTGCGTCCGAGGTCGAGCACAAATACGTCGAGCACAATGCCCGCGTTGGCGAGTTTTCGCGATGAGGTCATCCCCAGGGAAGCGGAGCGAAAATCGGTCGATCCCGCAGCGAAATCTTAAAGGTAACTTCAACGGGATCCTCCGACTTCGCTCAGGATGACGAGGAGAAAAGATGAAGCGTTATTCCAATCGCAGCAATTTTTCCACGCTAAGCGAAATCAACGTCACCCCGTTGCTCGATCTCGCTTTTGTGCTGCTGATTATTTTTATGATCACTACGCCGTTGCTCGAAAATAGTATGAATCTGGTGATTCCATCGAGCAGCGCGGCTAACGCGCCCATTAGCAAGGCGCAAGTCCAGACGATTTCGATCGATCGTGACGAGACCATCAGGATAAACAACGAAATTGTTGACGCTGATTCACTGGCTGCTCGTTTGGTGGAGTTGAAGCGTGCAAATCCCGATGTCGCCATCGTGATTCGGCCGGACCGTGAATTACCGGTGCAGAAATTAGTAACGCTGATGGATTCGTTGCAACGCGCGCAAATCACGAAAGTCGGTATCGCGACAAAAGCGGAATCGAAATAGGAATGCGACGCAACGCACGTTTCTGGCGAAACGTTATCTTGATTGCGCTCGTCCACCTCGGGGCATTGGTTGCACTCTTGCGGTGGGCTGGCTCTTCGAAAATCGCCGCCGCGCAGGAGATCACATGGTTGAATACTGGCGGCGAACCGACGGAGACGGCTGACCTTGCGAAGGCAGAGGAAACGCCGACGCCCGATCAGGAACGCAAGTCATCCCCTCCGGAAGAAAATCAACCAGCTTCGACCCCGGCAAAAAGCGAGATCCAAATCCCTGCTGCTACTCCTCATCCAACGCCGTCACCGAGCATGGTCCCGAAACCATCGCCAAAACCTTCACCCAAACCCAGCCCCAGGAAAAAGGCCTCGCCAAAACCGAGCGCTACCCCCGAGAAAAAGAAATCAGGCGCTGAAACGACGCCAGCGAAGAAAAAAGAAACAGCGAAAAAACCAGCGGATAAGAAAGACAAAACCGCCTCTACCAGATCCGAAAAGGAATCGAACGAAAAAACTTCGACGACTGGAAAAGGGAACCTTAACGGAAAAACCGGAGCTACTGCCAATCCGGCCAACGCAACTTGGTACGGCAACATGTTGCACGATCGCTTTTATCGCGAATGGGAGCAGCCAACCACCGTGGTCGCCAGCGGAGCAAAGCTTTCGGCATTGGCAAAAATCCGAATCGAAAAAGATGGCCGCATTTCCGATTTCAAGATTGTGCGGTCGTCTGGGAACGTCGTGGTCGATGAGTCGGTCGAAGCCGTTGGAAAAAAAGTGACGCGGGTGGATGCGCTTCCGGCCGGGATAGGCAGTGGCGGGCACTACGATGTGAACATCAATTTTGCATTGAATTCGAAGTAGGGGTAGCGCGCGCATTCTGCGCGCTGTGCTCCGCATTTTGCGGAGCACTCCTTCAGTGGCAATGAAAAATGGAAAGAAAATGTCGGAGAGAATCTCCGATACACCGCGCAGAATTCGCGCGCTACCCTACAGCAATGCAATCGCGCGACCTTCACGGTGCGCGACCTGATCGAGCGTGCACTGCCGCGGCGCTTTGTCTTTTCGCCATCTAACGATTCTTGTGCCGTGACGAAAACGGTCGCCAGTGAAATGATCGTAGGTTACTTCTACCACTACTTTTGGATCGACCGGCTCCCATTCGCCGCTCCGCTCGGTACTCCAACGACTTGGCCCGCCGGGAGCGTTTCCGGTAAAGCCCGGCGGTTTGCGCAACGCTTCGAATTTTTTTGTCAAAGCACGCTTGTCCGTCGCCTTGAAAGCGGAAGTGAACCCGACGTGATGTAAGAGGCCGGCATCGTCGTACAGACCGAGCAAAAGCGACCCGATTAATTTTGATCCGCTGGCGTAACGGAAGCCGCCGACTACGCAATCGGCGGTGCGAATGTTTTTCACTTTCACCACCGCGGTGCGTTCTCCCGAGGCGTAGGCGGCATCAAGACGTTTGGCAATGATGCCGTCGAGATTACCACCGGCTTTGTCGAACCATTTTTTGGCCTGGACCAATGAAGTAGTTGCCGGCGAAAGCCTAATCGCGGCGGCCGATTTCAGATTTTTCGCCGCGAATTTCTCCAGCGCCATCCGCCGTTCGCGCAGCGGAACTTTGAGCAGCGATTTGCCAGCATCGCTTTCGGGCAGATCAAAAACAATGAAGGTTGCAGGGTGGGCTGCCGCCAATTTCTGCACGCGACTGGCGGCGGGATGGAGGCGAAGTTGCAATTCGTCGAAGGAAAAACGGCCACCAACGTCGATGACAAGTTCGCCGTCGAGGACAAATTTCTTCGCGGGCAGGTGCGACAGCGCGACAAGTATGTCCGGGAAGTAGCGCGCGAGCGGCTGGCCAGATTTCGATTGCAGATAAATCTCCTTCCCTCGGCGAAACGCGAGGCAGCGGAAACCGTCCCATTTCGGTTCATATTGCCAACCGTCAGCCGTTGGAATTTCTTCGACGGACTTCGCTTCCATTGGCGGCAGCGGAGGCGTGAGCACGACTGACATCGTGGTGTTCGATCAGGCGCCCCCGGCAACAAACGATCTGTCGTGCTGAACGAAGTAAAGGATCTCACCGAAGGTATCTGAACACACAAGATAGATTGGGTGACGAGGTTGGAATTGGCGAGATTCCTCGCCGTCTTCGCAGCTCAGGAGGACAATCATATCGGCGAAGCCCTTGAATAGCGCCGCGGCGTAAGTTTCGGCGGCCGCTTGCCACTGCGAACAGCGCCCATCACTGAAATGTAAGTCAGCTCTGTCTTATCCACCGCACAGCGTAACAGCAGCCCACCGCGACTCATGTCGCCGCGTCCGACAAAATCGGCTGGGAAACGCAAACGATGTTGAAAATTCTCCAGTAAAACGTCGACATACTTGGCGGTGGCGATGCTGCCGAGCAGAACAACTTCGCATTCGGCGCTTAATTTTTTCGCAAGCCGCTTCGCATCCCGCGCGAGCGGTTCCCGGTAACGGGGATCGCTTTCATGAATGTCGACTTCGGCAAATTCGCGCAGATCGCGCAAACTTACTCTGGTCGCGGCATCGACCAACCCGCGCGTCGGCGTGATAACGAGCACGCCGCAAATTCCCTCCGCCGTGCGGGCGAAGGTATTGGCGTAAGCAAGTTTGCCGCGAAAATAGAGTCCGCTGAGAAAGGCGAAGACTTCACCCAAAGTCGCACGTTCGCGGCTGCGCAATCGCCGGGCCAGATCGAACTGTGCGCGCTCGCTCAAAATCATGCGGGCGCGCTCGCCACCGGCATAGGCGGGCGAAAGCAGAAAGATGCGATTGGGTTTAATCTGTTCCACGCGGGTTACCTGCAGAAAAGATGCGCGCGAGCCGGCAGTCAACCCGTCGGGTGGGGACCGCGGTTCGACGGAGTCTCGCCCTACCAAGGGTCCTCGGCGAAATTCACTGGTGGGGCGACGCTCTGCGAAGCTGCACCCCAGTCAACGGCATCGGGCCGCGCTGGTTGCAACGGCGCGTTGAGAATCCTAAATTCACTATATGATTCATGTTAATCGATTCCGTCGCCCTCATGTTTTAGCGACTGCTGAAACGGCGGGAAACAAACAAGCGCCGGTACCCTCAGCCCCCGCCAAGGATGATATCGCTTTGCTCGACGACTATTCGCGCACCATCGTTGGTGCGGTTGACCGGGTAGCGCCTTCGGTGGTGAACATCGAATCGCGGGCCAACGGCTCGCGCGGCGGCAGCGGCTCCGGATTCATCATCGCGCCGGACGGTTTTATTCTGACCAACAGCCACGTCGTGCATGGTGCGCGCGAAATTGTAGTCAACCTTTTCGACGGCCGTGAATCTCGCGCCCAGCTTGTCGGAGACGATCCGGATACCGATCTCGCCGTGATTCGCATTGATGCGGCGCAACTTTCCCACGTGCGGCTGGCCGATTCGGAAACATTGCGCGTCGGTCAGATCGCAATCGCCATTGGTAACCCGCTCGGTTTTCAAGCGAGCGTGACCGCCGGAGTGATTAGCGCGCTCGGTCGCTCGATGCACGCGCAATCAGGCCGACTGATCGACAACATTATTCAAACCGACGCCGCGTTAAATCCGGGAAACTCCGGTGGGCCGCTCGCGAATTCCGCGGGCGAAGTGATCGGAGTCAACACCGCGGTGATTCGGCCGGCCCAGGGAATCTGTTTCGCGATCGCGAGCAACACCGCCAAATTCATTGCCGGCTGGCTGATCAAGGAGGGGCGGATCCGTCGCGGTTACATCGGCGTGGCTGGCCAGACTTCGCCGCTGCATCGCCGGGTGGCGCGCTTTTATCACCTGGCGAACGAGAGCGGCGCAATGGTGGTCTCGGTTGAAAAAGGGAGTCCGGCGGAGCAATCCCGCATACGGCCCGATGACGTGATTGTCGCCTTCAACGACGAACCGATCGCGAGCGTGCACGATTTGCACAAGAAACTTGTCGGCGACCGGATCGGTACGCCCTGCAAGCTGACGGTCCTCCGAGGCACCGAACAGCTAACGATCTATGTTACGCCGGCGGAAATGCCGGCGTTGCGGGCGCGCTGATTTCGATTGAAGCGCGGGGTCTGTGGCGGCTCGACCGGAGTCTGCCCCTACCAATGCGTGCTGGCGAAGATCTTACTGGTAGAGCGACGCTCGGCGGAGCCACGAAGTCCTTCTAGACGCTCCCCGGCGAACTTGTTTTTCATTGGTAGCTGACGCACGCTCGCCCCTGTGAAGATTCTCGTCGTCGGCAGCGGAGGCCGTGAGCATGCACTGGTGTGGAAGCTGGCGCAATCGCCCGATGCCGATCACATTTACTGCGCGCCTGGGAATGCCGGTACCGAAGGAGTTGGCAAAAACGTTCCCATTCCAGCAAACGATCTGCCGAAGCTCGCGCGTTTTGCCAAAGAAAACCGGATTGATCTCACCGTTATCGGACCGGACGACCAGCTCGCGGCCGGGATTGTCGATTTGTTCGAGGCAGAAGGGCTGCGTGTTTTCGGCCCAAACAA
>Ga0207645_10001720_pt1 | contig 17770 bp, 18 predicted proteins | sample KBSM53metaG_FD_184331 | JGI IMG/M metagenome (GOLD analysis project Ga0207645, IMG submission 184331) | Miscanthus rhizosphere microbial communities from Kellogg Biological Station, Michigan, USA - KBS M5-3 metaG (SPAdes) (version 2) | ecosystem: Host-associated > Plants > Roots > Rhizosphere >...
CCGGTGACCAGTCCCGGCGTCCACGGCGCTGCCCGCCGGTCCTGCGGATTCAGGCTGCGGCCCCTTTCAGTTCTCCGGTTTCCTGGTCCACCTCCTCCTCCTCACCGCTCTCGTCATGGATGAACGTCGCGTGGTGGTCGGCACCGTGGTCGCCGTCCCCGTCGTCGTCCCCTGGCAGGCTCTGCGGTCCGCCGCCGTCGCCGTCGCCGCTACCGGGCGCGTCTGGGGAACCGGCTCCGGCGGCCGCCTGGCTTCCGGCTGCGGCTGAGCGGGTGAAGTTGGCGGAGCCCCACATGAGGTCGTGGCCAACTGACTCCGCGTCAATTTCGGCGACGTGGTAGACCCTGCCGTCCTTCTCCCAGCTCCGCATCTTCAGCCTGCCTACCACGATGACCCGCTGGCCCTTCTTGATGCTGCAGCCAATGTTGCCGGCCAGCTGCCGGTATCCCTGGACGGTGAACCAGTTGGTGTTGCCATCCACCCAGGTGCTGGATCCGCGGTCATAGCGGCGCTCGGTGGCGCCGAACCGGAAGGACGCCGTGGCCACGCCACCGGGTGTGGTCGAGCTTCTGATCTCCGAGGCGACGAAGCCACGGACCGTAATGTTGTCGCTCATTCTCATGTCCTGTCTCGAATTGTCGTGCCCTGCCGGGCAGTTCCAGCATCCCGCCGTGGACCGTGGCCCGGGAGGACCCGGCTGTGCCATGTGGATAACCGACTGCCGGCAACAGTGTGGGGACCGTGTTGGGGAGAAGTCAGGGCCGGCAGGACCGGCCACCTGCCGGCCGTTGACCTCCACCGGCCGTCAGGCACTGTAAACTTTTTGAGGTGTCACCGGCAGCAGCCGGTGGGCGCCAGCGCGCCCCAGTAGCTCAGGGGATAGAGCAGCGGCCTTCTAATCCGCCGGTCGGGGGTTCGATTCCCTCCTGGGGCACAAGAGAGCGGCTCTGACCTGCGACAACGCACGGTCAGGGCCGCTTCCTATGTCAACTCCTATTTCAACCAGAACATCAGATCCACTTGTTGTGTTTGAACGTCAGGAACAGGATCCCGCCCATGCCGAGCATGAGCGCGAGTGCCATCGGATAGCCGAAGATCCAGTCGAGCTCGGGCATGTCGCGGAAGTTCATGCCGTAAATCGAGGCGATCAACGTCGGCGCAAACAAGATGGCAGCCCACGACGAGATCCGCTTGACCTGCTCGTTCTGGGCGAAGCTCGACTCCGTCAGGAGCCGCATTTCGTCGTTCTGCCGCTGGGCAACGAGGGCCGCGTTGACGGCCAGCGCGTTCTGCAGCAACGCCCGGAAGGCAGACACCCGCTCCCCCAGCCTGATGGCGTGGTCCAGGACGTCGCGGAAATGATCCTGCAGTTCGGGGTCCGGCACGCCGTCCGGTCCGCTGCCCATGAGGCTCTGCAGGATTCCGGCCAGCGGGGCCGTGGCACGCTGAAACGTGATGACCTGGCGGGAGAGTTCATAGATCCTGCGCGATACGCCGGGGTCGGCAGCGAACAGGTCGTCTTCGATTTCATCGATATCGTTTTCCAGCCCTGCCGCCACCGGCTCGTACTCGTCCACCACCTGGTCCAGGATCGCGTACAACACCGCATCCGGTCCGAGCGCCAGGAACTCCGGCTCTGACTCCATCCGCCGGCGCACCCGGGCCAGGTCGGGAGACTCCGCCCGGCGGACAGTCACCACAAAGTCCGGTCCGGAAAACACATGGATCTCGCCGAACTCGACCTTTTCCACGTCGTCCAGGTACCGCGCGGGCCGCAGCACCAGGAACAACGTCTCGCCATAGTGTTCCAGCTTGGCCCGCTGGTGTCCGGCGAGCGCGTCCTCCACGGCCAGGTGGCTCAGGTCAAATTCTTCGGCCACGGAGCGCAGCTCCTCGGCTTCGGGCCGGTAGAGCCCGATCCAGGCCATACCCTGGCGCTGCCGCAGCAGAAAGTACGTCTCCTCGAGCCCTTCCGGGTCGGCGGTCCGGTGACCGTCCACATAGACGGCGTTGTCAATAATCGTCACGGCCGCGCCTCCTCTTCAAGGCATTCGCTTTGCTGTGACGTTATACCGTCCCCGGGCCGGTGCCAACAGCCCACACCGCCCCGCGGGCGCCGCCGGTTTCCGGGAAGGACCCCGGAAAGATTGCCTGGAAGAACGACGCCGACGGCGGCCGCCAGGGAGAGCCAAAGCCCGGTTGCTGGCATGCGGGGATCGCCCGAACCGTGCACACCGTCCGCCCTGAGCCCCGCCAGCCCTCAGCACGCTTAGTATTGAATGGACTGGCAGGCCGGCAGGGATAGCCTGTGCGCCCTGCCCGCAATCGAAAGGTACGGCCGCCATGACCGAGACACCCCGCAGATTCGACCCCACCAATCCAGACGACGCCTCCACCTCCCAGTACGCGGAGGCAGCTGACGCCACAACCGGGCCCGCGTCCGCCGAGCAAGGCCTCGGCACCGACGTGGCCGCCACGACGGCGGGGCGCGCCGATACCACCAGCCCCGAGGAACCCACGGCTCAGGCTCCCGCGCCGGCGCCCGCTCCGGACACGCGCCAGGTCACCCGTGCCGGAATGGTCTGGGCCGCGGTTGCCTGCGCGCTCGTGGTGCTGATCCTGCTGATCGCTTTCATCCTGCAGAACCAGGAATACGTGCAGGTGAAGTTCTTTGGCCTCGAAGGCTCGGTCCCGCTCGGCATCGCCTTGTTCATCGCTGCCGTCGGCGGCGGCGTTCTGGTCGCCATCGCCGGAGCCGCCCGCATCATCCAGCTCCGGCTCGCCGCGCACCGCGTCCGCCGCCAGGCCAGCCCGGGCACGCGCACGCGCTGACGCTGAAGCCGCCAGGCGCTACCCTCTTTCCATGCGCGACGCAGAACCCCGGGCCCAGGCAGCCAGCACCACCGCCGCGGCGGACTGGCCCGACGTCGAGCGTCTCTTTGGCGTCCGCGGCGAACCCTCACGATGCTGGTGCCGGTTCTTTGCCTTGACCGGCCCGCAGTGGTCCGCGTCCACCCCGGAGGAGCGGAAGAACCAGTTGCGGGACAAGTTCGACGGCGGCCAGCCGGCACCCGGGGTCCTGGCCTTCCGCGACGGGAATCCGGTGGGCTGGTGCGCCGTCGAGCCCCGCGGGTGCTACCCAAGGATCCTGCGCTCGAAGGTGCTGGCGTCTGCCCCCGACGCCGCCCGGGATCCCGGCGTGGACCACGTGTGGTCCGTCAGTTGCTTCGTCGTCTCCCCCGGCCACCGACGGACCGGCGTGGCGGGGGCGTTGCTTGCCGCCGCCGTCGAACACGCCGCCGCGCACGGCGCAACGGTGGTGGAGGGTTATCCGGTCGACCCCGCGCAACGGCCCAAGGCCGGCCCGGCAGACCTCTACCACGGCACGCTGGGACTCTTTTTGGCGGCCGGCTTCACGGTGGTCAGCGGCACAGTTGTCAGCGGCGCAGTGCCGGGACGCGCCGTCGTCCGCCTGACGGCGCCCCGGGCCGGCAGGGACCGAGGGCGCTAGGGCAGGGTCAGGATCACCGGCCCGTCGGCGGTGATGGCCACGGTGTGTTCGCTGTGCGCGGCGCGGCGGCCGTTCGCTGAGCGGAGGGTCCATTCGTCGTCGTCATGGTAGTAGTCGTCCTTGCGGCCGAGAATCAGCATTGGCTCGATGGCGATGACGAGGCCCTCGGTCAGTTTGATGCCGCGACCGGGACGCCCGTCGTTGGGCACGTGCGGCTCGGCGTGCATGGTCCGGCCGATCCCGTGGCCGCCGTGATCGGCGAGCAGCCCGTAGCCTGCCCGGCGCGCTGCCCCGCCGATCGCGTAGGCGAGATCCCCCATCTTGTTCCCGATCCTTGCCGCTTCGATCCCCCTCGCCAGGGCGGCGTCCGTGGCGTCGATGAGGGCCTGGTCCACCGGGTCCACGGTCCCCACGATGAAACTGACGGCCGCATCGCCGCACCACCCGGCCAGGAAGGCGCCGCAATCCACGCTCAGGAGGTCCCCGTCCTGGAGCCGGTACCCGTTGGGGATGCCGTGTACGACGGCGTCGTTGACGGACGTGCAGATGACCCCCGGGAACGGCACTGACGCCCACCGCGGCCGGTAGTTCAGGAACGCCGGAGTGGCTCCCGCGTCGGCGATTGATGCTGCGGCGACATCGTCCAGTTCCTTGAGCGAAACGCCGACGGCGGCCGCCTCCCGGACCCGGGCGAGGGTGGTGGCGACCACGCGGCCGGCCTCGCGCATCAGTGCGATCTCTTCGGGACTCTTGATCATGGACATGGCTTTCCCTTCCGACGCGGAGCCGCGGCTTGCTGGCTTCAACTCTAAAGCCCGCCGCGGCGTGTCTACAGTGGCCTCATGACCACCACGGAACTCATCGACGCGATCCGCGGCAGCCTCCAGGCTGCTGCCGATCCTGGCCGCGCCGCGGGGGCACAGGCCTACATGAAATCGCAGATGCCATCCCTGGGCGTGCGGGTTCCCGAGGTTCGCAGCATTGTCCGGGCCGCGGCCGCGGACCACCCGCCGGGCAGCCTGGCGGAGCTGCAGTCCGCCGTGCTTGTGCTGTGGCGCAACGCCGGCCACCGTGAGGAACGCTACGCCGCGATCGAGCTCACGGGGCTCAAGCCCGCAGCCGGGGAACTGGGCATGCTGGCCCTCTATGAGGAAATCATCCGCACCGGAGCCTGGTGGGACCTGGTGGACGGGGTGGCCCACCGGCTGGGCGCCCTGTTGCAGGCCCACCGGGCAGAACTGACGCCGGTGCTCGAACGCTGGAGCCGGGACGAGGACTTCTGGGTCCGGCGGGCCGCGATCACCGCACAGCTGGGGGCGAAGGACGCCACGGACACGGAGCTCCTGGCCGCTGTGATCGAGGCCAACCTCGAGGACCGGGAGTTCTTCATCCGCAAGGCGATCGGGTGGGCGCTGCGCCAGTACGGCAGGACGGATCCGGCCTGGGTGAAAGCGTTCGTGCGGCGGCATGCGGACCGGCTCAGTCCGCTCTCGCGCAAGGAAGCGCTCAGGAACTTGGCGGCCTAGCCAGAACCAGCCCTAGATGATCGGCCGCGTGGTGACCGGCTCGTCCGACTTGGTGAACAGCAGCTTCGTCTTCGGGTCAAGGAAGATCAGGTACAGCGCAAACAGCAACGCAATGATCGCCGCGGCGTTGCGGGCCAGCGCCAGGGCCAGGCCCAGATCCGCAGTCTGCAGGTACGGGAAGACATCGAGCTGGTCCGAGATCGCGTACACCATGAAGAAGGACACGATGAAGTAGAGCGCCTTGACCTGCCAGTCGTCGCGGATGCCCGTGACGGCGAAGAGCGGGATGAGCCAGACGATATACCAGGACTGGATCATCGGGGACAGCAGCACGACGGCGGCGAACGCCAGGGTGAGCCGGCGCATCAGCCGGTCGTAGTCGCCGCGGAAGATCTGCCAGGCGACGATGCCGACGGCGAGCAGCTTGCCGGCGTCGAACGCCCACTTGGCCAGTCCCCAGCCGTCGAGCCCGAAGGCGTTGGAGATGGAGGCCACGATCAGGCCCACCAGGCCAACAGGCGCGTACCAGATCCAGATGCTGCCCGGGGCGGACAGCCCGTTGATCCAGCCGAAGCCGAAGCCGTTGACCCGGCTCATGAGATACAGCAAGGCCACGCTGATGCCGGCCGTGAGGGCCCAGAAGACGAACTTGCGCGGCCAGCTGGCGCCCTTGCCCGCCCAGAGCAGGCCGATGAACGGCAGGAAGACCACCGTGATGGGCTTGACCGAGATGGAGAGCGTGACCAGCACGATTCCGAGGATGACCCGGCGCGTGGCGCAGTAATAAAGGCCCGCCAGGGCCAGGCCGATCATGAGGGCGTCGTTGTGGACGCTGGCGATGAAGTTGGTGAGGAACAGCGGGTTGGCCGCCGTCAGCCACAGGGCCCGGTTCGGGTTCACTCCGTGCAGTTCGGCCAGTTTCGGCACGTAGATCACGCAGAGGACCACGCCCACAAGGGCCGCGATCCGGAACAGCATGATGCTGCCTTCAGGGTGCACGTTGGTGGCCCAGACAACGAACTGTTCGATCCACAGGAACAGCTGCCCGTAGGGGACGGGAGCTTCGGTCCACATTCTGTCGGCGCCGAGCTGGAAGTAGTTGGACAGCGCCGAAATGCCGTTTTCGTAGGGGTTGAAGCCCTCCACCATGAGCCGGCCCTGGCCGATGTACGCGTAGACGTCGCGGCTGAACAGCGGTACAGAGAACATCAGCGGCAGCCCCCACGCCACCGTCGCCTGGAGCGTGGCCTTGCGGGCCCCGGCCCCCCAGACCCGGACGCGCTGGCCGAGCCGCAGCCAGGCGCGGACCAGCAGCATGCCGCCGAAGGCCAGCAGGACAATGCAGAGGGCAACGCCCAGGGCCTCGGTGCGCATAAAGATGAACAGCGGGACGCGGCGGAGTTCGGACGCGGGGGCAAGCCAGCCGACGCCGATCGAACCGATCGTCATGAACAGCGAGCCCAGGAACCCGGCAAGGATCGGGGACCGCGGGTTGTCGACGTCGCCGACGGCCCCTTCCCCCTCAGGGGAGGCCGCAGCCGGGGTGAGCGCGGTCCGGCCGGCCGCAGAAGGGCGGGACGTGGACGGGCGGGACGTACCGGCAGCCGTTTCCCCCGCCGCAGGCACAGGCGCCGTCATGTCAGGATCGTCCAATCTGTTGTGGGCCACAATTCCGCCCACAGCCGGCCGCAGTGTCCGGCCCGGGGCGCCGCGTCGAAGAAATCAGTGCCGAAATAATTCGGCGGCCGCGTATTCGAAATCCTAGCACCGGACGGCTCTGTGGCGTCGGAACGGTAGGCTGGGCGGGTGCCTATTACTAACGAACGCATCGTCTGGATCGACTGCGAAATGACCGGCCTGGACACCAAGAATGACGCCCTTATCGAGGTGGCCGCCCTGGTGACCGATTCGGAGCTCAACATCCTGGGGGACGGCGTCGACGTCGTGATCAAGCCCGACGACGCCGCGCTGGCCCAGATGAACGACTTTGTCCGCGACATGCACACCCGGTCCGGCCTGCTGGCGGAGCTTCCGCACGGCAAGACGATGGCCGAAGCGCAGGCAGCCGTGCTCGCCTACATCAAGAAATGGGTGCCGGACCCGCGGAAGGCCCCGCTCGGCGGCAACTCGGTGGGCACCGACCGCGTGTTCCTTGTCCGCGATATGCCCGACGTGGTGGAGCACCTGCACTACCGGGTCATCGACGTGAGCACCATCAAGGAACTCTCCCGCCGCTGGTTTGCCCGGGCCTACTTCCAGTCCCCGGCCAAGCTGGGCGGCCACCGGGCGCTCGGCGACATCAAGGACTCCATCGACGAACTCCGGTATTACCGCGAGGCCGTGTTTGTTCCCGCGCCGGGCCCGGACAGTGCCACGGCGCAGCGGATCGCCAAGCGCGTCATGGGCGGCGAAGCAGCCGAGCCCACCCCGGCGGAGTAGGCGCGGAAAAGTAATCTGCGCCACGTTTCGCGGAAATTTCGGCGAAAATCGCAAAAGTGGCAAAACCACCCCCAAACAGCAGGTAAGCTATTTGTCGTTGCCTTTCCAGCCAGCCGGTTCGCCGGAGGGCCTGATATGGCACATGGTGGGCGTAGCTCAGTTGGCAGAGCGCCTGGTTGTGGTCCAGGAGGTCGCGGGTTCAACCCCCGTCGCTCACCCTCATGAAGGACGGCAGTGATTGTCCGACCTTTTCCAAAGGCCGCACCGGTTATCCGGTGCGGCCTTTGTTGTCTGTATTGGAAGGAATCGCAGTGAAGCGCAAGCTGTTTGAAGAAGACCACGAGATGTTCCGTGAGATGGCCGCCGAGTTCAACGCGCGTGCGGTCGCTCCCCACTACACCCAGTGGGACGAGGACCACATGATGCCCCGGGAACTGTGGTCCGCTGCCGGCGAGCAGGGCCTGCTGGGCCTGGCCGTGCCGGAAGAGTTCGGCGGCATGGGGATGTCCGACTACCGCTTCCGGACAGTGCTGGACGAAGAATTCGCCAAGAGCAACCACCTCGCGGTCGGCCTGGCGTTCCACCTGCACGATGACATGGTCCTCCCCCACCTGCTGGCCTACGGCTCTGATGACCTCAAGGCCCGCTGGCTCCCGGGCATGGTCTCGGGCGAAAAGATCACCTCGGTCGCCTGGACCGAACCGGGGGCCGGCTCCGACCTGCGCGGCATCCGCACCAAGGCAGTCCGCGACGGCGACGACTGGCTGATCACTGGCCAGAAAACATTTATCGGCAACGGCATCTCCGGCGACGCCTCCCTCGTCCTGGCCCGCACTGACGGCGGCACCGGACGCGGAAACCGCGACTCGTTCTCGCTCTTCATGGTCCAGAAGGGTGAGGGCTACAACACCGGCAAGCAGCTGGACAAGATGGGCCTCAAGGCCTCCGACACGGCCGAGCTGTTCTTCGACAACGTCCGCGTCCCGCACGCCGACCTCGTCGGCGAGGAAGGCAAGGGCCTGCAGTACGCGGCCGAACAGCTCCCCCAGGGCCGGCTGGCGATCGCCGTGGCCAGCTCCGCCGTCGTGCGCGCCACCTACGAGGCGACTGTCCGCTACACGAAGGACCGCAACGCGTTCGGCGAGCGAATCATCGATTTCCAGAACAGCCGCTTCGAACTCGCCGACATCCTCACGGAGGTCGAGGTCACCGAAGCGTACGTGGACCAGGCCATCCTGGCGTTCAACGCCGGAGAGCTCGACGCCGCAGGCGCTGCCCGTGCCAAACTGTGGGCGTCCGAGCGCGCCAAGTCCGTCACGGACCGCTGCCTGCAGCTGCACGGCGGGTACGGCTACATCATGGAATACCCGGTGGCCCAGGCCTACCTCGCCGCCCGGCTGCTGACGATCTTCGGCGGCACCAACGAAATCATGCGCGACGTCGTCGGCCGCACCATCGCCGGCTGAGACGCCGCGACTCCACCTGCATCCAAGGAACTTTCCTGATATGACCGTCCTGCCCATCACGATCTGGGGCGAGCCCGTGCTGCACCGCCGGGCCGCGGAAGTCGAAGTCTTCGACGACGAGCTCCGCACCCTGATCGCCGACATGTTCGAGACCAACGACGCCGCCAACGGCGTCGGGCTGGCGGCCCCCCAGGTGGGGGTCGGCAAGCGGCTCTTCGTGTACAAGTACGACAACGACGACGGCGCCCCGGCCACCGGCGTCGTGGTCAATCCTGTCCTGACACTTTCGAAGATTTCCGGCGCGCTGCCGGACCCCGACGAGGAAGAGGAAGGCTGCCTGTCCTTCCCCGGCGGCCAGTATCCGCTCAAGCGGGCCGAATGGGCGAGGGTCCAGGGCTTCGACGGTGACGGGAAGCCGGTGGAATTCGAGGCGACCGGCTGGTTCGCCCGGGTCATCCAGCACGAGTACGACCACCTCGACGGCAAGCTCTACGTCAACCGGCTCATTGACCGCTATGCCCGCCGGGCCATGAAGCAGGCCAAGCGCAGCGGCTGGGGCGTTCCCGGCCTGACCTGGATGCCGGGAGTAGACCCGGACCCGTTCGGCCACTGACGGCCGCGGTGAGGCGCGGCTGTACGCGGATTTCCCCACCTTTGACGCCGACGCGCAGCAAAACGCCGGCGGGTTGGCGGGACGCGCCGGCGGCGCGTCCCAAAGGTGGGGAATTTCGGCGGAATTTCCCCAGTTCGGCAGTGACTGGGCCGGTCAGCTCCCCGGGGTCCGGTCGACGGCGGCCAGGATCGCGGCGCCGAGCTCGGCCGGCCTGGTGAACTGCGGCCAGTGTCCGGTAGGCAGGTCCACGCAGTCGACCTGGCGGATCCGTCCGAGCTCCGCCACATACGGGTGGCCGCCGGCAACCATTTCCGTCAGCATCGCGGACGGGAATTCGCAGGCGATGACGGTGACCGGAACCTCGAAGCGGCGTTCATCCGAGAGCTGCTGCCGGTCCTGGGCCACGCCGCGGGGCTGCGGGATGGCACGGGCACGGAACATGGCGCGCAGCTCGTCGGTCAGGTCGGTGAGGTCCTCGTCCTCGAAGAGCTCCCACGGCGGCAGCGGCACCTCGTCGCCGTCGGCCGGCAAGTCGTCATTGATGACCCCGCCCTCCCCCAGCGGTCCGCTGTCCACGTAGATAGCCCGGGCCACCCGGTCCGGGCGGGCATCGACGGCGCCATGGATGATGGCCCCGCCGCCGGAGTGGCCCACCAGGACCACCGGCGCGTCGAAGGAATCGATCTTCGCCACGACGGCGTCGATGTGGGTGCGCAGGCCGATCCCGGCGCGCGGCGCAGCCGCTGACTCCAGGCCCGGCAGGGTCAACGGGTGGACCTTGTGCCCGGCCGCGGTCAGCGGCGGGGTGACGTCCGCCCACGACGAGGCGTCCAACCAGAATCCGGGTACGAGGATGATGTCCATGCCGGTACCCTACCGGTCGAGTACCAGCTCCACCACCTGATAGGGGTCCTCGCCCGGGACCAGGTTGTGCATGGTCATGCGTCCGCCCGTGCCGTCGGCCGGGTGCAGGTGGATCTGCCAGCCCCAGTCCGGGCCGGTCGGTGCCGCATAGGAGCCGTTGAGCCGGAGGACACCGTCGCCGCCCACGGTCCCGGAGAACTGCATCAGCGCCTTGCCCGTGTGCCAGGAGTCCAGCCACACAGCGGTGGCGGGATCCGCGTCGGACGCGCCGCCGGCCAGGATCAGGAGGCCTTCCTGCGGGCTCTCACCGTCTGACCAGGTGTAGGCGACACTCGCGAAGTGTGCGGCGGTCACCGTCACCGTGGCGGTGGCCGCCGAAGCCTTGTAGTCGTCCGTGGGCATGAGCCGCAAGCGGTTTTGTCCATGCCAGGTGCCAAGGAACGGTGTCACGTATTTCACAATGTCCATGCGGCAGTCTACTGAACCAATCGATCCTGCTCAGTCCGCGGCCGGCTTTTCGAATCTCGCCGCGAAGTCCGGGACATAGCGGAACAGTTCCCGCGGCGGGCGCGTGTAGTTGACGGCCTTCGGACGCGCCGGCAGGGTCACCGGCTCTGTCCGTACTTCGGTGTAGTCGATGCTGGAGAGCAGGTGGGCGATGAGGTTGATCCGTGCCCGGCGTTTGTCTTCGGCTTCCACCACGTACCAGGGTGAATCCGCGGTGTCTGTCTGCACGAACATGTCGTCCTTCGCCCGCGAGTAGTCTTCCCAGCGCAGGATTGCCTCCCGGTCCATCGGCGAGAGCTTCCATTGCCGCATGGGATCATCCAGCCGGGATTTGAACCGCCGCTCCTGTTCCCCATGGCTGATCGAGAACCAGTACTTGAAGACCAGGATGCCGTCCTGGATGAGGAGCCGTTCAAAAACCGGGCACTGGGCCATGAAGCGTTTGTGCTCCGCCGGGGTGCAAAAGCCCATCACGTGTTCGACGCCGGCGCGGTTGTACCAGGAGCGGTCCATCAGGACGATTTCCCCGGCGGCGGGCAGATGCGCCACATAGCGCTGGAAGTACCATTCACCGCGTTCGCGCTCCGTCGGCGCCGGCAACGCGACTATCCGGGCAAACCGCGGATTCAGGTACTCGGTGACCCGCTTGATTGCACTCCCCTTACCGGCTGCATCCCGACCCTCGAAGATGATGAGGACCCGCGCCCCGGTGCTCCGGACCCACTCCTGGAGGGCAACCAGTTCTGCCTGGAGCCGCAGAAGTTCGGCCTTGTAGAGTCCGGCGTCGAGCCGGGCCGGCCGCCGTGCGGAGCCCTTCTTGTGGCCGGCGTGCCCCTTGCCTGAATTGTGCGTGCGATGTGCCATGGCTTCCGTTCCAGCATTTGGGGCGCGCGGTTTGTCCCGCCGCGCCCATTGTCGCCGGGCAGCAGAACGGCTGCAAGGGTCCTCCAGCCCGGAAACTGCGAAGGGCGAGTCAGCGCGGCACGATCGTCTGTTGCCCTGGGCACGAGGCCAGGATCCGTTTCATCGCCTCCTTCTCTGCCGCCGTGACCCACAGCCGGTAGGCCGCCTTGACCGAAATTTGGCGGGCGACGTAGTGGCAGCGGAAAGCCTTGTTTGGCGGCAGCCAGGTGGCGGCGTCGGAGGCACTCTTGTCCTGGTTGGCGGGACCGTCGACGGCGATCAGGTTGAGGGGATCGTTGGCCAGGTGTTCGCGCTGCTGCGCGGTGAGCTGCTGGGCGCCTTTTTGCCACGCGTCTCCCAGCGCCACGACGTGGTCGATCTGCACCGCAGCACTGGTTTCGGCGCCGCGCCGGAAAACGATCGTGCGGCCGGTGTACGGTTCCTGGAACGTGCCGCCGGCCACCTGGCAGCGGGAGCCACTGACGAATTCGGCGGCCGCCAGGTCGCGGCGGAGGATGTCGTTGCGCGTATCGCAGCCGTTGCGGTCGACGTCGAGCCACGCCTGGCCGAAGGCACCCCGGTCATAGTTGTTCGTTGCCGACCGTCCCTTGACCGCGAGGGTGTCGAGCACGCCGGCAGCGCTTCCCTGCGGCACGGCCCGGACGGGGTCCACCGCGTTCATCCACCCTCGCGCAATGACGGGGGCCTCCCTGGGGCCGGGGATTTGCGGCTCCGCGGCGGCAAACTGGCCGGCCGTGAAGAACCAGACCAGACCGCCCAGGACGGCCAGGCCGGCCGCGGCCAGGAAAATCCAGGCCTGGCGGGAGTGGCGGCGGGCGCGGCGGAAATCCATCCAGGTGGCGCTCATGTGGGCGGCCGCTCGCGGCGTTTTGGCTGCACGCCCTGAGCCTATGCGGACGCCACGCCAGCCGGGCGGTTGTCCACAGTGTTGGGGACCGGTGGCGGAACGCGGGGGCCTATTGCTCCCGTGTGACCCGTTTCAGGTCTTCGTTGGCCAGATCCAGCAGGCTCTGGAGCTGGGTCACCCGGTCGTCGTTGACTTCACCGGACTGGCGTTTGACGAGGGCGTCGTCCAGCAGCCGCTTCGCTTCTTTCGCGTTGCTCCGCGCGACGTCCAGCGCGTGTTCCAGGGTGGTCTCGTGTTCAACAGCCGGGTTCGGTTCCATGGCTCCATTGTGGTTCCCTTTCCCGGCCGATTCCAGTGCATCGGCCGGGAAAGGAGGAACATGTCCCGGTCAGGGACATTCGCCCTGGCTAGACCTCGACGGGCAGCCCTGCGGCCTCGAGGATGGACGCAGCGTCCTTGGCGGGGAAGGACGGCGGGTTGACCCCGGCCATTTCCTCCATGACGCGGACCACCTGGCAGCTGTAGCCGAACTCGTTGTCGTACCAGACGTACAGGACGAGGTTCTTCTCATTGGAGATGGTGGCCAGGCCGTCGACGATGCCTGCCCGGCGTGAGCCGACGAAGTCCGTGGAAACAACCTCGGGCGAATCGATGTAGTCGATCTGCTTGCGCAGCTCGGAGTGCAGCGACATTTCCCGCAGGTAGTCGTTGACCTCGTCCTTGGTGGTGCCGTTCTCCAGGTTCAGGTTCAGGATGGCCAGCGAGACGTCCGGGGTGGGGACGCGGATGGAGCTGCCCGTGAGCTTGCCGAGCAGTTCCGGCAGGGCCTTGGCCACGGCCTTGGCGGCACCGGTCTCGGTGATCACCATGTTCAGCGCGGCAGAGCGTCCACGGCGGTCGCCCTTGTGGAAGTTGTCGATCAGGTTCTGGTCGTTCGTGAAGGAGTGGACCGTCTCCACGTGGCCGTGCACCACGCCGTAGCGGTCGTTGATCGCCTTGAGCACAGGGGTGATGGCGTTCGTGGTGCAGGACGCCGCCGAGACGATCGTGTCCGAGTCGTCGATGGTGCCGTGGTTGATGCCGTGCACGATGTTCTTCAACTCGCCCTTGCCCGGTGCGGTGAGGAGAACGCGGGCAACACCCTTGCTCAACAGGTGCTGGGACAGGCCCTCGGCGTCGCGCCAGCGGCCCGTGTTGTCGACGACGAGCGCGTCGTGGATGCCGTAGGCGGTGTAGTCCACCGTGGAGGGGTTGTCCGAGTAGATGACCTGGATCTGGACGCCGTTGGCCGTGATGGTGTCGTTTTCGAGGTCAACCTTGATAGTGCCTTCGAAGGAGCCGTGGACGGAGTCGCGGCGCAGCAGGCTCGCGCGCTTGCTGAGGTCGTTGTCCGAACCGCGGCGCACCACGATGGCACGCAGGCGCAGGCCGTGGCCGCCGCCTGCCTTTTCGATCAGGAGCCGGGCCAGGAGCCGGCCGATGCGGCCGAAGCCGTAGAGGACGACGTCGGTGCTGGTGCGGTCGTCGCCGCCGCGCTTGCCGACAACCTCGGCGAGTTCGGCGCGGAGGAACTCATCCAGGCTGGCGCCGTCGCCCTCGGCGCGGTATTTCTCGGTGAGGCGGGCAATGTCGATCGCCGCGGCGCCGAGGTCCAGCTTGGTCAGGGCCTCCAGCAGCGGGGCCGTCTCCTCGAGGCGCAGTTCTTCCTTGCTCATCCTGCGGGCGAAGCGGTGGGCCTTGAGGATATTCATGGTGGACTTGTTGATCAGGCTGCGTCCGTGGATGGAGGTCACCACGTTGTTCTCGCGGTACAGCCGGCCGATCACGGGGATCATCGCCTCGGCGAGTGCCTCACGGCCCATCCACGTATCAAGACAAGAATCTGACGTCTGGCTCACAGAACTACCTTCCTAGAATCCACCCCCTACGTCCTCGTAGGGGGAAGTCGGCCGCCGGAGGGTGTCCGGTACCGGGCACCGGCGGGGATTCGGTCCACCCCGGGCGCCTCATCGAGCGCAAAGAAAAACCGCCGGCTGCGAACGCAGACCCGGCGGCAGAACTTCTACGTTCACCATCAATTCTACGGGCGGCCAGGCAGGGTGGGGTGCCTGTTGCGCGTGAATTGACTCACACACTGTCTGGGGCCACGTCGAAGTCGGCAAAACCATCCGCGCCGGGCGTCAGCCCCGCTGCGTCCTCAAGGATCATGTCGACGGCCTTTTCCGCGATCATGATGGTGGGTGCCTGGGTGTTGGCACTGACCAGCCGGGGCATGATCGAGGAGTCAACGACCCGCAATCCCTCCAGCCCGTGGACCTTCAGCCGCGGTGAGACAACGGAATCGTCGGTGGTACCCATGGCGCAAGTGCCGACCGGGTGGTACGAGGTCCGTCCGTAGGAGCGCACGAAATTCACGTACTCGTCGCGGGTTGCCACCCGGGAGCCGTCGCCGATGTGCTCCTTCTGGATGAACGCCGCCATCGATGACTGTTCCATGATTTGCCGGCTCTGCTGCACGCCGGCGATCGTCATCTCCAGATCGTAGTCATCCGCCAGGAAATTCGGATCGATGAGGGGTGTCATTGTGGGATCTGAGGACGCGACGCGAACTGTCCCCCGGCTGCGGGGGCGCAGGAAGTACGAGTTGAGCGTCGCCCCGAATCCGGGCCGCAGCGACGCAATGCCCGGCTCCGACCTCGCCGCGGGCAGGAAGTGGAACTGCAGGTCCGGGGTCTTCTCATCTGTGTTGGCGTAGCTGAAGCCACCGGCCTCGACGAGGTTGGACGCGAACGGTCCCGTGCGGAAGGCCAGATACTCGAGGCCCGCCAGGACTGTCGCCGGGCGCACCCGATTGAACCGGTCCAGGCTGTGGTCATCGGTGAGTTCGTAGATGATGTCCAGGTCAAGGTGGTCCTGCAGGTTCTTCCCGACCCCGGGCAGGGCGTGGAGCACGTCGATGCCGGCGGCGGCAAGGTCTGCCGGGTCGCCGATGCCTGAAAGCTGCAGCAACTTGGGCGAGCCAAACGCGCCGCTGGCGATCAGCACCTCGCGCCGGGCACCGTAGGTTCGCGCGACTCCGCCTTCAATCGCCTGAATGCCGACGGCACGGCCATTCCTGATGACCACCTTGGAGACGGTCACATTGACGCGAACAGTGAGATTGGGCCGCCTGCGCGCGGGTTTCAGATAGGCGACGGCTGCGCTGCACCGGCGCCCATTCCTGGTGGTGGTCTGGTAGAAGCCAACGCCGAGCTGCTTCGCCCCGTTAAAATCGTTGTTGTAGGGCAGCCCGAACTCCTGGCCCGCCTGCACGAATGCCGCCGAGAGCGTGTGCGGACGCCGGAGATCAGAGACGCCGAGCGGCCCTGTGGTTCCATGGTGGGGTCCTGAGAGCCTGGTGTTTGACTCCGAGCGAATGAAATACTTGGACACCTCGACGGCGGACCAGCCCTCGCATCCGTACTCCCCGGCCCACCCGTCGTAGTCCCCAGCCACGCCGCGGGTGAAGACCTGGGAGTTGATGGACCCGCCGCCGCCAAGCCCGCGGCCTTGAGGGAGCGGGATGCTGCGGCCGTTGCTGTGCTTTTGCGGAACACTGCTATACGCCCACTGATACGGGCCCCCCTTGAGTCTCGGGAAGCCCGCGGGCATGTGGATGAAGGGATGGCGGTCGGACCTGCCCGCCTCGAGCAGGAGCACGCGTATCGAAGGGTCTTCGCTAAGTCTGCCGGCCAGGACGCTGCCGCCGGTACCACCCCCGGCGATCACATAGTCGTACTCTGCATCGTCCGGCACCATGACTCCTCAACCATCGCCGAAACTACCGCTCCTTGAAGCGTTGATTGAAGTGTCGGGTCTCGCTGGGATGGTGTCAAGCATGCCTCAAGGTTTTCCCAAGCTTGCAACCGTGCAGGCACGCCACCCCCGGCCAGCAGCCTGCGACGGCCGAATCCCGGGCAGGACAGGGGAAATACCGGTTTGGGTGGATGGGTTGACCGATACGCCGGGTTCTGTGTTCCCGCGCTGTTACCGGCGCGGGAGTAGCGGCCATCCATCTACGGACGCCGTTGCCGACGCCCTCCAGCGGCCTACCCGAACACTCGGGCGAGCAGCCCTCAAACGTGTCCTGTCTGGCCTTGCTCCGGGTGGGGTTTACCTAGCCTTCCCGGTCACCCGGGAAGCTGGTGGTCTCTTACACCACCGTTTCACCCTTACCTGCCCTGCGGCCTGTGCAAGCACACGCCCCACGCAGGCGGTCTGTTCTCTGTGGCACTGGCCTGCGGGTTACCCCGAGTGGGCGTTACCCACCACCCTGCTCTGCGGAGCCCGGACGTTCCTCGAGCCACTTGCGTGACGCGCGGCCGCCTGGTCAACCCATCCGCTGTCCAGTCTACGTTCTCCCGGCCGGCGCAGCCGCACCGCGGCCTTTCAGGGCCGCAGGTGGGAGAATTTAAGCAGGGTTCCTGCTAGTCAAGGAAGAGTGATCCCGGTGAACTGGACCGTCATCATCATCTGGCTGTTGGCCATCGTCCTGGTGGCTATTCTCGCCAAGATGTCGATCAAGATTGTGCGCCAGTACGAACAGGGCGTCCTGTTCCGCCTGGGCCGGGTGGTCGCGGTACGGATGCCCGGCCTGCGGTTCATCATCCCGGTGGTGGACAGGCTTCAGCTGGTGAGCCTGCGGATCGTGACAATGCCGATCCAGTCACAGGCATCATCACCCAGGACGACGTCAGCGTCGATATCTCGGCAGTGGCGTACTACCGGGTGATCGACTCCGTGAAGTCCGTCGTGGCGATCGAAGACGTGGCCGCGGCCATCAACCAGATCGCCCAGACCACCCTGCGGAAAGTGGTCGGCCGCCACAGCCTGGACCAGACGCTGTCGGAGACTGAGCGCATCAACAGCGACATTCGGATAATCCTGGACGCGATGACCCTGGAATGGGGTGTCGAAGTGACGCTCGTCGAGCTCAAGGACATCCAGCTCCCGGAGAGCATGAAGCGGGCGATGGCCCGGCAGGCGGAGGCCGAGCGGGAGAAACGGGCCAAGATCATTTCGGCCGAGGGAGAG
>Ga0207645_10001729_pt1 | contig 17698 bp, 16 predicted proteins | sample KBSM53metaG_FD_184331 | JGI IMG/M metagenome (GOLD analysis project Ga0207645, IMG submission 184331) | Miscanthus rhizosphere microbial communities from Kellogg Biological Station, Michigan, USA - KBS M5-3 metaG (SPAdes) (version 2) | ecosystem: Host-associated > Plants > Roots > Rhizosphere >...
CTCGGGCACCATCAACTTCGCCCAGGGCGAGTTCGTGATGCTGCCGGCGTTCATCATGCTGGGCTTCATCTCGCTCGGGGCGCCGCTGCTGGTGAGCTTCGTCGCCACCTGCGCGGTCGCGGTGCTGCTGCTCGGCTGGGTGTTCAAGCGCGGCATCGCCGATCCGCTGCTGCGCTTCGGCATGATGCCGATCGTCGTCGCCACCATCGGCCTCGCGATCGCAATGCGCAGCGGCATCCGCGCCGGGTTCAGCGCCGAGGCGCACCCGTTCCCCAGCCTGTTCGCCGACAAGCTGTTCAACGTCGCAGGCGTGACCGTCACGCTCGCCGATGTCGGCACGTTGGTGCTGTCGCTTCTGCTGGTATTGGGCACACAGGCCTTCCTTGCCAAGACCGTCACGGGCCGCGCCATGCAGGCCGTCGCGCAGAACACCGACAGCGCGACCGTGCTCGGCATCAACGTGCCGCGCATGATCCTCTACACCTTCGCGATCAACGCGCTGCTCGCGTGTGCCGCGGCGCTGCTGGTCACGCCGACCTACCTCGCGAAGTTCGACATGGGCGAGTCGCTCGGCAGCAAGGCCTTCTTCGCCGCAATCATCGGTGGCTTCAACAACTCGCGCGGCGCACTGCTCGGCGGCCTGATCGTCGGCGTGTGCGAGAACCTCGCGGCGGCCTACATCTCGCCGACCTACAAAGACGCGGTCGCGCTCGTCATCTTCATGCTCGTCATCCTGTTCAAGCCGCAGGGGCTGCTTGGCAAGAAGACCGAGCGCAAGGTCTGAGGCCGAAGGAGACCTGCATGAACAAGAACCTCCTGATCGGCCTGCTCGCGTTGGCGGCGCTGCTCGCCGGCCCGCCGTTCCTGAAGAACTACGGCATCTATCTCCTCAGCTACTGGCTGGTGTTCGTGATCGCCAACATGGGGCTGAACCTGACCCTCGGCTACGCCGGCCAGAAGTCGCTCGGCCACGCCGCGTTCTTCGGCATCGGCGCGTACAGCGTCGCGATCCTGATGAAGGCGGGCTTGAGCTTCTGGCTCGGGCTGCCGGTCGCGGTGATCGGCTGCTTCGTGATCGGGCTCGGGCTGGGTTTCCCGGCACTGCGCGTGCAGACGATCTACCTGGCCTTTGCCACGCTCGGCTTCAATACCGCGGTCTGGCTCGTGATGCGCAACGAAGAGTGGCTGACCGGCGGCACCTTCGGCATCAACAACGTCGGCCGCCCCGGGCTGTTCGGGCTGAGCCTGGACAGCAATCTCGCCTACTACTACTTCGTGCTCGCGATGACGATCGTCGTCGCCGCGCTGTTGTGGGGCCTGCTGCGCTCGCCGTGGGGCAAGGCGTTCACGGCGCTGCGCGACAACCCGATCCGCGCCGAGAGCCTGGGCATCAACATCCAGGCCTACACCTTGCTGTCGTTCGCGATCGGCGCGGCCTGCGCCGGCGTGGCCGGGGCGCTGTTTGCGTCGCTGGTGCAGTTCGTCGAGCCGGCGCCGTTCGGTGTCGGCGCATCGATCATGATGTACCTGATGGTCGTGGTCGGCGGTCCGGGCTACTTCTTCGGGCCGCTGCTCGGCTCGGCGGTCGGCGTGTTGCTGCCCGAGTGGCTGCGCTTCGCGCAGGCCTGGTACCTGTTCGTGTTCGGCAGCGCGGTGATCGTGCTGATGCTGTGGCTGCCCGACGGGCTGCTCAGCATCCCGGACCGCATCAAGGCGCGCCGCGCCTCGCGCGAGGCCTCGGCCGCGCGGGCCGCGTCGGCCAAGTCACTCGGGGGAGCCCAGGCATGAGCGCACCATTGCTCAAGGTCACCGGCCTGAAGAAATCGTATGGCGCGATCCAGGCGGTCGCCGGTGTGTCGTTCGAAGTGATGCCGGGCGAGATCTTCGGCGTGATCGGGCCCAACGGCTCCGGCAAGACGACGATGTTCAACAGCGTGCTCGGCCAGATCACGCCCGACGCCGGGCGCATCGAGCTGAACGGCAGCGACATCACCGGCCTGAGCCCGCTGCAACTGAACCAGCGCGGCGTCGGCCGAACCTTCCAGACCCTGCAGGTGTTCGGCAAGATGACGGTGCGCGACAACCTGATCGTCGCGGCGCAGGAACACAAGGGCAGCATGGGCAGCCGGATGTTCGCGCCCAGCGATTCCGGGCTCGGGCCGAAGGCCGATGCCTTGATCGACCAGTTCCGCATCGGCCATGTCGCCGGCAAGAAGGCCGGCGAGCTGAGCTACGGCCAGCAGAAGCTGGTCGACATCGCGATGGCCTTCATGAGCGAGCCCGACCTCGTGCTGCTCGATGAGCCCTGCGCCGGCGTCAACCCGAGCCTGGTGGGCGGCATCAGCGGCCTGCTGAAGGCGCTCAACCGCACCCGGGGATCGGGCGGCAAGCACGCCAGCTTCATCGTGATCGAGCACAACATGGACTTCGTGATGGACCTGTGCCACCGCATCATGGTGATGGTCGAGGGCACCGTGATGGCGATCGGCACGCCGGCCGAGATCCGCGGCAACAAGCAGGTGCTCGACGCCTACCTGGGGAACTGACGATGACGACATCAGCGCCAAGCGACATTGCGATCGAATTCGACGATGTCGTCGCCGGCTACGGCGACTTCATGATCCTGAACAACCTGAGCCTGAGGGCCAGGCGCGGCAAGATCACCTTGCTGCTCGGGCCCAACGGCGCCGGCAAGTCCACCGTGCTGAAGACTCTTTTCGGCATGCTGAAGGTACGCAACGGTTCGATCCGGCTCGATGGCGACAACATCACCGGTGCGAGCGCGAAGGACCTGCTGGTCGAGCACGGCGTCGCCTTCGTGCCGCAGGGCCGCAACCTGTTCGGCCAGCTCAGCGTCTGGGAGAACCTCGAGCTCGGCGGCATCACGCTGGGCATGAAGACCACGCATGAGCGCATTCCCGAAGTGCTGGAGCGTTTCCCGCGCGTCAAGGAGCGCCTGAACAGCGCCGCATCCATGCTGTCGGGCGGCGAGCAGAAGCAGCTCGAGATCGGCCGCGCGCTGCTGCTGCGCCCGAAGGTGATCCTGATCGACGAGCCGTCGATCGGCCTGTCGCCGATGGTCGTCGCCGATGTGTTCCGGCTGCTGCGCCAGCTCGCCGACCAGGGCACGACGGTGCTGATGGTCGAGCAGAACGTCAAGAGCGCATTGAAGATGGCCGACGAGGCGATCGCGCTCGAGTCGGGCCGGCTGGTGCTGCACAAGCGCGCCGACGAGTTGCTCGCCGACCCGAACATCGAGCGCCTGTTCCTCGGCGGCGCACATGCCGCCGCGGCCGCGACGATCTGATGCTTGAAAGGAGCGACCATGCCGACGACCGCGAACGCCAGCCCCAGCGCCGACCGTGAAGCACTGGCCGACGCCACCAACCCGCTCGGGCTCGATGGCATCGAGTTCATCGAGTTCAGCACCGCCAAGCCGCAGGCGCTCGGCCAGGTGCTCGAGATGATGGGCTTTCGCCCGGTCGCGCGGCACCGCTCGCGCGAGGTGCTGCTGTACCGCCAGGGCGAGATGAACATCATCATCAACGCCCATGCCGGCGGCCTGCCGCGCACCGTGCAGCCGAGCGAGACGCCGGTGATTGCCGCGCTCGCGCTGCGCGTGCGCGACGCTGCCAGCGCGTACCGCTATGCGCTCGACCGCGGTGCCTGGGCGGTGCCGACGCACGTCGAGGTGATGGAGCTGAACATCCCGGCGATCCACGGTGTCGGCGCGAGTCGCATCTACTTCGTCGACCGCTACCGCGACTTCTCGATCTACGACGTCGACTTCACGCTGATCCCGACCGTCGACCCGAAGCCGCCGGCGCTGAGCGGGCTGCACTGGTTCGGCGTGGTGCAGTACATCGGCAATGACCGGATGGAAGACTGGTCCGAGTTCTACGGCGAGCTGTTCGGCTTCAAGGCGACGCCCGACGACGAGCGCTACGGCATCCTGCCCAAGGGCCGGGTGCTGCGCAGCCCGTGCGGCAAGTTCTACCTGCAGTTGATCGAGCCCGAGCCCGGCATCCTCGACGTGGAAGGCGAGGAGTCCTTGCAGCGCATCGGCCTGGGCACGCCGGATGTGCTGGCGAGCGTCACGGCCTTGCGCGAGCGCGGCGTCGGCTTCGTCGAATCTCAGGGCGTGCACTCCGAGACGCGCGGCGCGCTGACGCAAAGCTACCTGGGCGGCGCGATGTTCGAGCTGGTTCATCACGAGGTGAGTCGGTGATGGCGGGCCGAGCGCCGGGCCGCTCCCAAGCCGGCCCGCACCCCCTTGGGGGGCCGACCAACGTACCCGGCGGGCGAGGGGCGCCAATCCGCATCAGCGATTTCGGCATGGACACGATCTCGCTGGCCGGCACCTTGCCGCAGAAGCTGGCGGCGATCGAGGGCGCCGGCTTCTCGCAGGTGATGCTGATGGCGCGCGATCTGGTTGGCCATGCCGAGGGCATCGACGACGCGGTGCGTGTCGTCAAAGCCAGCGGCCTGCGCGTCACCGGCTTCCAGGTGCTGCGAGATTTCGAGGGCCTGTCGGGGCACCTGCACGACTACAAGATCGACGTCGCGAAATCGATGCTCGAGATGTGTCGCGCCGTCGGCGCCACCGTGCTGCTGGTGTGCTCCTCGACCTCGACGCATGCGAGCGGCGACCCCGACGCGCTCGCGCGCGATCTGCGCAAGCTCGCGATGCTGGCGCTGCCGCTGGGCATCCGCATCGCGTATGAAGGCCTGTCGTGGGGGCGCCATGTCAATGAGTTCACGACCGCCTGGGACATCGTCTGCCGCGCCGATGCGCCGAACCTCGGCATCGGCATCGACTCGTTCCACGCCTTCGCGACCAAGACCGCGCTCGTGGACCTGGACGTTCTCGACCCCGACAAGATCTTCCTGGTGCAGCTCGCCGATTTCATGTGGAACGAGATCCCGTCGGTCGAGGAGCGCATCGCCACCGCGCGCCACTTTCGCGTGTTTCCTGGCGAAGGCGTGCACAGCGAGGCGCTGGCCGAACTCGTGATGCGGCTCGATCGCCTCGGCTACCGTGGCGACTACAGCTTCGAGGTCTTCAACGACGACTACCAGCAGATGCCGCTGCCGGTGGTCGCCGAGCGCGCGCGGCGCTCGGCGGTGTGGCTCGGCGAGGACGTGCTGCACCGCTCGGTGCCGCTGCCGGGGCGGATGCGGCTGCGGCGATGAGCGGGCCGCTGTGCCTGGCGATCGCCGGTGCCGGCGCGATCGGCCGCGCGCATGCGCAGCGCGTGCGTGTGCAGCCGGGCTGCGAGCTGCTCGGCTTCGCCGATCCGTCGCCGGCGGCCGCGGCTTTCGCGGCCGAGCTCGGCGTCGCGCACTGGGCCGATCTGGACGCGCTGTTCGATGCGGCGCCGGATGACGCGCGGCCCGACGGCGTGATCATTGCGACGCCGAACCGGCTGCACGTGCCCGGCGCGCTCGCCTGCATCGCGCGCGGTATCCCGGCGCTGGTCGAGAAGCCGGTCGCCGACGAGCTGGATGCCGCGTGGCGCCTGGTCGACGCGGTCGAGCGCGCCGGCGTGCCGGTGCTGGTCGGCCACCACCGGCGCTACAGCGCGGTGCTCGAATGCGCCCGCGCGGCGATCGTCTCGGGCGCGCTCGGTGCGCTGGTCGCGGTGCAGGGCGCGGCGCTGTTCCGCAAGCCGGCGCGCTATTTCGAAGAGGCGGCGTGGCGGCGCGAGCGCGGTGGCGGGCCGATCCTGATCAACATGGTCCACGAGATCGACGACCTGCGCCTGCTCGCGGGCGAGATCGTCGAGGTGCACGCGCTGGTGTCGAGCGCGCGGCGGGGCTTCGAGGTCGAGGACACGGCAAGCATCGGGCTGCGCTTCGCGAACGGCGCGCTCGGCAGCTTTGTGCTGTCCGACGCGGCCGCGAGCACGCGCAGCTGGGAGCAGACCTCGGGCGAGAACGCCGCGTATGCGCGCGACCCCGGCGAGGCCTGCTACCTGATCGCCGGCGAGCGCGGCAGCCTCGCGGTGCCGAGCCTGCGGCTGCAGACCGCGCTCGGCGCGGCCTCGTGGGTCGAACCGATGCGGGTCGAGACCTTGGCGGTCGACGCCGGCGTCGATCCGCTGCAGCGCCAGCTCGCGCATTTCTGCGACGTGATCCGCGGCAGCGCGGCGCCGCGCGTCGGCGTGCGCGACGCGACGCTGAGCCTGCAGGTCACGCTGGCGATCGCGCAGGCCGCCGCGAGCGGCCGGCCGGTGCGCTGCGACAATTCCGCAAACTGACCGACGAACCGCCCATGGCCAAGATCCTGCTGCTCAACGGACCCAACCTGAACCTGCTCGGCACCCGCGAGCCGCAGGTCTACGGCCATGACACCCTGGCCGACGTCGAGGCGCAGGCCGGTGCGCTGGCCGCCGCGCGCGGCGTCGCGATCGATTGCTTCCAGAGCAATCACGAAGGCGCTCTGATCGACCGGATTCATGCCGCACGCACCGACGGCACCGGCACCATCGTCATCAACCCGGGCGGGTTGACGCACACCAGCGTCGTGCTGCGCGATGCGCTGGCCGGTGTCGCGATCCCGTTCATCGAAGTCCATGTCTCGAACGTGCACAAGCGCGAGGCGTTCCGTCACCACTCGTACCTCTCGGAGATCGCTGCCGGCGTGATCGTCGGCTTCGGCGTGGCCGGCTACACGATGGCGCTGAACGCGGCGATCGACCGCCTCACGGCGGCCTGACGCGGCGTGAGGCGTCGCCGGCCGCGGGCCGGGCTGCTGTGAAAAATACTGTAAACCAGCGCGCCATCGGTCATCGCCGGGGTGCGGCCGGCAGTTAGTCCTGCATGGGCCACCCGCGTGTGGCCGCCAGGAGACTGTCATGTCCTCACCCCGCCTGTTGGTCGCATCGCTGTCGGCGGCGATGCTGTTGTCGGCCTGCGTCGTGGCGCCGTATCCGCGCCGCGTCGTCTATTCTGAGCCTGTCCCGGTCGGCGCCGACGAGGGCGCGGTGATCGTCGATGTCGCGCCTCCGCCGCCGTATGTCGAGGTCGTGCCCGCGGTTCCCTTCGCCGGCGCGATCTGGATCGGCGGCTACTGGGGCTGGCGCGGCGGCCGCCATTACTGGGTCCCCGGCCGATGGGATCACCCGCGGCCCGGCTACCAGTGGCGGTCGCACGCCTGGGTGCCGCATGGCCCCGGTCGCTGGCAGCTGCAGGGCGGCGGCTGGATCCGGCGCTGAGCGCCGCGGCGCGGCCCGCACACACTCATTCCCCTCCGCGCTGCGCGCCGTCCCCCGAGGGCGAGCGAGCGCCTCGGAACAGCCGGGCAGCGCTCACTCGCGCTCGGCCTCGGCAACCGCATCCGTGGTGTTGACCGCGTGTTGCGCGACCTCCGCCGGCCGGGTCGCGAGGACGCGCAGCGGATAGGTCCCCGAGACGATCCCCTGGAAGGCCAGTTCGGCGGCCTTCACCTCCGGCCCCAGCCCTTCGATCGCAGCCGCCAAGGCATGCAGGAAGGTGCTGAGGCCGGCGTCGGCGTAGAGCGGCTCGCCGTCGGTGCTGACCAGGTAGTCGTAGCCTTCGGTCGGCGAGTGCTGGATGGCGATGCGAACGATCATGGTGTGCTCCGGGTGCGGTCGCGGATTGTGCCGCGGCGGCGCAACCGCGCGGCGCGCCTTGTGCACGGGGCAGCCAGATGTCAGGATGTCAGGATGGGGGCCATGGCATCGCATCACGCATCGTCGCCGCGGGCTCATTGGCGGCGCGTCCGCGGAACTCGGCCGTGACGCGCGGCACGACCGATCCTGCCGCTGCGGTCGCGTTGCCCCCGGCCGACCTCGGCGCCGCCCGCCAGCCCATGTCTCGCAGCCGCGTGGCCGTGCTGACCCTGCTCGCGATGATGGCCTTCGCCGGCAACTCGCTGCTGTGCCGTGCGGCGTTGAAGCACACCGCGATCGACGCCGCGAGCTTCACGGCGATCCGCATCGTCGCCGGCGCGCTGGTGCTGGCCTTGATCGTGCGATGGCGCGACGGCGAGCGCGTGCGCGCGGGCAACTGGCCTTCGTCGTTCGCGCTGTTCGTCTATGCGGCCGCGTTCTCGTTCTCGTATGTCAGTCTCAGCGCGGCGACCGGCGCGCTGCTGCTGTTCGGTGCGGTCCAGGCGACGATGATCGGCTACGGCCTGTGGATCGGCGAGCGGCTGCAGCCCCGGCAGACGGCCGGTCTCGTGCTGGCACTTGCCGGCCTCGTCGGGCTGCTGTTGCCGGGGCTGGCCGCGCCGCCCGTGCTTGGCTCGGCCCTGATGATCCTGGCCGGCGTCGCGTGGGGCGTCTATTCGCTGCGCGCCCGGGGCAGTGGTGATCCGTTGCAAGTGACGGCCGGCAACTTCATGCGCGCAGTCGTCCCGGCGGCAGGGTTGAGCGCGCTGACCCTTGCGTGGGCCGCGGTCGATGCGCAGGGGGTCGCGCTGGCGATCGCCTCGGGCGCGCTCGCGTCGGGCCTGGGCTATGCCGTCTGGTACACCGCGCTGCGCGGCCTGAAGGTCACGAGCGCCGCGACGGTGCAACTCAGCGTCCCGGCGATCGCGGCGGCCGGTGGCATCGTGCTGCTCGACGAGGCGGTGAGCCTGCGGCTGCTGGCCGCGTCGGCGGCGATTCTCGGCGGCATCGCGCTGGTCGTCGTCGACTGGCAGCGCGACGCGCGCAGCGAGAAGCCGTAGCGAGCTTCACTTGCGTGGCCGGGCCTCGAAGCCCGGCGCGCGCCGGCGCGGCGGCGCCATCCCCGCCGGTGCGACGAAGCGCTGCTCGGCGTCCAGCCCCGTCGCCACGCCCAGCCGGGCCGCCAGGTTCGCCGCATCGTATGGCGCGTGCACCTTCACATCGTTGTCGAAGTAGCAGTACACATCGCGCCGCGCGCGCCGTGCCGCCGTCCGCGGCGACGCCAGGCGCGCATCGTCGACCTGGCGGCCGTGGCGCCAGCTGTCGATGCGCTTGGCCCAGCGGTCGAGCGCATCGTCGTCGTAGCCGCTCGCATAGAGCTCCTTGTCGCCGTGCAGGCGCATGTAGACGAAGTCGGCGGTCAGGTCCTCGAGCAGCGGCCAGCGCCCGGCGGTGTCGGCCACGACCAGCGCGATGCCGTGCCGCCGCAGCAGCGCGATGAACCCGGCGTCGGCGAAGCTCGGGTGACGGATCTCCACCGCATGCCGCAGGCGCTGGTCCGGCACCGCCTCGAGCCAGGTGCGCTCGTCGAGCCATGCGTCGTGTTCGCGGGCAAGCACGCGCGCCGCCGCTGTGTCATGGGGCAGCAGCGCAAAAAAGGCGTCGAAGCGCTCCGGGTCGTAGGGCAGATGCGGCGGGAACTGCCACAGGATCGGCCCGAGTTTCGAGCGCAGCGCCAGCACGCCGGAGGCGAGGAAGTTCGCGAGCGGCGTGCGCACGTCCTTGAGCCGGCGCATGTGCGTGATGTAGCGCGGGCCTTTCACCGCGAACACGAAATCGTCCGGCGTGTCGTCGTGCCAGGACTGGTACGACGCCGGCGTCTGCAGCGAATAGAACGAGCCGTTGATCTCGATCGTCGGCAGCATCCGCGACGCGAACGCGAGCTCCTGGCGCTGCGCCAGCCCGTCCGGGTAGAAGCGTCCGCGCCAGGGCGCGTAGCGCCAGCCCGAGATGCCGATCCGAACCTTGCCGCCTGCACTGGCCATGCGCGGTCGGTTGCAATCGGTGTGCCTGATGCCGACCCTGGCGGGCAGTAGACTCGTCGCACTCATCGCCGGAGGGGTCAATGAGACGAGTGTGCCCAGTGCTGGGAGCGTGCGGTGAGCGTGCCGTCGGCATGCTGCTCGTCTGCGCCGGCGCGGCGTCTGCCGCGGCCGGGCCATCGACACCGGACGTGGCCGACATGGACATCACCGAACTCGTCAAGGTCCGGGTCTCGCCCTTCGATGTCGCTGCGCACCTGGACCAGGGCTACCGCGCATCCAACGCCGTGTCGGCCTCGCGTTTCGATGCGCCGATCCGCGAGCTGCCGTTTGCCATCCAGGCGTTCACCGAGTCCTTCATCAAGGACCAGAAGCCCGTGAACCTGTTCGACGTGGCGCGTTACTCGCCCGGGGTCACCTACCGCAGCAACGACTTCACCGAAGGCAACGCCAATCTTGCGATTCGGGGCTTCGCGGTGAGCCAGGTGGCGGGGGCCTCGCAGGTCTTGCGCGACGGCTACAACGGCCCGTCGATCTTCGATCTCACCAACATTGCGCGTGTCGAGGTCGTCAAGGGGCCGGCGTCGTTCCTGTACGGCCAGGTGGCGCCGGGCGGCATCGTGAATATCATCACGAAGAGCCCACTGCCGCGCTTCTCGGCCACGGCCGATGCGACCGCCGGCTCGTACGGGCAGTACCGCGCCGAGGCCGACATTTCCGTCCCGCTCGCGCGCGAGCTGTCGCTTCGCCTGGCGGCGTCGTACGACCAGGACATCCACTACTGGGAGCCCTACGACGCGCATTCCCGCAGCCTGGCGCCGTCGCTGCTGTGGAAGCCGAGCGAACGCGTCGGCGTGTCGCTGAAGTACGAGGAGTTCCACAAGCTCGAATCGCCGCAGGTCATGCAGAAGGTGACCTACCCCCGGCAGAGCGGCACCGTGCCGACGACGGCCGACCCGAACCTGGTCGGTGTCGAGGTGCCCGGCCTGCCCGACACCTGGAACAGCATGTCGAACATGGACCATCGCCAAAGCGATGTTCGCGCATTGAGCACGTGGCTCGATGTCACGGTCGACGACCACTGGAACATCCGAACGGGCTATTCGCGCCTGCGCTATGACGTTGGCATGCTGTTCACCGGCAACCTGTCGATGGTCAACAACACGACCTTCCTGCAGGGCCGGCGCGTCAGAGCACAGGACTACGCGAACCAGGACGACACCTGGTCGCTGGACGCGGTCGCCAGGTACCGGCTGGGCAGCGCAAGCTGGCGCCTGCTACTCGGCGCACAGTACGTGCGGCGACGCTTCGACAACCAGGCGGCACAGGCGCCGAACGACCCCGCACTCGGCAGCAACCCGGTGGCATCGCCGCTGCCGCTGTGGGACCTGCGAAACCCGTCCACCTGGAATCGCGACCTCGTCGTCCCGACGTCAGCGCTCACCGCGAACCCCACCGACCGCACGACGCGCTCGACCGACGAGTCGGTCTACGCCGGCAGCACGCTGGGTTTCCTGGACGACCGCCTGCTGGTGCTGACGGGCTGGCGGCTCACGTCGACGCGGACCACGCTGTCGGATCACCTCGTGAATTCGCTGCAGGCGTTCTCCGCGCGCAAGGTGACGCCGCAGTACGGCCTGCTGTACAAGATGACCCCAGGCGTGTCGGTGTTCGCGTCGTATGCCGAGTCGTTCGTTCCGGGGCAGCAGACGCTGACCCGACCCGACGGCAGCGCGGCCCCGGCCGAGCCGTCGCACGGCAAGGGCTACGACCTCGGCCTGAAGGCCGAGCTGTGGGGCGGGCGCCTGTCGGGCACGCTGACGGTGTTCGACCTGCGCAATTCCAAGATCGTCAACGACCTGGCTCAGACCAACACCGCCGGCTCGATCGTGATCTCGAGCGTGCAAAGCGGCGAGCAGCGCTCGCGCGGCGTCGAGCTCGATGCCACCATCGTGCCCGCCGACAACTGGCAGGTCTACCTGTCGTACTGCTATCTCGATGCGCGCATCGTCGAGTTCAGCGGCAACGACGCGGCCATCCTGGCGCAGGACCCGGCCTTGCTCGATGCCGCTGCGCGCGCGAACTACAAGAACGTCTATCTGCTGCACAACGCCCGGCTGCAGATGAGCGCGCCGCACACCGCGAACCTGTGGATGCGCCGCGACTTCCCGAACGGCGGCTACCTCGGCGGCGGCTTCAACGGCGTCTGGGACCAGACCATCCTGCCCGATGGCCCGGCATCCTCGCGCCAGAGCTACGTGCTGGTAAATGCGCTCGCGGGCATCGCCTGGTCGGCGGGCGGTCACCGCTACAGCGCCGAGCTGATGGGCAAGAACCTCGGCGGCGCGCACTACCGGCCTTCGCAGAGTTCGCGCGCCCGGCCGCGCGAGTTGCTCGCGACGCTGAAGGTCACGTGGTGAGACCCGCCTCGAACCGGGCGCCGCGGCCTTTCATCCAGCCTGCGGGCTGGGCCGTGGCGCTGTGGCTCGCGGTCGTGAATCTGCCCAGTGCGGCCCTGGCCCAGGATCCGCTGCTCGAAAGACGCAGCAAGGTCGAGGCGGCGTTCCTGCGCAACTTCGCGCGCTACGTCACCTGGCCCGCGAACGCATTCGACAACGACCGCGCACCCTGGGTCGTCTGCGTGGTCGGTGACGATCGCTTCGACGATGCGCTCGAAGCCACGTTTCGCGGCCGCACCGAACAGGGCCGGCCTTTCGAAGTGCTGCGTGCGGCCGCGCTCGACGATCTGCCCGCCTGCCAGATCCTGTTCATCGGCGTCGAGAACGCGGCGCGGCGCCGCGCGATACTCGGGCGCTTGAAGAACAAGCCCGTCCTCACGGTCAGCAACGCGCCCGACTTCCTCAGCGAGGGCGGCGTGATACGCCTGCTGCCCGGCGAACACATCGAGATGGGCGTCAACCTCGATCAAGCCCGCAGCGCGTCATTGGTCATCCCCACCAAGCTGCTCGAAGTCTCGAGCGACGTGGTCGAGAATGGCGCGCTGAGGCGGCGCCGATGATGCGTTTCGCACCGCGCGGAATCCGTGGCCGGCTGGTGCTGGTGCTGGTCGCCGCGGCGATCCTGGCGCTGGCTGCCGCGGGGGGCGGGCTGCTGCTGGTCCAGCGCACGACGCTCGAGCAGCGCGCCCGCGCGGTGATGGAAGCGAATGCGCAGCTCGTCTCGGTGAGCGCCGAGTCGGCGGTGGCTTTCGCCGACCCGGTGCGCGCACAGGAGATCCTCGACACCTTGCGGGCCAACCCGCAGATCCTGACGGCGCAGATCGTGCTGGCGGACGGCCGGGCCTTGGCGCGCTACGTCGCGCCGGGCAAGACACCGCCCGGCTTGCCGAGCACGCCGGCCGACGGCTTCACGCTGGCCGAGGGGCAGGACACGGCGCAGCTCGCGATGGGCCTGAACGACGGCGCGCGGCTGGATGTCGTCATGAGCCTGGCGGAGCTGCATCGCCAGACGCGCGAGGCCTTGCTCGTGTTCGCTGGCGGCGTGCTGCTGCTGCTGGTCGCGATCACGCTCGGCTTGATGGCCGCGCTGCACCGGGCGATCGTCAGCCCGATCTCCGCGCTGGCCGAGGCTGCGGACGACGTCAGGGTCAGGGCCGACTACACCCGGCGTGTCCCGACGGGCGTGGGCGCGGACGACATCGTGCGTCTCGGGCAGGCCTACAACGCGATGATGGATGCGATCCAGGATCGCGACAACGAACTGCGGCGCCACAAGGACGCGCTGGAGCACACCGTCGAGCAGCGCACCGAGGAGCTGCGTGTCGCCCGCGACGCGGCCGACGCCGCGAATCAGGCCAAGAGCGTGTTCCTCGCCAACATGAGCCACGAGATCCGCACGCCGATGAACGCGATCATCGGGATGTCGACCCTCGCGCTCGACAGCGGCCTCGCGCCGCACCAGCAGGGCTACGTGAAGCAGGTCGACGTGGCGGCGCGAGCGCTGCTCTCGATCATCAACGACATCCTCGATTTCTCGAAGATCGAGGCCGGCAAGCTCGACATCGAGCGCATCGAGTTCAGCCTGCGCGACGTGCTGGACGACCTCGCCGGCCTGATCGGCATGAAGGCCGAGGAAAAGGGTCTCGAGCTGTTGTACGCACAAGCGCCGGACCTGCCGATGCAACTGGTGGGCGACCCGCGCCGGCTCGGGCAGGTGCTGCTGAACCTGTGCAACAACGCGGTCAAGTTCACTGAGCGCGGCGAGGTGCGGGTGGCCGTCGATGTGATGGAGCGCCGGCCCGGCGAGCTGCGCTTGCGCTTCGAGGTTCGCGACTCGGGCATCGGCATCGGCGAGCAGCAGAAAGATCGGCTCTTCCAGGCCTTCGAACAGGCCGACCCGTCGACGAATCGCCGCTACGGCGGCTCGGGGCTGGGCCTGGCGATCAGCCGGCAGCTCGTGCGCCTGATGGGCGGCGAGCTCGAGGTCGACAGCGAGCTCGGCCAGGGCAGCCGGTTCCATTTCGTGTTGCCCTTTGCGCCCGGAACGGCGCAAGCCGCCGCACCCGACCGGACGAGCCGCGCGCAGTTGCTCGGCAGCCGCGCGCTGGTGGTGGACGACAACGGCGCGGCACGTGAGTTGGTGGCGCAGATGCTGCAGCGCGCGGGCCTGCAGGTGGACAAGGCCGCCGGCGGCGCCGAAGCGATCGCGAAGATCGCGCTCGCCGATGCCGGCGGCGCGCACCACGATCTCATCCTGCTGGACTGGGCGATGCCCGGCATGAACGGGCTCGAATGCCTGCAGCAGATCACCGCGCGGGCGCACGCCGGCCGGGTCGTTCCGACGGTGCTGATGCTGACGCCGGTCAGCCGTGACGAGGCCGTCCGCCGCATCGACCAGCAGGGATTGCGCGTCGCGAGCCTGCTCGCCAAGCCGGTGACGCCGGCGCCGCTGATCGAGGCCTGCTGCGAGGCCCTGGGCCTGGCCGCCATCGGCACGGCGCGCCCCGTCCGGCGCCGCGACGCATTGATCGACCACGAATCGATCCTGAAGGGCGCCCGCATCCTCGTCGTCGAAGACAACGAGATCAATCAGATGGTCGCGCTCGAATTCCTCAGCGGTGCCGGGGTCGCGGTCGAGATCGCTTGCGACGGTCGCGAGGCGCTGAAGACGCTCGAGACGCAGTCGTTCGACGGCGTGCTGATGGACTGCCAGATGCCGGTGATGGACGGATACGAAGCGACCCGCCTGATCCGGCAGCGGCCGCAGTGGCGCGACTTGCCGGTCATCGCGATGACCGCGAATGCGATGGTCGGCGACCGCGAGAAGGTCCTGGCCGCCGGGATGAATGACCACATCGCCAAGCCGATCGACATCGGCAACCTGTTCGCCACGCTGGCACGCTGGGTCGCACCACGGCGCGCGCTGCCGCCCGGCATGACGACGGCGGCCACGTCGACCCACATCGACCTGCAGGCGGCGTTGACCGGCCTGCGAGGCAACGAGCGGCTGTTGCGGCGATTGGTACGGAGCTTTATCGAGAAGGAGCGCGACTTCGACGCGCGCTTCACCGCGGCGCGGCGCGGCGCGGATCTGACCCTGCAGCGGCGCCTCGCGCACGATTTGCAGGCACAGGCCGGCACGCTCGGCATGCCGGCGCTCCAGTCGGCCGCGATGGCGCTGGAACAGGGCTGCTGCGACGGCGCGGACACCGCGGCCGTCGAGGCGCGATTTCGGGAGGTGAATGCGCTGCTCGGGGGAATCCTCGCCAGCCTCGGATCGCTCGCCGCCGAATTTCAGGACATCGGCTGATCCGAACGCGCCGGGCAGTCCAGCGCTCAAGCGATGAGGTGGGCCTCCAGCATGGCAAACGTCTCGGTGACTTGCGTTTCGAAGCCGGCCGAGGCGTCAAACGCGTTCGCAACGGTCCACACCACGCCGCCGTATGCGACGCTCCGGCTGCGCCCCTTGGCGCCACCTGTCCAACGGTGAACTGTCATGTGCGATTGGCGTCAATGTCCCCTCCTGGCCGCGATCAGTCGCCAGGCATGACGCGAAAGGGCGATGAACTGGTGGAGACGGTGAGATTCGAACTCACGGAGGAGTTGCCCCCTCGGCAGTTTTCAAGACTGCAGCCTTAAACCGCTCGGCCACGTCTCCGCTGAAAAGCGCAGGCCGTCATTGTAGAGGCGGGGCCTGGCGCCTGCTTCAGGCGCAGTCGACCTGCGCCAGCTCGCGCCGGCCGCCGTCGATGCGCATCGCGCTGAGCTGGCGGCCCCAGACGCAGCCGGTGTCGAGCGCGATCAGCTCGGGGCGGTTGATCAGACCGAGCGAGGCCCAGTGGCCGAACGCGATCGACGTGCCCTTGGTGCGGCGCTGCGGCGCATCGAACCACGCCATCGCGCCGGGCGGTGCGCTGTCCAGGCCCTCCTTGGCGACCAGGTCGAGGCTGCCGTCGGGCTCGACGAAGCGGATCCGCGTCAGCGCATTGATCACGAAACGCCAGCGCGCCGGGCCGACGAGCGTTTCGTCCCAGCGCGACGGTTCGTCGCCGTACATCTGCGGCAGAAAGTCGCGCAGCTCGGTGCCGCGCAGCAGCGTCTCGACCTCGGCGGCGAGCGCCAGCGTCTGCGCCAGATCCCACTGTGGCGGCACGCCGGCATGCACCATCAGCCAGCCGTGCTCGAACACCGCCATGCGGTGCCGGCGCAGCCAGTCGAGCCAGTCGCTGCGGTCCGGCGCATCGAGGATCTCGGTCAGGGTGTCGCCACGGTGCGGGGCACGCACGCCGGCCGCGACCGCGAGCAGGTTGAGGTCGTGGTTGCCGAGCAGGCAGACCGCCGAGCTGCCGAAGCTGCGCAGGCGGCGCAGGGTCGCGAGCGACTCCGGCCCGCGGTTGACGAGATCGCCGAGCACGTAGATGCGGTCGCGTGATGGCGTGAAGGCAATCTTGGCAAGCAGCCGGTCGAGCGCGTCGCGGCAGCCCTGCACATCGCCGATCAGATAGTCCATGCGGCAATCGTAGCGGGCGCCGAACCGCCGGCGCCTGGCCGGCCGGGGCATGGATTCTGCTACCCTCGTCGTCCCTCATCGCCGCGCCCGCCGCATGGACGTTGCCCTTCTGTTCTTCCTGATCCTGCTCAACGCGCTGTTCGCGATGTCCGAGATGGCGTTGACGGCGAGCCGCAAGGCGCGGTTGCAAGTGATGCTGGAAGCGGGCGATTCGGGTGCGCAGGCGGCGCTCGACCTGCACGACAACCCGACCAAGTTCCTGTCGGTGGTGCAGGTCGGCATCACCTCGATCGGCATCCTGAACGGCATCGTCGGCGACGCGGCGTTCTCGGCGCCGTTCGCGCGCTGGCTGCACGAGACCTTCCATGTCGAGCAGCGCCCGGCCGAGATCGCCGCGACCGCGATGGTCGTGATCACGGTCACCTTCATCACGATCATCTTCGGCGAGCTCGTGCCGAAGCGCTTCGGGCTGATGTACCCGGAGTCGGTCGCGCGCGTCGTCGCGCGGCCGATGGAGTGGCTCTCGCTGATCACGCGCCCGTTCATCAAGCTGCTGTCGTGGTGCACCGAGGGCACCTTGCAGCTGCTCGGCGTGCGCGGCAACCCCGACCGCAGCGTGACCGAGGAAGAGATCGCCGCAAGCCTCGAGGAGGGGCTGGACGCCGGCGTGATCGAGGCGCAGGAGCACCAGATGGTGCGCAACGTGTTCCGCCTCGACGATCGCCAGGTCGGCTCGATGATGATCCCGCGCGGCGAGATCGTCTGGCTCGATGTCGGCGCCAGCACCGACGACGTGCTGCAGGTCATCGGCGACGAGGAGCATTCGCGCTACCCGGTGTGCCGCAACGGCCTGGAGGACGTGGTCGGCATCATCTCGGCGCAGACCCTGCTGCAGCAGCTGATGAAGGGCCGGCCGATGTCGCTCGTCGACGGCCTGCAGTCGCCGGTGTTCGTGCCGGAGACGCTGTCGGGGATGGAGCTGCTCGAGCAGTTCCGCGCGTCGAGCGCGCAGCTGGTGTTCGTCGTCGACGAATACGGCGAGGTGCAGGGCAT
>Ga0207645_10001733_pt1 | contig 17681 bp, 7 predicted proteins | sample KBSM53metaG_FD_184331 | JGI IMG/M metagenome (GOLD analysis project Ga0207645, IMG submission 184331) | Miscanthus rhizosphere microbial communities from Kellogg Biological Station, Michigan, USA - KBS M5-3 metaG (SPAdes) (version 2) | ecosystem: Host-associated > Plants > Roots > Rhizosphere >...
TGACTGAGATCGCACCCGGCTTCGATCCGGCGCAGGTGCTGACCTTCCGAGTCGGACTCTCGGAATCCCGATACCAGGGGCCAATCGCGATAAACCGATTCTCGACCGAGTTGCTGTCACGACTCCGCGCCATTCCTGGAGTCGCATCAGCCGGCATCGTCGATCGACTGCCCATCGCTGACCGCGAGCCGCTTGCGCGGCTGACGGTGGAGGGCACGGCGCCGGTGCTTCCAGAAACGCGACCCACGATCGCGCGCGCGGCAATCGCCGGCGATTATCTGGCGACGATGCGCATACCAGTGCGGCGAGGACGAACGTTCTCTGATGCCGAGATGTCCGACGCGGCGCCGGTCGCACTCGTCAACGAGGAAGCGGCACGCAAGTTCTGGCCTGGTGGCGATCCGTTGGGCGGCCGCCTCGCGCTCGATGCGACCGCGGGTCAGGAGATGTGGCTGAACGTCGTCGGTGTCGTCGGCAATCTCCGGAATTCAGACATCGACCAGGGACCCGTCGCGCAAGTGTTTGTGCCGATGGCGCGGCGGCCCGAGAGAGACCTGGCAGTCGTCATCAAGTCGATCACGCCGGGCACACTTCAACTCGTGCCAGCGATCCGCGCGGAGGTCACTCGAATCGATCCCGACCAGCCGATTCACGACGTCGCGTTGATGACGCAGGTGTTGTTCGACGACCTGGCTGGAACGTACGTGCTCACGGCGCTGCTCTCGGCCGTGGGGCTCATCGCTCTTTGCCTGGCGGCCGCAGGCGTCTACGGCCTCGTCTCGTCATCAGTGGCACAGCGCGGCAGGGAGATTGGCGTGCGCATGGCGCTCGGCGCGCGCCCATCGGCGGTAGTGCGCATGATGATCGGCGCTGGCGCACGGCCGGTTGCCGCGGGAAGCCTCGTCGGATTGCTCGCGGCCGTCGTCATTGCCGCCGGCATCGGTCTATCGGTCCCGGGCGTCGAGGCGCGGGATCCGTCGAACTACGTCGCCGTGGCACTGGCGATTGGCGCCGTCGCGTTGATAGCGAGCTACGTTCCGGCCAAGCGTGCCGCGTCGATCGACCCGGTCATCGCTTTGAGGCAGGAGTGAAATCAACAGCGAATCAGTAATCAAAGATCGTGAGATCCAAAATGATCGACGGACTTCTCCAAGATCTGAAGCACGGCGCGCGGATGCTGGTGAAGAACCCCGGGTTCACGCTGGTCGCCGTCGCCTCGATTGCCATCGGTGTCGGCGCCAATGCGGCGATGTTCAGCCTCGCCGATGGCCTTGTCCTTCGTCCACTTCCCGTGCCGCACGGCGACGACGTCGTGAGCGTCAGCGCCATCGCGCCGCGCGCGAACGACGCCTTCTTCTCCAGCGACAGCGGCGTCTCGTATCCCGACTACGTCGACCTGCGAGAGAGCGCACAGACCTTCTCCGGCCTGCTTGCCTATAACGTCGTCGTCAGCAGCTTCGCCAACCGGCGTAATGAGGCAGCGCAGACCAAGTTGGGGCTCGCCGTCAGCGCGAACTTCTTCGATGTACTCGAGCTCCAGCCGGCGCTCGGACGTACTTTCCGGGCCGATGAGGATCGCGTGCCGGGACGCGACGCCGTGGTCGTGCTGGCGTACGAGACGTGGGCCGACCAGTTCGGCTCGGATCGGTCGGTGATCGGGAGACAGATTCGCATCGGCGGCCTCGACTTCACCGTCGTGGGTATCGCGCCCGCGAGCTTCTCCGGAATGCACCTGGCTCTCCCGCCGACGTTCTATATCCCGATCGCGATGACGCCATCGCTGCCCGGCGGGCTACCCAACCTGCTCGAACTCCGCAACATCCGAGGTCTTGGCGTACGCGGCCGACTCAAGCCACGCGTTTCGATCGAACAGGCCCGACAGGAGGTCACCGCGATCGCGCGTGGCCTCGAGCAGGCGTACCCGGATACCAATCGCAACTACGGGCTGGTGGTGAAGACGGCATTCGAAGCTCGACTCGAGGAGCGGGGACCGTCGGCACCGAGTTCGTTCATGCTCCTGACTCTCGCGTTCGTCGTCCTGCTCGTCGCGTGCGCGAACGTGGCCGGCTTGCTCACGAGCCGGGCGCCGGTGCGCGAAAAGGAGATGGCGCTTCGGCTCGCGATCGGCGGTGGACGACTCCGCATCACGCGCCAGTTGGTCACTGAAAGCTTTCTCCTCGCGGCGGGAGGAGGCGCTCTGGGTCTGGCTCTGGGCTATGGCGGAGTGTTGTTTCTGCGTCAGCTGCCGATCGTGAGCGACATCGGCGTTCGGCTGACATTCGATCTCGATCGGCGGGCGATTGCCGTCGGCCTCGTCCTCGCCACGGCAAGTGCCTTCTTTTCGAGCCTGATTCCGGCGTGGCGAGCGAGCCATGCGACGAATCTGGCGTTCACTCTGCGATCAGGAAGCTCCAACGTCCATCGACTGTCCCGTCTCTGGGGGCGAAACGGGTTGGTGGTCGGGCAAGTCGCGCTCGCGCTCATCCTCCTGACCGTGACGGTCTTTCTCTCTCGCGCGTTCGAGGCCGAGCTCAGTCGACCGGGATTTCGAACCGATCGAATGCTTCTCTCGACGATCCAACCTCGGCTCGCCGGCTACGACGCCACGAGGACGGAAGCGTTCTACCGGCAGCTCAAAGAACAGGCGCTGGCGTTGCCCGGCGTCACGTCGGTCGGTATGACGTCGGTCATGCCGCTCAACCAGGACACGCGTGAAGGTCTGCAGATTGTCCCTGAAGGGTTCCAGCTCCCTCCCGGCACCGAGAGTATCGCCGTCATGTCAGCGCGGATCGACGAGGGCTATCTCGACACGATGGCCATTCCCCTCGTCCGCGGCCGCGGCATCCAGTCGAGCGACACGGCGACAGCGCCACGAGTCGTGGTGATCAATCAGGCTATGGCCTCGCGCTACTGGCCCGGGGAGGATCCGATCGGCAAGAGGGTCCGTCTCTTCGATCGCGAGGGCAAACCGTGGGCAGAGGTGGTCGGAGTCGCGGCGAACAACAAGTACAACTGGATCGGAGAAGGACCCACGCCGTGGCTGTACCTCCCGCAGCGCCAGGATCTTGGGTTTCGGAGCACGCTGATTCTCGCCTCCGACAGCGATGCCGCCGCGCTGGCCGCGCCGCTTCGCGAGATTGTCAAGGACCTCGACGCGAACATGCCGCTGGCGGGCGTGCGCACGATCGAAGAGTTCTATTACGGGAACGCCTCTGGAATCGTGCGGACATTGATACGTGTCACCGGCACGATGGGACTACTTGGACTGTCGCTCGCGCTGGTTGGCCTGTACGGGCTCGTCGCATACACCGCTGCGCGGCGCACGCGTGAGATCGGAATTCGAATGGCAGTCGGCGCCCAATCCGGATCGGTCCTTCGCATGGTTCTTCGCCACGGATTCATCCTGGCGGCATCGGGCATGATTCTGGGAATCGTCGGAAGCGTCGGCGCGAGCGGAGTGCTGCGCGCCGTTTTCCCGGGCTCCGGCTCGATCGACCTCGGAACCTACCTCGTCGTCGTGCCGCTGCTCGTCGTGGTGACGCTATTCGCCGCGTGGATACCCGCGCGACGTGCGGCACACATCGATCCGCTGGTTGCGCTCCGTCAAGAGTAACGGGAGTTCCCAGTTCCGGGTTCCAAGTTCCTCGTTCGTGTTCATAGTTTCAGAGTAGCGTTTTCGGTTCAGGGTTCGGCGTTCCGGGAGAGTCGACCTCGCTTGTCAACGGCGCCCTATCGTAATGAAGCGCCCGTTCTCGCACGCCGGCTTGTAGTCGAGTTCGCCGCCGACACGACGCGCCCACTCGTCAGTCGTCAAGGTTGTTCCTGCGAGACGACAGGCCTGCCTGGCCCAGTCCTCGGGCGAAAGCGAAACCTCGAAGAGCGTGCTCCTGCCACCTTCGGTCGTGACGAACAGCGCCCGATTCGACTCGCGTGCGAGGCCGGCCATCCGGCTGTTCGGAGGAATCACGACCGCATCATCCAGCCGCTGAAACGTCGGGAGATCCCACAGCGTCAGACGCTCGCCTGACGAGCCAGATTCGGTTCTCATCACCAGTGTCTTTGCATCTGGTGTAAAGAACAGCCCGTCGCTCGAGATAGTCCCGGTCCCGGGGATCGACTCCAGATTCATGACCAGTGGTGTCAGGCCGTTCGCGCGGATGACGAACAGACGATTTGATTGCGCCCGCCGGCCGGACGCGCCGAAGTCGGGAGGCTCACCAGGTGCAACGGCGAGGAACTGACCGTCGCCACTCACGGCAAGTTGTGGAACGAACAGATTCGCGATCTGCGTTTCACCGAGCGTTGGCGCCACTCGCTCCGTGTTCCATGCACGTAGTCGTCCGTCGGCGTGCAATGTATAGAGCGTGCGGCCATCGGGACTGAATCGTGCCGCGAGGATCGACGACGAGCCGGCTGCGGGAATATCGATGCGTCGTCCTCGCATCTCCACGATGAGTGTGCCGGCTGCGTCCGTCCATGCGTCGCCCTCCGAATGGGACGCGATCTTACCGGGGCGCAGCGTTACGGCTGGAGCAACCGTTTGCGACGCATCGCCGGAGGCTTCTGACTCTGTTCGTGGCTGAACGAGGGGCGGCACGAACGACCGGCGCGAGACATACAGACGTCCATCGAAGCCGGCGCTCACGAGTTGACGTGCGATTGGAAGGAACGCGAGTCCGCGCACTTGCCCCGAATGTCGATAGAGATCGTCCCCAGCCCAGCTCTCGTAGGTCGCTCGCGGACGCCGCCAGCGCGCGACGGTTCCGTCGCTGTGGCCGGTGAAGACGGTGAGACCATCGCCGTCGACGGCGAGCGCGTTCAGGGTTCCATGCGTGCCGGTGTCGAACCGGGCCTTCAGGCTCTGCAGGCGTGCGTCATACACCTCCACGAGGCCTTCGATGTAACCCACAACCAGCTCCGAGCCATTCGCAGCGAACTCGAGGCCCACGACACTCGTCGTCGGGGCGCGACCGCCGACTGCCCCACTCCTCTGCTGTGGCTTCGATGGCATGTCGGCCGTCGCAAGTTGATAGATCGCGCGAAAGGCCTCGTCGCCCCCGCCCGCCACGAGACGTCCGTCCGTACTGAAGCGAACGGCGGAAGCCTCCGGCTTCCAGCCGTCCTTCAACTTGCGTGCTGTACGCGCCACGAGATCGTGCACGAAGATACGGCCATCGCTGCCGGCGGACGCCAGCGTACGGCCGTCAGGACCAAACGCGAGGCCCATGATGAAACCCTCATGCAGGCCGGCAATCCGTTGCACCTCTTTTCGGTCCCTCCAGAGCGTGATCTCCTGATCGAATCCACCAGACGCAATCGACGTCGCATCGGACGAAACCGCTACGGCCAACGTGCCCTTCGTGCCGACAGCGCGATCGCGTTCGGCGTCTGGCATCAGTCGCGTCACCTCACCGGTGGCAATGCGAATCAGTTGCGTACCACCGTCCCCGTCTCCTGCCACGGCCCACTGCTCGTCCGCCGACACGGCAAGCGACCAGAGCGTCTGTGGGAAATCGACGATGCGCTCGAAGGGGGCGGCGTACAGAACGCGCAACAGCGCGGTTGCCGCTTCCGCCGTCGGCCGTGATGCGAACGCCTGTGCAGCGAGTTGGAGCGAAAGCCGCGGCTGCTGCACTCGCAGTTCGCTCGCGACCGAGGCCAGCTGCCGGGAGAGAGCGGTGTCGCGCTGCATCTCGGCAACACGCCGCTGTCTCGTTGCCTCGACCGCTTGCCAGACTGCGACGGCCGCGACGACCGTGATCGTCATCACCCCGGCGCGCGCGAGCAATCGCGTCCGCCGCAATTGCCGCACATCGTCGCCGTCGAGTTGATCTTTCGGCAGGTCGCGAATGGGAGCTGCCAGATCGAGTACGGCGTCACGGAAACGGCTGTCCCGCGCGGCACCCGTGGACTTGTCGCGTGCCCACCTCAGGTCGACATACAACGGCTCCTCCCTGAAGCGACCGCGAAAGATTGGCGAGAGCGCCGTCGTGCGCGTCCAGTCGAAATCGCCGGTCCTGACGTCCCAGGCAATGTCTCCGTCCGTCAGGACGATCAGGATCGTCGACGTGGCTCGATGCTCGAGCCACCATGCGATCTCCTTGCTGCACCACGCGGAGCCAGCCGATCCTGGCGACGCCATCAGGAGCAGCCATCTCGAGCCGGAGAGATGATTCTCTATCCCGCTCCAGAGCCCGGGCGCCGCCGCCAGGCTGCTCTTGTCGCGAAACACATCCATCGCGCGAAGTCTGAACGTCGGCTTCGCCAGGCGCTCGAGGCCGCGTTCGAGATCGGCAGCAAGCGTGGCGTCGACTCCATGGCTGTAGCTGATGAACGCGTCGTGTTTCTGAGGCATCGGAGTGGTGTCAGCAGTAAGCGTCGCAATGAGCTCGTTCCCGGATCATCGCTGTCCTTCGCTCGGGAGCTTGGCAGCGTACGCATCCATGACCCGCGCGGAGTACACGAGGGCCGCTCCGGCATTCACCGCGATGGCCACGCCGAGTGCGGCAACGATTTCCTCCCGGCTCGCGCCCTGCTTGACCGCCGCGTCCGCGTGGATCGTGATGCACCCGTCGCACTGCCTGGTCACGGCTACCGCGAGGGCGATCAGTTCCCGTGTCTTTCCATCCAGCACCCCTGACTTCGCGCCGGCATCTGAGAGTCCTCGATACCCGCGAATCGTGTCCGGACTGATCCGTCCGATCTCCGCAACCGCTGCACCGATCTGTTTCTGATATTCGTTCCAATCGAGCATCATTCCAATCACCTCTTCGTCACTGGCTGAACAGGCCAGCCTATAATTTCTGCGATCCGGTTCACATTCAACTTTGGCAGCTAACGAGGCTTGGGAGCCGCACAGTTCGCGACCGAACATCGCGTCCCATCCGCGGACAGTACAGCCGGGCATAGCAGGCAGGGCGCCGAAGAACTGGCGGAAATTCGTCCAACTCGCCGTACGAGGATGGCATGGGCTTTGACCGTGCCTTCCCCATAATGCTCCCCCTTCGCCACGCACTGAGGACACTCAGGAAGACACCGGGCCCCAGCCTCGTCGTCATGCTGACGTTGGCGACGGCGATCGGGGCGACGACGATCATCGCCAGCACCATCGACAGCGTCTGGCACGCGATCCCAGCGAACAACACGGAGCGGCTCGTCTTCGTCGCCTCGACCGATCCGCGTCCGAGCCAGGCCCAATCGGGCATGGCCGGCAACCTGGCGATGACCGGCACATCCGTCCCTGACCTGGTCGACTGGACCACGCAAGCGACAACGGTCGAACGATTCGTCGCGTTCCAATACGGCACGGCGACGCTGACCGGGCGCGAGGCGCCGATCCGCGTTGCGATCGTTCGGACCACGGCCGAGATGTTCTCGGTGTGGGAAATATCACCGGTGCTGGGGCGGACGTTCGGGAGCGAGGACGGCCGGAATGGCGCGGCGCCAGTCGCGCTCCTGAGTCACCGATATTGGCAGGAGCAGTTCGCGTCAGACCCCTCGGTCATCGGAACGAGCGTTCTGCTCGACGGCATCCCTCACGCGATCGTCGGTGTCCTGCCGAGTGAGACGCGCGTCGGCATCTTTACCGATACCGAGCTCTTCACGGTCCAGTCGCTCGACGCGGCGCGCGCCGCGCGAGACGAGCGGCGGCTCTTCGTGATGGCACGACTCGAGCCGGGTGTGACCCGAGGACAAGCCGAAGCCGACCTGTCCCGCATCGCCACGCGTCTGAGTGCGGAACATCCCGACACGAACGCGCACACGGGCGTGGTTGTCCGTCCACTCATCGAGCAACTGGGCGGCGGAATCCAGACGCTGCTGGCGCTTCTCGCGCTCATCGCGTTGCTCGTTGCCGCCATGGCGTGCGCCAACGTCTCGAACGTGGTGCTCGCGCAAGCAACCACACGGCAACGTGAGCTCTCCGTCAGGACTGCGCTTGGTGCACAACGCTCTCATCATGTGAAACAGATCGCCGCTGAGAGTCTGTTGATCTCGCTCGCTGCGGGCGCGACTGGTCTGCTTCTTGGAGGCTGGGGACTTGCGCTGCTCAAATGGCTGGCGGGACCACAAGCGCGTCTGTTTGGCGACGCCTCGCTCAACTGGCGCATCGTGGCCGCAGGCATCGCCGTGGCTTTCGTCCTGCCACTCGGCTTCGCGCTGATCCCGGCGATTCAGTCGTGGCGACCCAACCCTGCCGATCTCATGGACGGTGCGCGTGCAGTTGGCGGAGGCGCCGCCCACCGGCTCCGTCGCGTGCTGGTCGCCGCGCAGGTCGCGCTGGCCCTCGTCCTGCTCGTTCAGATCTCCCTGTTCGCTCGCACGGCGTGGAATTTCAGGACGATGAAGAACGGCTTCGAGCCGCGAGGTGTGGTGAGTTTTCGAGTCGAGCTGCCGCGGAGGTACACCGAACAGGGGGCAACAGAGTTCTATCGCGCCTTGCTGGCGCGCATCGATGGACTGCCGGGTGTCACCTCTTCGGCATCGATCAATCGTCTTCCCGTTGCGGATCGGGAGCTGAGCGCGCGAATCAAGGTCGATGGCGCCGCACCAGTCGAGGAAGAGGCGCTCCCCGTCACGGCTCTCGCGACAGTCAGCGCTCGGTACTTCGAAACGATGCGCGTGCCGATGCGACGAGGCCGTGCATTCACCGATACCGACTTCGGTGAGAGCTCGCCGTCAGTAGCGGTGGTCAGCGAAGACGCGGCTCGCCTGTTCTGGCCGGGCCGCGATCCCGTCGGCTCGCGCGCGACGATCGTCGCGCCCAACATGCCGAGTACCCCGCTTCAAATCGTCGGCATCGTTGCGAACGTACGAAAGGGAGACATCGACCGGCGAGTCGTGCCGCAGGTGTACGTCCCCAATGCCTGGAAACCCGATCGCACGATGGCCGTCGTCGTCCGCGTGGATTCCGCCGACCCTCTCCAGATGATATCGGCGATCCGCGCGCAGGCCGCGGCGCTCGATCCGAATGAACCGCTTTTCAACGTGGCTTCAATGGAGCAGGTGCTCTACAACGATCTGGCAAGCACCTACACGCTTGCTGGATTGCTCGGAGCGATCGCGATCGTGGCGCTCTGCCTGGCCGGCGTGGGCATCTATGGCGTGGTGTCTTTCATGGTCACTCAGCGAACACGCGAAATCGGTCTCCGGATGGCGCTGGGTGCCCGGCCGGGAGCGGTGCTCGGTCTGGTGATTCAACAGAGCGCGGGCCCGGTTGCCGGCGGCGGGTTGCTTGGCACTCCTGCTGCGCTCGCGCTCGTCTACGTGACATCGAGCGCCTTCGCCCAAATCGACGTTCGCGACCCGGCTCACTACGTAGGCGTCGCGCTCTCTATTCTGATCGTTGCAGTCGTTGCCACATACGTTCCGGCTCGTCGTGCTTCGCGGATCGATCCCTTGCTGGCACTGAGGCAGGACTAGAACATTTGGGATTGGCTGATCTGTGATTGTTCACAATGATTGACAGCGTCTTCCAGGACGTCAAATATGCACTGCGGTCGTTCAGGAGAACACCACAGTTCACAGCCGCCGCGGTGATGACGCTGGCGCTCGGCATCGGCGCGAACACGGCGATGTTCAGTCTCGGCGATGCCACGGCATTGCGCCCGCCGGACGTTCCTCGCGCCAGCGAGATCGTCAGAGTGTTCACGAGCTCGCAGGACACACCTTTCGGCGAGGTCTCATACCCCGACTTTCTCGATCTGCGCGCTCGGACCAGAACGTTGGCCGGTCTTGTCGCATACGAGACGGGCGACTTTGCACTGGCGACCACCCCGCAGGACCCCGCGAAATATCTCGGCGGCTGGATCGTCAGCGCAAATTTCTTTTCGGCGCTTGGCGTCGAACCGAACATCGGTCGCGGTTTTCTTCCCGATGAAGACACGTCCGCGTCGGCCGTCGCCGTGATCAGTCACCGGGTTTGGCAGCGCGACTTCCAGCAGACTCCCGACATTGTCGGTCGTCGCCTCCTTCTCTCTGGCACGGCATTCACGATCGTGGGTGTCGCGCCTGAGCACTTCACTGGAACAGAGCTGTACTTCCATCCGGACATCTTCGTCCCGCTCTCCGCGATGCGCAGCGTGTATCCATCGTTGCCGGATGACCCGCTGAATCACCGCACCAACCGGATGCTGACGGTGTTGGGACGCCTGTCCTCCGGCGTCACGACGACGCAGGCGGCAAGCGAGCTGGGAGTGATCGCACGCGATCTGGAAATCGCGTATCCCGATTCGAATCGAGGGCGAACTGCTGTCGTGCTTCCGGAGATCACCGCTCGAGCCCGGCTCGATGCCGGAGGCGCCGAGGGAGCCCTGGTGATCCTGGCACTCGTTGGCCTCGTGCTCCTGCTGGCGTGCGCGAACGTCGCCAATCTCGTGCTGTCCAAGAGCGCGGGGCGCGCTCGCGATCTGGCACTGCGACTGTGCGTCGGGGCCACCCGCATGCGTCTCGTGCGCCAGTCGTTGATCGAGAGCCTTCTGCTTGCGGTCGCGGGCGGCGCCGCGGGCGTGATCGTCGGCGGCTGGGTACTCGCCTACCTGTCTCGTGTTGTGATCATTCCCAGCGCTCTACCGCTATGGATCGACCTGCGCCTCGATGCGCGAGCGCTCTTGTTTACCGCCTTCACGACGATTCTCGCCGCGATTCTCTCCGGTCTCGCGCCCGCGCTGAAGATCTCCGCGTCGTCGAGCCTGAACAGCATGATCAAGAAGCAGGCAGAACCGCTGTCGCGCACGCTGACGCTGCGGACCACCCTCGTCGTACTGCAGGTCGCGATTTCCCTCGTTGTGCTCGTCTGTGCCGGCCTGATGGTCCGTGCCTCCATCACCGCCGAGCACGTTGACCCCGGATTCCGGACTGATCGCGTGCTGCTGGCCTCGTTCAACCCTGGTCTCGCCCAACTCGCCGCAGACGAGACACGCCGATTTTACGAGCGCCTCATCGAGGCGATGCGCGCACAGCCCGGCGTGTCGGCCGCCGGACTCACACGCTACGTACCGCTCGGCGTCACCAGCGGTTCCCTCGGCATCACCATCGATGGTGCGCCGCTTCCTGAGGGACAGGATCGCATCGCAGTGGCTGAGACGGTGGTCGATCCGGGATATTGGGACGTCATGCGGACACCGATCGTACGGGGTCGTGGCTTTGCTGAGTCTGACACGCCAACAAGCACCCGTGTCGCAATCGTGAACGAGACGATGGTCAATCGCTACTGGGCCGGCGAGGATCCAATCGGCAAGCGGCTTCGAATTCCGGATGCCCCGGGACCGAACGGGCCTCAGACCTTGATCCTCGAGGTCGTCGGCGTTGCGAAGGATGGAAAGTACTGGCAACTGGGCGAGACCACCCAGCCATTCATCTATCGACCACTCTCGCAGGCACGGCTTGGCGCGATGACGATGGTTGCCTTGGCTGAGGACGGGACTTCACCATTGGCTCTTGCGGCCGCTGTTCGTTCGGCTGCGGCTGGCGTTAATGCCGCGGTGCCTCTGTACGATCTGCGAACGCTGGAGGACCTCTATCGCTCTCGCGCTCTTCTGCCGTCTCGCATGATGTCGCAGATCGTGACGGCGCTGAGCGTTCTCGGTCTCGTGCTGGCGTGCGTCGGTTTATACGGTGTCGTGACCTTTTTGTTTTCAAGCCGCACACACGAGATCGGAATCCGGATGGCGGTCGGCGCGACGCCAACTCGCATACTCCGCACGGTGCTGACGCACGCCATGGTCCTCGCCGGGCCAGGGCTCATCCTCGGACTCGGCGCCGCCGCACTATTGACCCCACTGTTGGCCAGCCCGGCATTCGATTTCGTCGAACCGCATGATCCCGCCGTGCTGATCGCAGCGCCACTGACGATGGCGTTGGTGTGCCTGCTCGCGGCAATGCTCCCGGCGCGGCGAGCGGCGCGCATCGACCCGACGTTGGCCCTGCGACAGGACTGACGAGCATTTTTGGATTGGTGATCTTTGATTGTTGTTTCGTTGTTGATTGGTGATTTGGGATTGTTGATTCGAGCTGAATGATGGACACGGTCTGGAAAGACATTCAGTACGCGCTTCGGTCCTTACGGCGCACTCCCGGATTCACCGTCGCTGCGCTCGTGACTCTGGCGCTCGGCATCGGCGCGAACACCACGATCTTCAGCCTGATCGAAGCCGTGATGTTGAGGACGCTCCCGGTGAATGCGCCAGACCAATTGCAGTTCATCGCGATCGGCACGCCGGGCCGCGCGGGCGACTCGATGAGCACGGCATCGAACTATCCGTGGTTCGAGCGCGTTCGCCAGCGTACCGACGTGTTCGCAGGCGTGACGGCCTTCAACGTCCGCGACTTCAAGGTCGCATCGGAGGAGGGGGCTGAGCGAGTGGTCGGACAGTACGTGAGCGGCAACTATCACGCACTGATCGGCGTCCCCATGGCTCTGGGAGGAGGTTTCGCATCGGAGAACGACCGCGCGCCGGGCAGCAGTCCGATCGCCGTCATCAGCTACGACTATTGGACGCGCCGGTTCAGGAGGCGTGGCGACATCATCGGGCAGACGCTCACAGTGGGTGGACGGCCACTGACGATCGTTGGCGTCACCGCATCCGGCTTCGATGGCATGCAACCGGGCCGTTCGATCGACATCACGCTGCCGCTCTCGATCCGCATCCAGGACGAACCCGACTTCCTCACCTGGCTCGACAGCTGGACGAGCATGCCGCTCATCGCACGTCTGAAGCCGGGAGGCGACATACGGCAGGCCGAGACCGTTCTGCAGTCTGTTTTTCGCGAGCACATGTCGCAGCCGGAAACGCAGGGATTCAGCCGGACCTCAGACGGTCGACAGCGTACCGCCGCGCTGCTGCCCGCACGACGTGGACATGATCAACTCCGAATCCGTTATCAGCTGCCGCTCATGGTGCTCATGGGCATGGTGGGCGCGGTACTGCTCATCGCGTGCATCAATGTCGCCAACCTGCTCTTCGTCCGCGGGACGGCTCGTGCTAGCGAAGTGGCCATTCGCATGTCGGTCGGCGCCAGCCGCCTTCGCCTGATCCGGCAGTTCCTGACCGAAAGCGTGGTCCTCGCCGTCAGCGGTGGCGCGCTCGGATTGATTCTCGCCGGCTGGTCCACTCGATTCGTGGCTGCGCTGTTTCGCGAAAATCAGAATCCGATCGTCCTCAATGCGCAACCGGACGGCGCCGTGCTGGTGTTCGCCACCGCGCTCTCGGTCGTGACCGGCATTCTCTTCGGACTGACACCGGCTTTCGGGACGACTCGACTGAGCCTGGCGTCTGCGTTGAAGCCAGGAACGTCCGGCGGCGGCGTGACCCGCGGCCTCTCAGGACGATACGTGCTGGTCGCGGCACAAATCGCGATGAGTCTCGTGCTCACGTTCGGCGCCGCGCTCCTGGTAAAAACGCTGCAGAACCTGCAGCGGCTCGATGGGGGCTTCAACACCGACAACGTCCTCCTATTCGCGCTCGATGCACGCGACACGCGCTTCCCCGCCGATCGCGTGGTCACTCTGTGCGGCGATGTGCTCGATCGCGTTCGCAGCCGGGGCGGCATCCTCTCCGCATCATGCTCGACGATGAGCCCGATCGATACGGCGATGGAAGGCCGCGTGATTGGTATTCCAACGCCGCCGCCCGGAGTCCGCACGAGCGATGTCGTATTTGCCAACACTGTGACGCCCGATTACTTCGAGACCTTTGGCATCCAGCTCGTGCGCGGGCGTCTCTTCACGACGCAGGACCGATCGACGTCGACGCGTGTTGCGATCGTCAATGAGACGGTCGCACGCACCTACTTCGGTGACGCCGATCCAATCGGGCGGAGGCTGGCCTGGGGCCGCAAGCCGGAACCCGGTCAGGCACTGACAGTCGTTGGCATCGTGCGAGATGCCCGACATTCGCTGAGGGACACGCCTCCGCCGATGGTCTATCAACCGCTCGAGCAAATCCTCGAGCCGCCGCTGAACCTCACAACGGCCGTTCGCACGTCCGCGGACCCTGGTCTCATTGCGGGAGTCGTGCGTGGCGACGTGCGATCGTTCACCCGCGATGTCGCGGTGTCGTGGATCCGAACCATGCGTCAGCAGATCGACGCGTCGCTCGTGACAGAGCGGCTCCTCGCCGCCTTGTCCGCCGCATTTGGCGCGCTGGCGTTGCTGCTCGCGTGCCTGGGTCTGTACGGTGTGATGTCATTCGACGTTACGCGACGCCGGCGAGACATCGGCATCCGCCTCGCGTTGGGCGCCACTCGTTTCACGGTCCTGGCTGGCGTTCTGCGACAGGCGGGGACGATCGCCGGCGCGGGCCTTGGGCTTGGACTGATGGGTGCCTGGTTCGCTTCGCGGCTGGTGGAGAACTTTCTCTTCGGCCTGACCCCGCGCGATCCCTACACGCTCGCGGTGGCCGCATTCGCGCTTGCGATCACAGCGCTCGTCGCCGGCTACCTGCCGGCCCGTCGCGCGTCACACGTCGATCCGGCGGTGACTCTACGAGCGGAATGACAACAACATTTGGGATTGGCCGATCTTTAATTCTTGATTCGTTCTTGATTGGTGATTGCTGATCGTTGATCTGGTTTTGATTGGATCGCCGCCAGATATAGCAAGGGCCTGACACGCTGAACAAATCATGAATCACAAGTCGACAATCAACAACGAATCACAAATCAAAGCTCACCTATTCAACAATGATTGAGACCATCGCTCAGGATTTGAAATACGCGGTTCGGTCACTTAGGCGCACACCAGGCTTTGCCGTGGCCGCGATCGTGACTCTCGCCCTTGGAATCGGGGCGAACTCCGCAATCTTCACGCTGCTCGACGCGGTGATGCTCAAACCACTGAACGTACCGGCGCCGCAGGATCTCGTGGCGCTCTACGAGCAGCCGCGCGAAGGCACCCCGGATGCGACTGGCGGGACCGGGCGATATACGCGCTTTTCGTACCCGCGCTTCGAGCGACTTCAAGCTGCGCTTGGCAGCAGCGGGTCGCTGGCGGCGATGACGCGCACGACGACCCTGGTCGTGCGCTATCCACGAGAAACGCAGTCGGAATCGATCCGTGCGCAGCTCGTGTCGGGGGAGTACTTTGCGACGCTCGATGTCCCCGTGACGCGCGGCCGCGCACTCAGTACGGCTGACGTACGCCCATCGAGCGCCGCCACCGTAGCCGTGATCGGCGACCGGTTGTGGAGGGATCGACTCGGCGGCAGCAATGTGCTCGGCGAGACGATACTGATCAGCGGCGTCCCTACCACTATCGTCGGCATCGCTCCACCGGGGTTCATCGGTGCGTGGAGCGACGCTCGCGCGGACCTCTGGCTGCCGCTGGCGATGCAGCAGGCGTTGGAGTACCGGAACAACGTCAGTTCGTACGGGGAGGTAAACGGCGATCAGCCGTGGATGACGCAGGACCGCATTGCCTGGCTCAATATCATCGGCCGCATTCCCCGAGGGGAGTTGTCGCAGGCGCGCGCGTCGCTCGAGGTCGAGAATCGCGCAGGGCTGCGAGACGTGGCGGCAGCGATCGACGACCCGCGTGCGCGCAGTGAGATTCTCTCGAACGCCCTCGTGGTGCAGTCGTTCACGCAAGGATTTTCCCGGCTGCGCGCCCAGCTCTCGCAGGCATTCATCGCGCTGACCGTGATGGTCGCGGTGGTATTGCTCATCGCCTGCGCCAATGTGGCGAACCTGCTGCTGGCGAGATCGACGGCACGCGCGAAAGAGATAGCCATTCGGGTCGCGGTGGGCGCCAGCCGCAGGCGCCTGCTGCAACAAGGCCTGGTTGAAAGCACAGTCCTTGCGGCACTCGGAGGTATCGCCGGATGGCTGGCCGGAATGTGGTCCAGCGGTCTCCTGGCAAGCGCGTTCCTCTCGACCTCACGCGATCGATTGCCCGAGGTCTACACGCCGGATACCCGCGTCTTCATCTTCACAGCCGGCGTGTCGTTCGGAACGGCGCTGGTGTGCGGGTTGTTCCCTGCTGTGCGTACAGCGCGTGCCGACGAACGCGGGACGCTCGTCAGGACGTCGTTCACGCGTACGTCGCCGTCCGTCTTGCGCGGCATGCGGCCGCTGGTCGCGGGTCAACTGGCGCTCGCCGTCGTGGTCGTGTTCTCGGCGGCGCTGCTTGGACGCAGCCTGATCAACTTCGCGAAGATCGATCCTGGCTTCGACACCACGCATCTGATCTCGGTGTCGTTCACTCCGTCCGCCAGCGGTTATCGCCCGAACCAGATCGGGGCGCTCAACTCACGTCTCATTACCGCGGTCAATTCCACGGCCGGCTTCGTGTCGGCGGCAGTGTCCTCGTGCGGACTGCTCGACAACTGCACGAGCAGCGGCTCGTTCATCCTTGACAACGATCGCGCTCGCGGCCCAATCGGCCTGAACGAGAACTATGTCGGTCCGGGATATTTCGCCACCGTCGGCATTCCGGTGAAGGCGGGACGAGAGTTCGATGACCGTGACAGGAGCGACGGAGCGCCCGTTGCCATCGTAAGCCAGTCAGTCGCCGATCGTTACTTCCCCGGCCAGGATCCGATCGGCCGGCGCATCGGCGATCAGGAGTTCAACGCAGAAATCGTCGGCGTGGTGGGCGACGTCCGCGCGTACAGCCTGCGTGAGGCGCCAGTCGCGATGGCGTACTTCCCGATTCAGCAGTGGCCGAACGCGTCTCACAATCTGGCGGTACGCGTGACCGCCGACGTGAATCAGGCAGTTTCAGCGGTGCGGGATTCGCTGCGGCGCGCGGAACCTGGCCTGGTGCTCGACAACGTCGGCACGATGGCGCTCCAAATCGACCGCAACGTCCTCCGTGAACGGCTCGTCACGTACCTGGCCGCCGCTTTCGGCGCGCTCGCGTTGCTGCTCGGCTGCGTGGGACTTTACGGCGTGTTGTCGTATTCCGTCGCGCGCCGCGCACCGGAATTCGGGGTGCGGCTCGCGCTCGGCGCACGGCCTCGCGATCTCACGCGCGGTGTGTTCGGCGAGGCGCTTCGACTGGCGATTGCAGGTACCGCGGCGGGGTTGGCCGGTGCGCTCTGGGCGGCCGGGCTGCTTCAGGCATTGCTGTTCGAGGTCAGCACATTGGATCCCGTCGTCGCTCTGGCGTCTTGCGCCGCGCTGATGGTCGCGACGCTCACGGCCAGCTGTCTGCCGGCCCGTCGCGCGGCACGCGTCGATCCGATCGCCGCGCTCAAGGCTGAGTGAACTCCCAACTCCCAACTCCCAACTCCCAACTGCACCCACGAAGATCCGAAGACCATAAACGCTACGAAGATCACGAAGACCCCGACGCCGCTAACCGCGGAGACGCGAAGTCGGGGTTGCCGGATGTAAGAGTAGTTCTCGGTGCCTCGGAGCCTCGGTGTGTCGTGATCAAAGCGGGTCAGGTGCCGATCGCACAAATACAGACTCCCAACTTCCAAGGCGGCAAGCTCGTCCAACCACCCGGGCGACGGCGGCCGCCGCATGTGGGACTTGGGAGTTGGGAGTTGGCCGTTTGGGAGTTGGAGCCCCCGTCCGCTTGCGGGACGACGATTTCCCGTCGTCGAACAAATTGCCCCCTGGATCGCGTAAATTTCCTAGTGGATTGTTCGGACCATAGCGTAGCCGGCCGGCACGGGGATTGATGGGTGTGGGCCCCAGGCCCTGGATGCCGGCTCAACACAAGGGATATCGACAATGAT
>Ga0207645_10001734_pt1 | contig 17673 bp, 17 predicted proteins | sample KBSM53metaG_FD_184331 | JGI IMG/M metagenome (GOLD analysis project Ga0207645, IMG submission 184331) | Miscanthus rhizosphere microbial communities from Kellogg Biological Station, Michigan, USA - KBS M5-3 metaG (SPAdes) (version 2) | ecosystem: Host-associated > Plants > Roots > Rhizosphere >...
CGCGAGCTGCCGGCGTCGTGCGCGTCGGTGGCTGATGCGCGCGCGGCGTGGCAGCACGCGCCGCAGCGCACCGTCAAAGGCGTCGTCAGCGGCGGCGCCAGCCGGCTATCCTGAACGGGCCGCCTGAAGGCGGCCCCTACGAAGAGGGCAGGGCGCGGCCGGCCCGCAACGCCGCAAGGAGCGCGACGCACGCGGTGTCGGTGCGCAGCGTGCGCGTGCCCAGGCTCGCGGGCCTGAACCCCCGCGCGATCAGCAGCCGCAGCTCGAAATCGTCCCAGCCGCCCTCGGGTCCCACGGCCAGCAGTACGCGCCTGGCGCCGTGCGGCCACGCGCCCGCGATCGGCGCGGCGTCCGCGGCCGGATGGGCCACCACGCGCGCCGCGTCCGGCGACAGCGCGTCGAGCTCGTCCTCGACGAGCGGCCGGAATCGCCGGTGGATCGACACGCGGGGCAGGTGCGTGTCCCGCGCCTGCTGCAGCCCCTCGACGAGGAGCGGCCGGTAGAACTCCGGTTCCAGCACGTGCGTGTCGAAGTAGTTGCGCTCCACGCGGGCGGCGTTGGTGAGGACGATGCGACCCACGCCGAGCGCGGCGAGCTGGGCCCACAGGCGCCGCATCACCTTCGGCCGCGGGAGTGCCATCAGCAGATCGACATCCGGAGCCGGCGGAGGCTCGGGCTCGAACGTGCATTCGAGTTCGATGGAGTCGCCGGCCTGCGCCACCCGGCCCAGGCCGCGGGGGCCGTCCACCACGCCGATGCGAAGCTCCTGGCCCGGCACCACGCGAAGGACGTCGCGCGCGTGCCGGGCCTGGATGGGTGAGAGGACCGCGCGACTGCCGCGCAGCTGGTCTGCTTCGAGCAGCAGCAGATTCACGTCGCGGCCGCGGTGCGGGCGCGCTCCAGCAGCAGGGCGCGTTCGCGGGCATTTCTGGTCAGGCTCGCCGCACGCTCGAACTCCGCGCGTGCCTCGTCGAGCCGCCCGACCTTCATCAGCAGGTCGCCGCGCACGCTGGGCAGCAGGTGGTACTGCTCGAGCGCCGGCACCGACGTGAGCGCGTCCACGAGCTCGAGCCCCGCGTGCGGCCCCGACGCCATGGAGACGGCGACGGCGCGATTGAGCTCGACGACGGGAGACGGCACGAGGTCGAGCAGCTCGTCGTACCGCGCGACGATCGCCGCCCAGTCGGTGTCGGCGGCTTCACGCGCGCGGGCGTGACACGCGGCGATGGCGGCCTGCACCACGTACGGGCCGCGTTCGCGATTGAGCCGCTCGGCGCGATCGAGCGCGGCGAGACCGCGGCGGATCAGCAGCTGGTCCCACAGCGCGCGGTTCTGATCGAGCAGCAGGATCGGCTCGCCGCGGGGGCCGACGCGGGCCCGCGCGCGCGACGCCTGGATCTCCATCAGCGCCACCAGCCCGTGCACCTCGGGCTCGAGCGGCGCCAGCTCCGCGAGAATCCTCCCGAGCCGGAGCGCCTCGTCGCACAGCGCCGGCCGCATCCAGTCGTCGCCGGCCGTGGCGGCGTAGCCTTCGTTGAAGATCAGATAGACCACTTCGAGCACCGACGACAGGCGCGGCGCCAGCTCGGCACCCCGCGGCACTTCGTACGGCACCTGCTCCCTGGCCAGCGTCTTCTTGGCGCGGACGATGCGCTGGGCGATCGTCGGCTCGGGCGCCAGGAACGCGCGCGCGATCTCCCCCGTCGTGAGGCCGCCGAGCAGCCGCAGCGTCAGCGCGACGCGCGCCTCGGTGGTGAGCACCGGATGACAGGCGGTGAACACCAGGCGCAAGAGGTCGTCCCCGATGTCGTCGTCGAGCGCCGCGTTCAGCTCCTCCGCGGTGTCGGGCCGGGCGGCTTCTGCGGCGTAGCCGAGCTCCCCGTGCTTCCGTTCGAGCATCGACCCGCGGCGGACGTAGTCGATGGCGCGGTGCTTGGCGGCGGTCATCAGCCAGGCACCCGGATTGCGGGGAATGCCTTCGCGGGGCCACTGTTCGAGCGCGGCAACCAGGGCGTCGGCGGCGAGATCCTCGGCCACGCCCACGTCCCGGACGATGCGGGCCAGGCCGGCAATCAGCCTGGCCGACTCGATTTTCCAGACGGCGTCGATGGCGCGGTGCGTCTCGGCGTCCTGCACGGATTCCCACTATACTTCCGGCCTTCCCCTAGCTCAGCCGCAAGGAGGCTGTCGTGCCCGACGCTCTCGCCTATCCGACGAAGACCCGCGACATCAAGAACGCGATCATGGATTCCACGCGGTGGAACTACGTCACGTTCCGCGACGACGACATCGTCGTGGCGACCTACGCCAAGACCGGCACCACGTGGACGCAGCAGATCGTCTGCCAGCTCATTCACCAGGGCGAGGACGCGCCGCTCTTCGAATCGTCACCGTGGGTCGACATGCGACCGGTGCCGCTCGAAATCATCCTGGAGGGGCTTGCCGCGCAGAAGCACCGGCGCTTCATGAAGACGCACCTGCCGGTGGATGCGCTGGTGTTCTCGCCGAAGGCGAAGTACCTCTACGTCGCGCGCGACGGACGCGACGTCGCGTGGAGCATGCACAACCACCACGCCGGCTTCACCGAGCAGATGTATCCGATGATGAACAACGTCTTCGGCCGCGAAGGCGAGCCGCTCACGCCGCCGACCGGCGACGTGCGGCAGTACTTCCTGGAATGGCTCGAGGGTGGCGGGCTGCCCATGGGCGTGTCGTACTGGGCGCACCTGCAGGGGTGGTTCGACATCCGCCATCTGCCGAACGTGCTCCTGCTGCACTTCAACGACTTGAAAGCGGATCTGCCGGGTCAGATGCGCCGCATCGCGAAGTTCCTCGACATCGCCCTGGACCCGGCGAAGCTGCCGCAGATGCTCGAGCACTGCAGTCTCGACTACATGCGTCGGACCGCCTCACAGCACTCGCCGATCATCGACATGCTCTTTCAGCAGGGCGGCGCGACGTTCTTCAACAAGGGCACGAACGGCCGCTGGAAGGACGTGCTGACGGCGGCCGACCTGGAGAAGTACGACCGCCTCGTGCGCGAGAACCTGACGCCGGACTGCGCCAGGTGGATGGCAACGGGCGAACTGCCCGTGTAGGGCGGTCTGAAGACCGCCCTCTACTGACGCCGCTGGCCGGCCTGTGCCTGCAGTTCCTGGAAGCCTTCGGCGGCTTTCTGCACGTCGGGCGGGAAATCCGCCATCTCCTGCACCTGGCGCACCTCGATGATCTCGTTGTCGCTCATCGGCGCGCGCTTGGCCCACTCGAGCGCTTCGTCCTTCGACTTCACCTGGATCATCCAGTAGCCGCCAAGCACTTCCTTGGCTTCGGCAAACGGGCCGTCCGTGACCTTGGGCTTGCCCTGCTCGAAGCTCACACGCGCGCCCGTCGACGGCGGCTGCAGCCCGTCGAGCGCCAGGAGCACGCCCGCCTTCTGCAGCGACTCGTTGAACTTCATCATCCTCTCGACCGCCTTCGCGTCCGGGGCGGTGCCGGGTTGCGCGCTCTCGTAGCCCTTCGGAATGACCAACATCATGAATCGCATCGTCGTTCTCCTTGGTACGTGGCTGCCGGTCTTTAGACCGGCCCGGCCGTCGCCGGCGCGTCCTGCATCAACCGGATCTCGCTCTCGCCGTGGCCGACCACGCTCAGGAACCGCTTGGTCCACGCGATCGCCTCGGCTTTCGACGGCACCTCGATAATCGCGAAGCCGCCGACGATCTCCTTGGCCTCGGTGAACGGGCCGTCGATCACCGTGAACGAACCGTTCGTGATGCTGACTCGCGCACCCTTCTTGCTGTGCTGCAGGCCGTCCGTGGTGATGAGCACCCCTTTCTGCATCATCTCTGCAATCAGCGCGCCCATGTCCGCCATCTCCTTCGCGGTCGGCGGCGTGTCTCTCTCGAAGCCCGGTTTGTAGATCGTCATGAATCGCATCGCCATCTCCCTCGTGGCTGTGTTCGTCGTTGCAGGTCTCTAGACCTGCGATTAGCGGCTGAACGGGATCAGGACCCGCAGCCGGTTGTCTCTCAGGAACAGGCCGCCCCACAAGAGCGCGCCGACGTAGAGCGGGAACAGCGTGTAGCCCAGGAGCGGGTCGCTGACGCGAAAATGCGTGGCGACCGCACCGCCCAGGAAGCCGGTCAGGAGCACAGCCCCGAGCGCGGCCGTTTGCGGGATGAGGTAGACGGCCAGGCAGGCCAGCTCGATGAGCCCGATCGGAAGGATGAGGCTTTCGGCATAGCCGATCTGCGGCGCCGCCGCCGCGGCAAAGGCGGGGTTCACCACTTTCACGCCGGCGTCGAAGAGCAGGAAAACGGTAACCAGGCCCGTGAGAATCCGGCCGGTCCAGGTGCGCTTGGAAGTCATCTCAGTCGTCCTCCTATTCACACGTCGAACGGGGAGGGCGCGGATCGACAAGGCCCAGGCGGGTCTAAAGACCCGCCTCTACATACCCTCTCTCACCGTGGCCGCCTGGGTGAGCAGGTAGTTGCGCTCCGCGGTGTTGGCCGTCCGGTTGGCGGCGGCCAGATAGTGGCGGACGGCGCCGTCGCGGTCGCCGGCCATTTCGAGCAGGTGGCCTCGCACCGCGTCGAGGCGGTGGCTTCCCACCAGGCGTCCATCGGCGGCGAGCGCGTCGAGGATGTCGACGCCGGCCGCCGGCCCCTGCACCATGGCCACCGCGATGGCCCGGTTCAGCGTCACCATCGGGTTGTCCTGCATGCGCTCGAGCAGCGTGTAGAGCGCCAGGATCTGGGGCCAGTCGGTGTCCACGTATCGCGCGGCCTCGTCGTGCACGGCCGCCACCGCCGCCTGCAGCTGATACGGACCGACGCGACCCCGGCCCAGCGTGGCCGACAGCAGTGCCACGCCCTCGTCGATCGCGGCTCGATTCCATCGTGAACGGTCCTGGTGCTGCAGCGGAATCAGCTCCCCCGCCGGTCCGCTGCGGGCGTCGCGGCGCGCGTCGGTGAGGATCATCAACGCCAGCAGGCCGGCCACTTCGGTGTCATCGGACGACAGCCGTTGGACGCCGCGCGCGAGGCGGATCGCCTCGGACGACAGGTCCACGCGCTGCAGGCTCGGCCCCACGCTGGCCGTATAGCCTTCGTTGAAGATCAGATACAGAACACGAAGTACCGTTTCGAGCCGCTCCGCGCGGGCCCGCGCGGCGGGACGTTCGAATCCCACGCCCGACGAGCGGATGGTCTGCTTGGCGCGGCTGATCCGCTGCGCCATCGTGGCCTCCGGAACCAGAAACGCATTGGCGATCTGCGCCGTCGTCAGGCCGCCCACGGCGCGAAGGGTGAGCGCCACCGCCGACGCGGAGGTGAGCGACGGGTGGCAGCACATGAAGAGCAACGTCAGCGTTTCGTCTTCGTCGGCCTGGCTCTCGACGCTGGCCGCGGCCACCACCTGGCCGAGGTCGAGCGCGGCGGCGTGTTCGCGCTGCCGGCGCGCGCTGTCGCTACGCACCTGATCGACCATCCGGCGCGAGGCCACCTGAATCAGCCATCCGCGCGGGTTGTCGGGCAGGCCGTCGCGCGGCCACTGCTGCGCCGCGGCGATCAGCGCTTCCTGCACCGCGTCCTCGCACGCCGCGAAGTCGCGGTAGCGGCGAACGACCGCGCCCAGCACCTGCGGCGCGAGATCGCGCAGCAGATGCTCGGCGCCGGGTGTGAGGGCGGGCTGGCTCACAGCATGTCAGGCGGGATTCCGCTCATCACCTCGCGGACCTCGATCGCCATGTTGAGCGGCGCGCCGCCGGGTCCGGGCGCGGTCGACGCTTCGGCGGCGATCTGATACGCGCGGGCGGGGCTGTCCACATCCACGATCCAGTAGCCGGCGAGGAACTCCTTCGACTCGGGGAACACGCCGTCGGTGACCGGCGCGCCGTCCTTGCCGGCGCGAACCAGCGTGGCCTGGTCGGGGCCGGTCAGCCCCTCGGCCGCCACGAGCTCGCCGGCGGCGCGCAGCTTCTTGTTGAGGGCAATCATGTGCCCGATGTGCGCCTGGATGTCCTGCTTCGGCCAGCCGCCGATCTGGTAGGGGCCGCCGCCTGGGGCGTTCATCATCAGCATGTACTTCATCGCGTCGCTCCCTGTTCGTCGTATGCCGCTTGTAGCCGGGCGATGTCCAGCTTGCCCATCTGGAGCATCGCGTTCAGCACCCGTCCTGCCCGTGCGGCGTCGCCGCCACCGCTCAGCAGGCGGCCGAGCGACGACGGAATGATCTGCCATGACAGGCCGAACTTGTCCTTGAGCCAGCCGCACCGGCTGGGCGCGCCGCCGTCGCCGATGAGCGTCGTCCACAGCCGGTCGATGTCGGCCTGGGTCTCGCAGCTCACGAAGAACGAGATCGACTCGGTGAAATTCGACTTCGCGGCGCCGTTCAGCGCCATGAACGGCTGCCCTTCGAGCTCGAACTCCACCGACATCACCCGCCCCTGCGCGCGGTGGACGGCCTTGGTCTTTCCGTTCTTGAAGACCGAGAGGTAGTAGTTCATCGCCTCTTCGGCCTGGGTGTCGAACCAGAGAAACGGTGTAATCGTCATTGACCGGCTCCTTTACCCCTAAGTCGGAGCCCAAGGCCGGTTCTCGACATGGCCACGGGCCGCCCGAAGGCGGCCCCTACGAATGCGCGCCGCGCTTGGGCAGGATGTAGAAGAGCGCCAGCCCGGCCACGATGGCCAGCGCCGCCGGCACGCTCAGGAAGGCGACGGCCGTCGCCGAGCCGTAGATGAAGGTCCCGGGTGCATACGCGCGGGTGATCGCGTTCACGCGGGCGTCGCTGACGTGCGGGCGAATCAGCCGGCGCTGCCGTGACACGTTCCGCCACAGCAGGTTGTAGAAGAGCGCCGTCAGCGTGAACGATCCGCAATAGAACGCCACCGCCACGTTGCGGTCCCACCCCGGGTGCGGCAGGTGCTCGGCCATCACCGCGGTGGGGAACGGCGTGAACGAGATCGCCATGAGCAGCAGGAGATTCCAGACGATCAGCCCGTGGTCCACCCGCGACATGAGCTTGATCAGCTCGTGGTGGTTGGCCCACATGATGCCGACGGTCACGAAGCTCACCGCGTAGCCGGCATAGGACGGCCACAGCGCCAGAAGCGTCCTGGCCAGGCCGCCGGCGTGCTCGACCCCGGCTTCGGGCGGCAGCCGGATTTCGAGCACGAGCAGCGTGATGGCGATGGCGAAGACACCGTCGCTGAAGGCCTCGAGCCGCGTCGTCGTGGATTCGCCGGAGTCCGCCGGCAGCTCCGATGTGGTCATCGCGTCAGAACGAGGGCCGTTCGATGCCGAGCTTCCGCATCTTGGAGTGCAGCGTGGTGCGCTTCAACCCGAGGCGCGCGGCCGCGCCTTCGGGCCCCGCGATGATGCCCTTGGCGTCGCGCAGCGCCTTCAGGATCATGTCGCGCTCGCCTTCGGAGTACGCGCTCTCCGGCACGGCGGTGGCTCCGGCCGTTCCCGTGGAGGCCGCCGCCGTCGGACGGGGCATCGGCGGGCCGCCCTGAAACGCGCTCGCCGGCACCTGCAGTGATGACCCCGGCGACAGGATCACGGCCCGTTCGATCACGTTCTCGAGCTCGCGGATGTTGCCGGGCCACGGCCACTTCTGCAGCGCATCCATCGTCGCCGCCGGGATGGTGTCGATGTTGCGCCCGATCTCACGCGTGAACCGGCGCACGAAGTGGTGCACCAGCGGGGTGATGTCTTCCGGCCGCTCCCGCAGCGGCGGCACGAAGATCGGAAACACGCTCAGGCGATAGTAGAGGTCGCTGCGGAACGTGCCGCTCGCCACCATCTGGTTGAGGTCGCGGTTGGTCGCCGCGATCAGCCGCACGTCGACCTTCTGGGTACGCGTGCTCCCGAGCCGTTCGAACTCCTGCTCCTGCAGCGCGCGCAGGAGCTTCGGCTGCACCTCGAGCGGAATCTCGCCCACCTCGTCGAGGAACAGCGTGCCGCGGTGCGCCAGCTCGAAGCGCCCGATCTTCGACATCACCGCCCCGGTGAAGGCGCCCTTCTCGTAGCCGAAGAGCTCGCTCTCGATCAGGCTGCTCGGCAGCGCCGCGCCGTTCACGCGCACGAACGTCTGTGCCCGCCGCTTGCTGGCGTCGTGGAGCGCGCGCGCCAGGAGCTCCTTGCCAGTGCCGGTCTCGCCGAGCAGCAGCACGGTAGCGTCGGTCGGCCCGACGGTGCGGATCTGCCGCAGCACGCTCGTGAGCGCGTGGCTCGTCCCGATGATCTGCGTGAAGTCGTGCTGCGACGAGATCTCGTCTTCGAGGTAGAGCTTTTCCTCGGTGAGGCGATCCTTCAGCGCCGAGATCTCCTGGTAGGCGACCGTGTTCGCCACCGCGATCGCCACCTGGCCGGCCACGTCGCTGAGCAGCGACACCTCGGAATCGCTGAAGCCGTCACGACTGCGCCGTCCGATGCTGAGCGTGCCGAGCGTGCCGCGCTGGGTGACGAGCGGCACGCAGCACATCGACCGGATGTGTTCGTGCGCGAGCCCCGGGACGAGGTCCTGATTGAACTGGTCGATCTCGGCACCTGTGAACGTGCGAATACGCTGCTCCGCGAACGTCACGCTGGAAGGCGCGAGCCCGAGCGGCAGCACGACTCGCGGCGCGAGCACACCCCGCGCGTCGTAGTAGGTGTTGGCTTCAACGCGCAGCTCGTTGGCCTCGCGATGCCAGATGACGAGCGCGGCGTAGTCGTGATCGACGAACACTCTCGCCATGGCGAGCACCGACAGCCGCTTGGCATACGACTCGGGCTGCGCCAGCAGCTGGTTGTTGACGTCGAGCAGCAGCTGGAGCCGGTCGCGCTGGGCGATCGATTCCTGGCGGTAGCGGTCGGCCTGGCGGAAGCTGAGCGCATTCTCGAAGGCGATGGCGAGCTGCGCCGCCACCTCTTCGAGCATCGCGACTTCGTCGGCCGCGAATGCGTCGTCCTCGCGCTTGCCGATGTTGAGCACCCCGTAACTGCTGCGCGCGGTCTTGAGCGGGACGCAGCAGACGCTCCGCAGGCCTTCCACCGCCATCACCGAGACCGTCGGTTCGCCGAGGACGACGATGTCCTCCCAGTTGAAGACCGTAGTCTCGCCGCGCCGGAAAGTGACGTCGGCCGGCGATCCGATGCTCACGAGCCGCCCTTCCTCGAGCAGAAGGTCGCTCGACTTGTCGCTCAGCGCGTGCCGGCGCAGCCGCTGCTCCTGCTCCTCCCACAGGCCGATGCTGGCGAAGTGGTGCGGGATCGTGTCCTTGAGCAGCTGGGAGACGATGGTCAACAGGCGTCGCAGGTCGAGCTCCGAGATCACGGCGTTGGTGATCTCGAGCAGCAGCCGCGCCCGGTCCCGCGCGTTCCGCAGGTGCTCCTCGCTCTCCCGCAGCGCCGTGTCGGCGGCGCGCCGGTCGAGCGCCGCGCACACCATGTCGGCCAGCGAGTTCATCAGATGCCGTTCCTCGCGCAGGAACGGGCCTTCGATCGACGGCGGCCGCTCTTCGAGATACGCCACTTCCAGAGCGCCGGAGGTGCCATCGTGAGTCGTGAAGGTGGCCGTGATCGTCCACGGCGTAGCGGCGAAGCGCGGCGTCTTCACGATCGTGCCGCCGTAGCGGACGAGCGCCGCGGTTACATCGGGAAACTGGAACGCCGGCGGCAGCAGCGCTGCGATCCGCTGCAGCAGCTCCTCCACACCGAGCTGCTCGTCTTCGAGGAGGCGCGCGGTGTGGTGGATCGCCGTCAGCTCCTTCACGCGTTCGCCGAGGTCGTAGAGCACCCCCTTGGCCCGGTCGCGCTCGCCGGCCACCTCTTCGCGCAGCCGCTCCAGCGCTTCGACCTGCATGATGTGCTCGAGCGCGAGGGCGACGATGTGGGCGGCCCACGTCATCAGGCGGTCGGTGCCGGCGGACATCGGGTCGGCCGTGTTCCGCACCACTGCGAAGACCCCGAGCCGCGTCCGCGAGGTCGAGAGCGGCACCCAGGAGACCGAGCGGAACCCGGCTTTGTACAGGTGCGACAGCGTCGGATGCGTGGTCTCGGGCGTGAGGACGTCGAAGCGGGGTTGCTGACTCTGGAAGACCCATCCCGCGGGGCCGAAGTGCACGGGTCTTCCGATCTCGGCCCCGGTCGGGACGCCGCCCGGCGGAATCCCGAAGGACAAAGCCAGCGACACCGCGTTCGTCGCGGGGTTGTGCAGAACGATGCCGACGCCATCGAAAGGAAAGAGCGGGCGGAGATGGCCCGGCAGGTGCTCGAACAGTTCGCCTTGGGTCCGGTAGCCGCCGATCTCGGTCGCGAGGTGAATCAGCGCCTCTTCCGCCCCGGACCCCACCGGAGAAACCGCAGCCGCCGGCGGGTTGTCGGGCATAGAAGAGCTGACGGCCGAATCGTCGCGCCCTGGCCCAGCTAAGTCAAGTGCCGATCGTCATGTGACGAAATGAAGTCACGTTCCGGCTTTCGGCGCCATTGTGCCAACCCCGCTTGGTCACCACAACTCGCTGCATCCATGTCTCTTAACGTCCTTCTGGTGAAGCTGATCCGGAGTGGTACATCCCGTGCCTTTACTGGGCTCGAAGGACGAAGACATGCAGACAGCAATCACGTGCGCGACGACTGACCCCCCGGTTTGGCCCGGCATGCACTACGACGCTGGCGACGAGAGCCGCCTGTCGAAGCTGCACCAGCTCCTCTTCGGCCGCGACGTGGACGACGACGATGACGGTCAGACGTATCCGACCCGCCATCACTGCTTCTACCGGGCGCTCGCGGAAGGCGCCCTCGACATCATCACGGTGGTTGACGAGTTCGGCACGCTCGTTTACACCAGCCCCTCGTCCGAGCAGCAGCTCGGCTACCGGCCCGACGAACTGATTGGGCGCAACCTCTTCGAGTTCGTTCACTCCGACGACATTCCCGGCGTCCGCGCGGCGTTCGACGAGTGCCGCCGCAACGACACCGCGTCGGCGCCGGTCGAGAACCGGCTGCGCCACACCGACGGGCTCTGGCGCACGTTCGAATCGGTCGGCCGGTTTCAGTCCGACGGCGCCGCCGGCCGCGTCTGCATCATCCACTCCCGCGACGTCGGCGTCCGCAAGCTGCTGGAGGCTCAAGTGAGACAGGCACAGAAGATGGAGGCCGTCGGCCTCTCCACCGGCGCCATCGCGCACGACTTCAACAACATGCTCGTCGTGATTGCCGGCTACACGGCGCTCCTGGCCAACGATTCCTCGCAGACGGTGCGCGAGTTCGCGCGCGAGATGCGCATGGCCACCGATCGCGCCACCGAGCTCACGAGCCAGCTCCTCTCGTTCGCGCGCGCCAGCCAGATCGACGAGCCGGTCAGCGACACCAATGAGGTCATCACCGACTTCCGCCCGATTCTCGACCGCATGGTCGGGCGCGACGTGCACGTGTCCTATGCCCTCGAAGCCTCGCACTGCAGCGTCCAGGTGACCAGGAGCGCGCTCGATCAGGTGCTCATCAACCTGGCCGTCAACGCGCGGGACGCCATGCCCGCCGGCGGCGAGCTCACGGTGACGACGTCGAACGAGTGGCGGCCCCGCCAGGGCGATCACGCCGCGGCGTTTCCGCTCGCCGAGTTCGTGGTCATCCGCATGACCGACAGCGGCGTCGGCATGGCCGAGGACGTCAAGGCACGCATCTTCGAACCGTTTTTCACCACCAAGGCGCCGGGTCGCGGCACCGGCATCGGTCTCCAGACGGTGCACGGCATCGTCACGCAGGCCGGCGGCCGCATCGACGTCATCAGCGCTCCCGGAGCGGGCACCACGTTCCGCGTGCTCCTTCCCGTGTATCCCGAGACTCCGGCTCCGGCTGCGCCCGCCACGGGAGCAGTCAATTAGCTACTGCCTGGCGAGGCTACGCCCCGCCAGTCGAGGTTACAGATGGAACTGACGATCATGACGCCACACTCTCACAACGTCCCAGACGGGAGCCCCCACGGGCAGGAGGCACCGGCCGTCACGCCGCGTCGAGCCCTGGTCATCGACGACGATGCCCGGTCCGCCAGCCACTTCAAGGAAACGCTCGATCGCATGGGCGTGCAGGCGCAGACGGCGCGCACCGTGAACGAAGGGGTCGCGCTGGCTGCCGCCGAGCCGCCGGATCTGCTGGTGCTGACGATGCCCGAGCGTGACGCCGCGCCCAGCCTCAGCCTGGCTGGCGAGCTGTCGCTGCGGCATGGCACCGCCTGCATCTTCGTGCTCGAGCGCGTCGATCGCACCTCGCTCCAGGAGGTCACGTCGGCCGGCGCTCAGGGTGTGCTGTGCAAGCCGGTGCATCGCGAACAGCTCGAGGCGACGTTCCGTCTCGCCATGGAGCAGCGGGGCGGACGCGCACGCGGCACGGTGCGTCACGACGACGCGCGCGCGCGGCTGCTGGAAGGCGCGCTCCACCGGATCGCGCAGGAACTGGCGCGGGTCGATCTGCCGGGCGCCATCGCCGAGAACACGGCGCCGCCGCTCTGCGGGCTGCGCCCGCGCGAACAGGAAGTGGTGCGGCTCCTGCTGCAGCATCTGCGGGTGCCCGCGATCGCCCGGCGGCTCGGCATCAGCCAGCAGACGGTGCGCAACCACCTGAAGAGCGTGTTCCGCCGCACCGGCGTCCGCAGTCAACAGGAGCTGCTCGATCGCATCGCGCTGGCCGCCGCGTCGCAGGCCACGCCGGCACCGATCGAGTCCGACCCCCGATGACGTCGCGTGATCGAACGCCCATGAACCCGTCGCGCGCCGAGGTCGACGCGCGCATCGGGGAGACCTTTCTGGCGCTGAATCAGATTGCCGCCGCGCTGGCGCTGATCGAGCGTTCGTGCGATCGAGTGCTCGACGGGCTTCCCGTCGATGATGACGCTACGTTGGACGTCGCGCTCGCGCTTCGCGCGGCGAGATTTAACGCCCATGTAACGCTCGAGCAGATCGGGAACGTGTCGGACACGCTCACGACGGTTCTACGGTTTCTCTCGCAGCGAAAGCCCAAGGAACCGTGCGATCGCCTCGTGTTCGCCGGCGTAGCGGAGCCCCTAAGCTAGCCCACACCAGCCATCAACTCATCAAAGCGATCGCCGATTGCGTTCGTGACCCGCGACCGGAGTGCGCGGGGTCGGACCAGTCGGGAGGCTCGCGATGAGTCGGTGGATCGTGCGATGGGGGCTGGCGCTTACGGGCGCCGTGCTCATGACACAGACGGCGGTGGCGCAAGTGGCCATGACGCCGCAAGGATGGCCGGGGGTCGAGCCGCCGCCGGCAGCCGCACCGGCACGCCCGGCCGACAAGCCGAAAACAGAAGCGCCCGCGCCCAAGAAGCGCGCGAAGACCAAGCGCGCGGCCAAGCCCGTGGAGGCCGCCAAGCCGGCCGCTGTCGTTGCTGCTCCAGCTCCGGTTCCGGCTCCGGTGCCGGAGGCGGTCACCGCCGCCATCGCGCCGGTTGCGCGGCCGGCCGTCGAGGCGCCGAAGCTGACCGCGCCGCCCGCGGAAGCGGCGCCGGCCTCCGCTGAAGCTCCGGCGGCCAAGCCGGTGGTGCCGAACGATCCGTCCGCCGAAATCGTGGCCGCGATGCAGCAGCAGTCGCAGCTGCTCTCCCGTCTGGCCTCGGAGCTCGACGCGTCGCGGGCGACCGTGGCGGAGCAGGGCCGCATGATCGCGGCGCTCGAAAAGAAAGCCGCGACTGCCGTACCGGCCGCGGCGGCGCCGCCGCCTCCACCGCCCGTGATTACGGTGGACACCGGCGGCGCCAAGCTGCGCCTGGCCGGCCTGGTGCAGGGCTGGTACACCGCGAGCGATGCCGGCGTGGCCGACACGTTCCGCCTTCGTCGCGGCGAGGTCAAGCTGGGCGGCGAGGTGAACCGCCGCGTCCGCTGGGATCTGGTGCTCGACGCCGCCAAGGCGCTGAGCGTGAGCAACAGCTACGTGACCGTGAACGGCCAGCGCGTGATGAGCGATACGAGCGTCGGGCAGAGCGGCCGGATGCTGCAGGACGCGTTCGTGACGCTGACCCGCTCCTCGTCGTTCGCGATCGCGCTTGGCCAGCAGAAGCTGCCGCTGGCCATGGAAGGCGTCCAGTCGTCGTCGCGTCTCGAGACGGTGGAGCGCGCGCTCTTCATGAGCGACAAGACCCGCGGCGGCACCTACGGCGACATCCGCGACTTCGGCGTGATGGCCAAGGGTAAAGTCGCGAAGGGGCAGATCGAGTACTCCGGCGGCATCTTCAACGGGTTCGGCGAGACGCAGAACGACGTCGACCGCGACGGGCAGAAGCCGTTCATGGGACGCCTCGTGGCGCGCCCGTCGGCGGTGAAGGGGCTGTCGTTCGGTTCGTCGTACGGCCGCACCACGGCGCACGCCGGCCTGCCGACGCGCCGGGACCGCGCGGGTGTAGACGCCGCATTCGCCCGCGGCCGCTTCCTGGTCGCATCCGAGCTCATGACGGGGCACGACGGCGTCCTCGCGCGGCAGGGCTATTACGCGCACACGACCTACCGCGTCTTCCGCGATATCGACGCCGTGTTCCGCGCCGACACGTTCGATCCCGATACCACCGTCGACACGACGGCCGCCAACGTCGCGGAACGCGACTGGCTCGGTGGCATGAACTGGCGCATCGCCGGACCGTCGGCGGTGCTGCAGGTGAACTATCTCCGCAAGACGTTTCTTGATGTCCAGCCCGCCCGGCACGTGGTCATGGCCAACGTGCAGACGGCCTGGTAACCCACTTCACACTCACACATAAGGGAGTCCGAGCAATGTCCCGCTTCAATCTCACCTGGCGTTTTGCCATCGCGGTCGGTACCGCGATCGTCACCGGCATGGCCGTCGCGGCGCTGCTGGTGTGGCAGCTCAACAGCACGCGAAGCGCGTACGACGAGATGCTGAGCAAGCGCGAGGTGCAGCACCAGGACCGCGCCCGCGTCGTGCAGCTCACGTTCAAGAAGCAGGTGCAGGAGTGGAAGAACCTGCTGCTGCGCGGCTTCAAGTACGAAGACTTCCAGAAGTACGAGAAGGCGTTCAAGACGGAAGAGGCCGAGACGCGCAAGCTCGCCGAGGAGCTGCTGCAGGACGTGTCCGATCCCGAAGCGCGTCAGACGATCCAGTCGTTCCTGGCCGCGCACGCGCAGATGGGCGAGGGCTATGCCAAGGCCATCCAGGTGTTCTCGAAGAGCAACGGGCAGGCGTTCACCGAAGCCGACGCCGTCGTGAAGGGGCAGGATCGGGCGCCGACCGACGCGCTCGACGCGCTGGCGCTGCGCCTGCAAAAGGTCCTCGAGGAGATGCGGGCGGCCCAATCGGCCCAGGTCTCGTCGCGCATCACGCGCGCGGCGGCGATTGCCGCCGTGGCGTTCGCCGCCATCGTCGGGCTGGTGATCTTCGTGATCCGCTCCACCCGTCGCGAGGCGACGCAGCTGGCGCGCCATCTCTCGGAGACTGCCGCGGGCACGGCCGCCGCGTCGAGTCAGGTGTCCACGGCGTCGCAGTCGCTGGCGCAGGGCGCCACCGAGCAGGCGGCGTCGCTCGAAGAAACCTCCGCCTCGATGGAGGAGATGGCGTCGATGACCCGCCAGAATGCCGAGAACTCGCAGAGCGCGGCGGGCCTGATGACCGAGGTCGACGGGCACGTGCGGACGTCGAACGAAACGCTCGCGGAGATGGTGTCGTCGATGGCGGCCATCCAGGAGTCGAGCCAGCAGGTGTCGCGGATCATCAAGACGATCGACGAGATCGCGTTCCAGACCAACATCCTGGCGCTCAACGCCGCCGTCGAAGCGGCGCGCGCCGGCGAGGCGGGCATGGGCTTCGCGGTCGTGGCCGACGAGGTGCGCAGCCTGGCGCAGCGATCCGCGCAGGCGGCGCGTGACACCGCGACGCTCATCGAGACGTCGATTGCCCGCACGCAGCAGGGCAGCGAGCGCGTGCAGCAGGTGGCCGACGCCATCAACACCATCACGACCAGCATTTCCAAGGTCAAGGGGCTCGTGGACGAGGTGAGCCTGGCCAGCCGTCAGCAGTCGCAGGGCATCGACCAGGTGGCGCAGGCCGTGTCGCAGATGGAGAAGGTGACGCAGACCACCGCCGCCACCGCCGAGGAGAGCGCCGCGGCCAGCGAGGAGTTGAGCGCGCAAGCCGAGACCGCGATGGACGTGGTGCGGCAGCTCGAAACGCTCGTCGGTGCGGAGAGCGCGGCGTCGCAGTACGTGTCGAAGAACCGGCGCCGTACGCCGCCGGTGCTGTCGCGTCCGGCCGCCAAGACGCACTCGGCCGAACCGACGCCCGAGGAGCTGCTGCCGCTCGAGAGCACCGGCACCTACGGCAGGTTCTGACCATGGCCACGCAGACGATTGCGGCGCCGGGCAAGTACCTGACCTTTGCGCTGGGCGCGGAGGAATACGCGCTGCCCGTGCTCCGGGTGCGCGAGATCATCAAGATGATGGAGATCACGCAGGTGCCGAAGGTGCCGCCCCACGTCAAAGGGGTGATCAACCTGCGGGGCCGCGTGATTCCGATCGTCGATCTGCGGCTCAAGTTCGGGTTCGAGGCGCCGCTCACCGAGCGGACGTGCATCATCGTAGTCGAGACGGCGTTCAGCACCGGGCCCAGCGCGCTCGGCATCGTGGTGGACGGCGTGGACGAGGTGATGAACATCGTGGCCGAGGAGATCGAACCCACGCCCGACTTCGGCGAGAGCGTCAACACCGGCTTCATGAAGGGGGTGGCGAAGAGCCGCACCGGCGTCAAGGTGCTGCTCGATCTGGACCGCGTGCTCACGCCGCACGCCGCCTAAAGCCGAAGGCTCTGGGCTCTAGCCTTTGGGCTCTAGCCGGCTAAAGCCCAGAGCCCAAAGCCCAAAGCCTCTTCGTGACCGCCTCCGCCATCGCCTGCGCGGCGCGCGCGTCGGGGTGGCGGTCCCAGGGCAGCCGCCAGGACGAGTCCATCTCCACGAACACGAACGGCACGCCGCTCTCGTCCACCACGCGGCGCCGCAGCGCCCGCTCCGCCTCGTCCTCGGGGCCGAACTGCGGGACCAGAATCAGCGCCGCCGCGCCGCGCGCGCGCGCCAGCCGCGCCGTGGCACGCAGCACCTCGCGCGTCACCTCCACGCCGTCGTCGATCACCCCGTCGCCGTGATACGGAACGATCAGCCGCGCCAGCGACTGCAGCCGCCATTCGCTCCGGGCCGGCTCCCAGGCCAGACCACGACCGAGGTGCGGCCGGCGGTCGTCGAGGTTGCGGCCGAACAGCGTCGTCGCGAAGAGCGAGACCACCGCCACCGGGCGCTCGAACCGCGGGAGCTCGGCTTCGAGCCGCAAGTACGCCTGATCGTTGCCGAACCCGTGAACGGCCAGCACGGCGGCGGGCACGCCGAGCCGGGCTTCCACCTGCGCCGGCACGCTCTCATCCCAGGTCAGACCCTCGCCGAACATCACCGATTCCCCGATGAAGATCGCCGCTGGCCGCGACAGATCCACCGGATGGGCGGCGTCACGCACCCGGTAACCGGACGGGTCGATGGCGTACTCGAGCTCGCGTCCGCCAGCGGTCGCCCGGCCCACACGGTCCGCGGCCAGCGTCCAGCCCAGTCGCGCATCGGCGACACGCAGCGGCTCTTCGATGCGCGACTGGGCTGGACGCTGGCCGCGGACCGTGTGGGCCGGGCGACC
>Ga0207645_10001735_pt1 | contig 17671 bp, 14 predicted proteins | sample KBSM53metaG_FD_184331 | JGI IMG/M metagenome (GOLD analysis project Ga0207645, IMG submission 184331) | Miscanthus rhizosphere microbial communities from Kellogg Biological Station, Michigan, USA - KBS M5-3 metaG (SPAdes) (version 2) | ecosystem: Host-associated > Plants > Roots > Rhizosphere >...
TTGGTCCGTCGCAGGCCGCAGCCGCCCTCGAATCAAGCAAGGCGTTCGCGAAGGACTTCATGGCACGCCACAACGTGCCGACTGCCCGGTATCACGTATGCGAATCGGCGAGTGCCGCTCTCGCGTGGCTCGATGGCGATCGATTCGGGTATCCGCTGGTCTTGAAGGCGGATGGCCTTGCCGCCGGCAAAGGCGTCGTGATCGTCGACGATCGCGCCGCTGCGGCAGCGACGGTGCGGTCGCTGATGGTCGAGCGGAAATTCGGGAGTGCCGGCGATCGAATTGTCTTCGAGGAGTTCCTGGTTGGACAGGAAGCCTCCTATTTCGTGCTGGCGGACGGCACTTCGTTCATCGCCCTCGGTTCGGCGCAGGATCACAAGCGGATTTTCGACGACGACCAGGGTCCGAACACGGGCGGAATGGGAGCGTTTGCGCCCAGTCCGCTCGTGACGCCGGAGATCGAACGTCGCGTGGTCGACGAGATCGTGTGGCCCGTTCTCGAAGGGATGCAGCACGAAGGGCATCCGTACCGCGGGTTTCTCTACGTCGGCCTGATGTTGACGTCAGAGGGACCGAAGGTCGTCGAGTTCAACGTGAGACTCGGCGATCCCGAAACGCAAGTCGTGCTCCCGATGCTCGACGAAGAGCTGTCGTGGCTCTTGGGCGAAGCGGCAATGGGTGCGTTGCCATCAAGAGCGGCGCGCTTCCACTCCGTTGCGAACGTCGGAGTCGTAATCGCTGCGAGAGGCTATCCCGAAGCGGTTGAGACCGGGCTGGCGATCAGCGGGATCGAGCAGGCGGCCTCAGTTCCCGATGCGCTCGTATTCCACGCAGGGACGAGCAAGCGAGAGGGCCAACTCGTGACTTCCGGCGGACGAGTGTTGACCGTCGTTGGAAGAGGACAGAACTTCAGCGCGGCGATCGACACGGCATATCGAGCCGCTTCGCAGATTCGTTTCGACGGCATGCAGTTCCGCCGCGATATTGGCCAGAAAGCATTAAGGGGGTCGGGAGTCATTTGATCAGGACACTCGGCGAACGCGGCTCGGTACATGTCCTATTCAAATGACTCCCGACCCCATTAAAGTGTGAAGTACTCCATCATCACCTTCGGCTGTCGCGTCAATCAGGCCGACTCGATGGCCATCGCGCGAGATCTCCACGCGCGCGGTGCCGTTGAGACAACGCCAGACGACGCCGAACTCGTCGTGATCAATAGCTGCTCCGTGACAGCGACCGCTGATCAAGGTGTCCGTCAGACCGTTCGTCGGATCGTGCGCGACAATCCAAGTGTCCGTGTCGTGATCACGGGTTGCTACGCGACTCGCCGCCCGGACGAAGTCCGTCAGCTGCCAAACGTTGCTCATGTCGTGACGAATGACGCCAAGGACGATCTTGTCCATCGCCTGGGGCCGTCGATTGGGTTGCGCCATCATGAAGAGCAGACGACGGCTGTTCGCTATGGCTACGGCGATGGTCCTTGTGGTGACAGTCTGTCGCCGGGCACAGTCGGCCGTACGGCACTGACACTCCGTGTGCAGACTGGCTGTGATGAGATGTGCAGCTACTGCATCATTCCCACCACGCGGGGCAAGGGGCGCTCGCGTCCGCTGAATGAAGTGGTCCAGCAGATCGAAAACGCGGTCGCCTCCGGATATCGCGAGATCGCGATCGCCGGTGTGCATCTCGGGTCGTATGGACGCGACCTGAACGGATCTACGTCTCTCACGGCCCTCGTCCGCACGCTGGCCGAATGGGATGCCGATGTGCTCTTTCGTATCAGTTCTCTCGAACCGATGGACTGCAGGCCGGCGATCGTCGACATGATCGCCGCATCACCGCGACTTGCCCCTCACTTGCATTTGCCATTGCAGAGCGGTGCCGACGCCGTACTCCGCGCGATGCGTCGCCCCTACACCGCTTCCTCGTTCGCAGCGCTGGTAACCCACATTCGCGAGCGCATTCCGCACGCGTCCGTTGGTTCCGATGTGATCGTCGGCTTCCCGGGCGAATCGTGCGCACACTTCGATGAAACGGAGACGCTCCTTCGCGATCTGCCGCTGACCCATCTCCACGTGTTCCCGTACTCAGACCGGCCCGGCACGGACGCGGCCGCTCTTGGCGCCCGGGTTGACGGCGCCCTGATCCGCGAGCGAGGGCAGCGCATTCGCGACATCGGTCACCAGATGTCAACGCGATTTCGACAATCGCAACGCGGAACGACTCGCCGTGCTCTGACGATCGACGACGGGTGGTCAGCTGTGACGGATAACTATCTCAAGGTAAAGCTGGAGACCCGGCACTCGCGAAACGAGTGGGTACAAGTCGCAATCGACTGAATCAACTCTCGACTCAGCGAAGCAGAAGCGCCATCTGCTGGGCAGCCGATTTCTTCGACCCGCCCTCGACAATCAACTGACCGCACGCAGCCCGGATATCACGGCCACGGCTCTTCCTCACTGACACGGTGAGGTGCCTGTCGGCGAGAACCTGGGCGAACCGATCCACGCGCGCGTCGGGAGGACGCTCAAAAGGAATTCCGGGCGCAGCGTTCAGCGGGATCAGGTTGACCTTGGCTTTGATGCCCAACAGCAGGGTTGCGAGACGTCGCGCGTCTTCTGGTGTGTCGTTGACGCCGTTCAGCAACACGTACTCGAACGTGATGCGGCTGCGCTTCTTCAGCGGGAACCGACGGCATGCGTCGAGAATGGCAGCGAGTGGATACTTCGTGTTGGGCGGCACAAGGGCTGTGCGTTGCTCGTCGGTCGTTGCATGAAGAGAGATCGCCAGATTCGGCATCAAGGGCTCGCGAGCCAGCCGTTCGATTCCAGGCACGATGCCCACGGTCGACAGGGTGACACGCCGCGGCGAGATCGACAGTCCCTCTTCGGCGTGCAGCATTCGCAACGCCTTCATCGTGTTGTCGTAGTTGTGGAGAGGCTCACCCATTCCCATGAGCACGATATTGAAGGGCTGTTCGAGCAAACCGGTGGCTGAGGCCAGCGTGATCACCTGCCCAACAATCTCTCCCGCTGTCAGGTGACGCACGAGTCCCATTTTTCCGGTCAGGCAAAACCCGCATGACATCGCGCAGCCGACCTGGGTCGAAATGCAGAACGTCATTGCCGGTGTATCTGGAATGAAAACCGACTCGATCCGGCGCCCGTCGCCGAGCTCGAGGACGAACTTCCGGGTCCCGTCGGTCGACAGCTGGTCACTGACCACCTTTGGGTGCCTGACACTGAATCGTTCCCGCAGCTCCGCCCTAAGCTCCTTCGACAAGTTCGTCATCAGGTTGAAATCCGTGACCCCGTGACGATGGATCCAGCGATACAACTGTCGGGCATGGAAGGCGTCGTAGCCGCTTTCCTGGAGAAGCCGTTGGATCTCTGGCACGTCGAGCTCGACCAGATCGAAGCTGGGGGAAGTCATCTATCTCTCGCGTTTTCTAGAGGATGCGAGCACCAGATTGTAGCGTGGAAATGACACCGGGTGTAATTTCCGAGTGCGAACCTCAGCGGAAATCACACCCGGTGTCATTTCGAGTTGCGACCGCCAAGGCGCGCGTGCTATCATGGGCACGTTCTTCTAATTCATTGTCTGTCAATGGTTTGCGGCCGATGTCGCACTGCCAGGGCAGACGCGTCCTGGCGACCGCCCTCAAACGCATCCGGTGTCTCAATCAGCAATCGTCCGTGACGTTCTCCCGAATGGTCTCCGACTCCTCACCGAGCGGATGCCACACGTGCGCTCCGTAAGCATCGGTGTGTGGCTCGCTCGCGGGTCCCGCCACGAGACGGAGGAGCAGAGCGGCATCGCGCACTTCGTCGAGCACATGCTCTTCAAAGGAACCGGGACTCGGACCGCCGAAGACATCGCCCAGACCGTGGACTCCATCGGCGGGCAGATGGACGCCTTTACGGCCAAGGAGTACGCGAGCTACTACTTCAAAGTTCTCGACGAACACCTGCCGCTGGCCGTCGAAGTCCTTGCCGACATCGTCATGAACCCGGCGTTCAGCGCCGACGACATCGGCCGGGAAAAGAAGGTCGTCCTTGAAGAAATCAAGATGGTCGAGGACACGCCTGACGACCTGGTTCATGAGCTGTTTACAGAAAACCTCTGGCCCGGGCACCCGCTGGGACGTCCCATCCTCGGTACGAAGGAAACCGTCGAAGCGCTGACCCAGGACGGGCTGCGGCAATACTTCGGGGAAACCTATTCGGCTCCCAATCTGATCGTGGCGGCAGTGGGGAATATCGAGCACGAGCGCGTCCGCGAGCTGGTGCAACGTGCCTTCGACAAGCTGCATTCGAACAGTAACCCGCTGACGGAGGCGCCGCCTAACGTCGTTCCGACGACCGTCATCCGAAACAAAGAGCTCGAACAGAGCCACGTATGTCTCGGGACGGGCAGCTACCGGCAGGATCACGACGAGCGGTATTCGAGTTACGTGCTCAATACCGTGCTCGGCGGGTCGATGAGCTCGCGGCTGTTTCAGAACGTTCGCGAGAAGCGGGGACTGGCCTACGCGGTGTTCAGCGGGCTGAGCGCCTATCGCGACGCCGGTTCGATCACGATTTACGCGGGCTGTGCCAACGGCGCCGTCGGCGAATTGATCGATGTCGTGATTGGCGAGCTCCAGCGGTTGAAGGATGAACCCTTGCCGGAATCAGAACTGCGGCGCGCGAAGGATCACCTCAAGGGCAGCTTGATGCTGAACCTGGAGAGCACGTCGAGCCGCATGTCTCATCTGGCTCGCCAGGAGATTTACTTCGATCGGCAGTTCGGGCTGGACGAGACGCTCGAGGGTGTCGAGCGTGTGTCTACCGAAGATGTGCAACGGGTGGCGCAGGATCTGTTCAAGGATGCGTCGCTGGCTGCCACCGTCGTCGGCGCTGTCAACGGTCTGCAGATACCTCGGGAACGATTGGCGCTTCGGTAATTCGTTCGTCAGGCGTGGACTTCGTGCTGCGGAGATTCTTGTAGACTGATGATCTCCCTGAGATGATCCGGCGTTACACGCATCCTGAAATGGGTCGCATCTGGAGCGACCAGCGGAAGTACGAAACCTGGTTGCAGGTCGAAGTGGCCGCGGCCGAGGCCATGTCGAGAGCCGGGATCGTTCCGCCGGATGCCGCGCGCGACATCCGGGAACACAGCGCGTTCGACATCGCACGCATCGAACAGATCGAAGAAGTCACGCAGCACGACGTCATCGCCTTCACGACGGCTGTTGCGGAGCACGTCGGCCCATCGGCGCGCTGGCTGCATTTCGGTCTCACGTCTTCCGACGTCATCGACACGGCGCAGGCGCTCCAGATGCGGGAGGCGTGCGATCTGCTTTTGGCCGACCTCGATGGGCTGATGCAGGCCGTACACACGCGGGCGCTCGAGCATCGACGCACGCCGATGATCGGTCGTACCCACGGAGTCCATGCCGAGCCGATGACCTTCGGTCTCAAACTGGCGCTGTGGTACGGCGAGCTTGCTCGAGATGTGATTCGTCTTCGCCGCGCGCGCGAAGTCATTGCCGTCGGCAAGTTGTCGGGCGCCGTTGGCACCTTTGCGCATCTACCGCCGGCCGTTGAGAGGGATGTGTGTCGAGCGTTGGGGCTGGCCGCGGCGCCCGTCGCCTCCCAAGTAATTCAACGAGATCGGCACGCAGAGTTGATCTCCGTGCTTGCGATCATCGGGTCGTCGCTCGAGAAGTTCGCGCTTGAAATTCGTGGATTGCAGAAGACGGAAATCGGGGAAGTCGAAGAGCCTTTTGGCAAGGGTCAGAAGGGTTCCTCGGCGATGCCCCACAAGCGGAATCCGATCGGCTGCGAGCAGATTGTCGGGCTGGCGCGATTGCTTCGCGGCAACGCCACTGCCGCCCTCGAGAACAACGCCCTGTGGCACGAGCGCGATATCTCCCATTCGTCGGTTGAGCGCGTCATTCTTCCTGACAGCTTCATCGCGCTCGATCACATGCTGCGCAGGTTCACCCGGATCGTGTCCGGGATGGTGGTGTACGCCGAGCGTATGCGTGAAAACCTCGAGCGGTCACGTGGAGTAGTGTTCTCCGGGACCGTGCTGCTGGAGCTCGCGAAACGCGGAGTCTCGCGTGAGCAGGCCTATGAATGGGTGCAGCGAAACGCCATGCGGTCGTTCCACGAACGGCAGGACTTCAAGTCGCTGCTGCTGATGGATCCCGACGTGTGCGCAGTCCTGACACCCGTTGAAATCGAACGCGCGTTCGACCTCAACGATCAGCTGAAGCACGTCGATGAGGTGTTCGAACGCGTGTTTCAGGAGGTAACCGTCTGATGCAGGCTCGCGTGTTCGTCACTCTCAAGCCTTCCGTCTTCGATCCCCAGGGGACGACCGTCGCCGAAGCGCTTCACACGCTCGGCTATGCCACTGTCCGCGACGTGCGTCAGGGGAAGTACTTCGAGTTGGAGATCGATGCTCCAAGCGCCGACGAGGCGCGTCGCCTCGCATCGGAAGCGGCTGACAAGCTGCTTTCGAATCCGGTCATCGAGAGTTATCGCATCGAGGTGACGTCGTGAAATTCGCCGTTGTCGTCTTTCCAGGCTCGAATTGTGACCACGACACATATCACGTTGCGAAGGACGTCCTCGGCCAGGAGGCTGACCTCATCTGGCACAAAGACATGAGTCTCGGCCGGCCGGACGTCGTGATCCTGCCGGGCGGGTTTGCACACGGTGACTACTTGCGGACCGGCGCGATTGCCAGGTTCTCGCCAATCATGCAGGAGGTCTCGAAATTCGCGGCCGCCGGAGGGCCGGTTATCGGGATCTGCAATGGCTTCCAGGTGCTTCTCGAGGCGGGGCTGCTACCGGGTGCCATGCTTCGGAATCGAAGCCTGCAGTTCCGCTGTGAGTTTCTTGATGTGAAGGTCGAACAGACAGACACGCCGTTCACGCTTGCGTCTCGTCCCGGTCAGATTTTGAGACTGCCGATCGCGCATGGTGACGGCAACTACTACGCTGAGCCTGATGTCCTCGCACGGCTGGAACGGAATCGTCAGGTCATCTTTCGCTATGTTTCGGCGTCGGGAGATGTGACTGACGAGGCCAACCCGAACGGCTCATTGAACAACATCGCCGGCATCTGCAATGAGGCGCGCAACGTTGTCGGCCTCATGCCGCATCCGGAACGTGCGTGCGAGTTGGCCATAGGGAGCGCGGACGGCATGGCCGTTTTCGAATCGATTCTCAAATGGGGTCGGGAGTCATTTAATGAGGACACTCTTACGACGATGACTGCCAGCTCTGCGACTGTCCTCAACAAATGACCCCCGACCCCATTACCGATTCCGTCCTCGCACGCCACGGCGTCACCCGCGACGAGTACGATCGCATCGTGGGGATGCTGGGGCGTGAGCCGAACCTCACGGAGCTCGGGATCTTCTCTGTGATGTGGTCGGAGCACTGCAGCTACAAGAGCTCGCGCGTGCATCTCAAGACGCTCCCCACGACCGGACCACGGGTACTCCAGGGCCCAGGTGAGAACGCGGGCGCGGTCGATATCGGCGACGGGCTCGCGGCAGTCTTCAAGATCGAATCACACAACCATCCGTCTTTCATCGAGCCCTACCAGGGCGCCGCCACGGGAGTCGGCGGCATCATCCGCGATATCTTCACCATGGGCGCGCGCCCGATCGCGCTGCTGAATTCCCTTCGATTTGGGCCGCTCGACGAAGCACTGGTCCGCCGCACGATGTCTGGTGTGGTTTCAGGTATCGGAGGCTACGGCAACTCGATCGGCATCCCTACCGTTGGTGGTGAGATCGGTTTCGACCGCAGCTATACAGGTAATCCGCTCGTCAACGTCTTTTGCCTCGGCATAGCCAGGGCCGACGAGATCATCAAGGGCACTGCCTCTGGCGTGGGCAACGCGGTGTATTACGTTGGTGCGAAGACGGGCAGGGACGGCATACATGGCGCGACGATGGCGTCCGCCGAGTTCGACGATACGCTGAACGAAAAGCGGCCCGCAGTTCAGGTCGGCGACCCGTTCATGGAGAAGCTTCTGCTGGAGGCGTGCCTCGAAGTGATGAAGACCGACGCGTTGGTCGGTATTCAGGACATGGGCGCGGCCGGCTTGACTTGCTCGACCTGCGAGATGGGTTCCCGCGGTGGTGCCGGAGTCGAAATCGATGTCTCGAGGGTTCCCCAGCGGGAAACCGGCATGACGCCGTACGAAATCATGCTCTCCGAATCGCAGGAGCGCATGCTGCTGGTCGTCAAGAAAGGGCGTGAGGCGGAAGTCGAGCAGATCTTCGACAAGTGGGACCTGCATGCCGTCCACATCGGCGAAGTGACGTCCGATGGTCGCCTTCGCATCAAGAATCACGGCGAGGTCGTTGCCGATATTCCAAATCGATCGCTGACCGACGAAGCGCCGATGTATCGGCGGCCAGTGTCCAAGCCGGCCTACCTCGAGTCAGCGCAGCAGCTCGATATCGCGCAATTCGGTCCGCCGCCGTCGCCGCGCGATGTGTTCAGACGCTTGCTTGCCTCACCGGGCATTGCAAGCAAGAGATGGGTTTACCGTCAATACGATCACATGGTGCGAACCAACACCCTGCTGCTCCCGGGTATGGGTGCTGCTGCGGTGCGCGTGAAGGGGACTTCGCGTGGGCTGGCGATGTCGGTCGATTGCAACGGACGCTTTGTGTATCTCGATCCGTATCTCGGAGCCCAGCTCGCCGTGGCCGAGGCGTCGCGCAACGTCGCGTGTGCCGGGGGGCTGCCGATTGGCGCGACGAACTGCCTGAACTTTGGAAACCCCGAGAAGCCCGAGATCATGTGGCAGTTCGGCCGCGCGGTCGAAGGCATGGGTGCGGCGTGCCGCGCGCTCGATATTCCAATCACCGGCGGAAACGTAAGTCTGTACAACGAGACCGACGGCCGCGGTGTCCTGCCAACACCCGTCATCGGTGTGGTCGGCCTGATCGAGCACGCCGATCGCGTCGTGGGACGCGCATTTCGTTCAGAAGGCGACGTCGTCGTGCTCCTTGGTGAGACTCGAAACGAGCTCGGGGGCAGTGAATTCCTGCACGTGGTTCACGACCAGATTCGCGGTGTGCCACCGCAGCTCGATCTCGCGCGCGAAGCGGCCCTTCAGCGACTGCTCGTCGAAGGTGCGCGTGCGGGCCTCATCCGGTCAGCGCACGACTGCGCCGAGGGTGGTGTCGCTGTCACTCTTGCCGAATGTTGCTTCGACACCGCGCTGGGGATTGACGTGAATCTCGTCGCCGTCACCGAAGCACCGGCGGAATACCGTGACGTTGCACCGCTGTTCTCCGAGTCGGCGTCGAGGGTTGTCGTGTCGGTCGCGCCCGGGCAGGCGGCAACACTGCTCAGCATGGCTGCCGCGGCTGGCGTGCCGGCAAAACAGATCGGTCAAGTTCGCGGGCACCGGATTGCGATCGCCGTCGAGGGGCGACCAGGAATCAACGAGTTGGTATCCGATGCCGAGCGTATTTGGGCCACGGCGATCGAGTCGTGGTTCGAGCAACGTCGGGCTATTGCATGACGTCGTACACTAGTAACGCGATGGGCCACCTCTGATGTTCGACAAGTTCCGCGACGAATGTGGCGTTTTCGGAATCTTCGGGCACCCTGAGGCGAGCAACCTCGCCTACCTCGGCCTCTATGCGCTCCAACATCGGGGTCAGGAGAGCGCCGGCATTGCCGCCTCCGACGGGCACCTGGTTCGTGTCTCGAAGGCGATGGGCTATGTAAACGAGGCTTTCGACACGACGACGCTCGCGCGGCTTCCCGGTCGAATGGCGGTTGGCCACGTGCGGTATTCAACAGCGGGCGAGAGCCGCCTGGCCAATGCGCAGCCCATCCTCGTCGATAGCGTCCATGGGCAGTTCGCCGTAACGCATAACGGCAACATCGTGAACGCCACGGAGCTGCGAGACAGTCTCGTACGGCTCGGGGCGATCTTTCAGGCCACGACCGACACCGAGGTCATTGTCCACCTGTTTGCGCGGTCTCGAGAAGAGGGCGCGGCAGCGGCGATCATCGACGCCCTCGCACAAGTCCGGGGTGCGTATTCCCTCGTGATGATGACGAAGGATCGGTTGATCGGCGCGCGCGATCCGCATGGGTTCCGGCCGCTGGCAATCGGCAGACTTGGTGACGCGTGGGTCATCTGCTCAGAGACGTGCGCCATGGATCTGATCGGTGCGACCTACCTCCGCGACGTCGAGCCCGGGGAGGTTGTCGTCGTCAGTGAGCACGGCCTGAAATCGATTCGACCATTTCCGGCGGCGCCGAAAGCGCAGTGCATCTTCGAACACGTCTACTTCTCGCGACCGGATAGCTACGTATTCGGCGAAAGTGTCAACGAGACCCGGACCGAGTTCGGCCGCAAGCTGGCCCGCGAGTCCGGGGTTGATGCGGATGTGATCGTGCCGATTCCCGACTCCGGCGTCTGCGGGGCGATTGGCTACTCGGAAGCGTCTGGCATTCCGATGCGCATGGGCTTGATTCGGAACCACTACGTCGGACGCACATTTATCGAGCCGCAGCAGTCGATTCGTCATTTCGGAGTGCGCGTCAAACTGAATCCCGTTCGAAGCATCCTCGAGGGGCAGCGCGTCGTCCTTGTGGACGATTCAATCGTGCGCGGCACGACGAGCCGCAAGATCGTTCGAATGGTTCGAAGCGCAGGTGCGCGCGAAGTGCATATGCGGATCAGTTGTCCGCCCACCATTTCACCCTGCTTCTACGGCGTCGACACACCGCGCCGCTCGGAGCTCATCGCGGCCACGCACACGATCGAGGAGATTCGCAAGTACCTCAACGCAGACAGCGTGGCGTATTTGAGCCTGGATGGTCTGACTGGCTCCGTCAGGGGCGGGCGAAACAACTATTGCACGTCGTGCTACACCGGCGTGTATCCCGTTGCGTTCCCGAGGAATGAAGAGGCGTATCTGCAGCTGGCGCTCAAGTTAACCCCGGCAGCAGAGGAGCTTGATTCACCGACTATCGCCATTCCCGATTTTGAAAAGGACCCAGTCGCGCGCTGACCTGGTGATCCCGCTGTGCTTCTGATACTGCTGCTCTGGTCGCTGGTAGGTGCGTTACCGCAAACTCAGGCCCCGGCGGCACCTGCAGCGGCGCCGCAACCAGACCTCAAACAGAACATCGCCAATCTCTCCTCGCTTGATTTTCCGGTTCGTATGCAGGCCGCAAGGTTGATCCGGCGTACGCCAGAGACTCAGGCCGTGCCGGCGCTGGTGGAAGCGGCGCGTCATCACTCGGATGAGTTCGTTCGTTACCGCGCGCTCGTGCTGTTGACCGCCTTCAACGATCGCGGCACGCGAGATCTGATGCGCGAGCTGATAAAGGATCGGGACGACCGCGTCCGGGAAGTCGCCTACAAGTGGCTCGAACGAAACCCCGATCTTCAATTGACGCCGCAGCTGATCGCGTCGTTGCAGACCGAACAATCGGAGTTTGTCCGGCCGGCGCTCGTCGGCGCCGTGGCCGCGCTCGGAACCGATCCCAACGTTCAACGAGCGATGATTGGCGAGATTCCCCGCGGCCTGGATTTCTTTCGAAGCGCCGTAATTGACGCACTAGGCCGACATCGCGCCGTCTACGCGATCGACGGGATCGCTGCGGTCAGTCGGCTCGAGGGGCCATTGCAGGACGATGCGTTGCTCGCGCTCGGTCGAATTGGAGGCGCGCGCGCCACAGCGGCTGTCAATGAATTCAAAAGCGGGACGCAGGAAGCGACCCAGATGATTCATGGGGTGCGGTGCTTGCTGGGCGAGATGTGCGCCGAACACATCAAGTCGCTCGCCGCCGCAGCGTCCGACGAGAACGGAAGGCCTGGGACCGTGGGCGGCGCTATCGATGCGCTCGAAGCGGTGGCGCAGAATCGCAACGAGGCGGCGTTGTCCGCACTCGTGGCACTGGCCCCCAAGGAAGGCCCGCGGCGGGAGCGCATCGCTGTTTCATTCTCGAGCGTCGCTCTGCGACAGCCTGACTGGGTCGTGGACTGGATCGGTGCAAAGGACGCGTCCACACGCGAGTCACTGATAACCATGCTCAAGGATGGGTTCGACAGTCTCGAGGAAGATTTCGACGAAGAGCAGTTCTTCGCGGCTGTTCGCGCAGGCTACTGGCGGGCGGCTGACGCATCGGCCGGACGATCGCTGGCGGCGATGCTCATTCAGAAGCTCGAGTTCTAGCGAGGCGCGGTTGACCGACGAGCATGTGCCGCCGCCTCGCTAGGCAGCGCTTGAGACAGTGATGGATTACAAGGCATCCGGCGTCGACATCGACGCGGGCAATGAAACCGTTCGCCGAATTCGCGGTCTCGCCAGGTCCACGTTTACGTCGAACGTGTTGTCGGACATCGGATCGTTCGGCGGTCTGTTTCGGTTTACGACCGGCAACTTTCAGGACCCCGTGCTGGTGTCGAGCGCTGACGGCGTGGGGACCAAACTTCGGGTCGCATTCCTGGCCGGCAAGCACGATACGGTTGGCGAGGACCTCGTCAATCACTGCGTCAACGACATCCTGGTACAGGGCGCTGAGCCGCTCTTCTTCCTCGACTACTTCGGCACCGGACGGTTGTCGCCGGCCGTTGCCGAATCAGTGGTGACGGGGATGGTGCGCGCGTGCCGCGACAATCACTGTGCGTTGCTTGGCGGTGAGACAGCGGAGATGCCTGGGTTCTACGCGGATGGTGAGTACGACATCGCCGGTTTCATTGTAGGCGTTGTCGAACGAAGTCGTCTCATTACCGGCGCGACGATCAGGCCGGGCGACGTGCTCGTCGGCGTGCCCTCAACCGGGCTGCACACCAACGGCTATTCATTGGCACGGCGGATCGCGTTCGACCATCTGCGGCTTGGGGTCGACAGCTATGTGCCGGAATTGAACCGAACCGTTGGCGAGGCACTGCTCGAACCGCATCGTTCGTATCTGGCTCTGATCCGTCCGTTGCTTGCCACCGGCTTCATCAAAGGAATGGCTCACATCACCGGCGGCGGCATCACTGAGAATTTGCCGCGCATTTTGCCCGACGGCACGGCTGCGCGAATCCGTACCTCGGCTTGGACGACTCCGCCTGTGTTTCACTGGCTGCAGGAAAAGGGCCAGGTGCCGGTGGACGATATGCTTCGCACCTTCAACATGGGCATCGGACTTATTGTCGCCGTCGCGCCGGATCAGGCGGAGCAGGTGAAGGCAACCGTCGCCGGGACAATCATTGGCGAGATCGTGAGAGGGGAGCCGGCCGTCACGTACGTGTAATGACTCGCTAAATGGGGTCGGGAGTCATTTGTTGAGGACACCTGACTACAGAGACTCTAGGACGCCGGCCACGGAGCCCTCGCGGTGGAATCCCAAGCCTTGCCTTGATAACCGCGCGCCAAGTTTCATTGCCAAACGGTTCCCCTCGCTCCATCGCTTTTCTGAATGCTTCTTCTTCAGGTTTTGTCTGTGGTTGGTTAACGTAAGTAATCCAATCAACAGGGCAGCTAACTGGCCATGCAGTGAGGAACGAGGTCGCGCTGCTCTCTTGACGTCTTGAGAGACTGGACCAACGCCAGTCTTCCGCATGATCAACAAGACCGGCACGGAGCGGGTTTCTCTCGACATACCGACAGACCCAGAGAAAGTGGGCGTCATGACCAACCGGAATGGCTTTGAACCGTCCCTGATAGACTGCCCCTTGTCCATCGAGTTCGCGAACCGTCTGCCATCGTCTGGCATGAGTGGTCGTGAGCCAATGCATGAAGCGGGAGAGCGCTCCGTCGACCGTCGGTGACAGCAAAAGATGCCAGTGGTTTGGCATCACACAGTAGGCAAAAAGTGAGACGTCGCTTCGCGCGATCGCGGACGCCAAGACGCTTTCGAACGCCTTGTAGTCATCTGCGTTCTCAAATAAAGTCGAACGTTTCGCGGCTCTGTTAACGACATGAAAAAACAGGCCGGCGGTGGAAAGGCGTGGACGTCTGGGCATCGTGGCCCATCTCAACGCAAGGCGAGTACCGCCGAGCGAGAGTGATGGAGTGTCCTGATCAAATGACTCCCGACCCCATTTCTGGCCGGCGCCTCGGGGTGCTGATCTCAGGACGCGGCAGCAATCTGCAGGCGTTGATCGATGCCGTCGCAGACGGACGACTCGACGCAACGGTTGCTGTTGTGATCTCGAACCGCGACGCTGTCGAGGGGCTCGAACGAGCTCGACGTGCCGGAATCGAAGCGATCACAATCAGTCATCGGGGCTGGCACTCACGAGACGACTACGACCGTGCACTGGTCAGTGAACTCCAGCATCGTCGAATCGACGTCGTATGCCTGGCTGGGTTCATGCGGATCCTGGGTCTGCCGATGATCGAGGCGTTCCGGAATCGGATCCTCAATGTTCACCCTGCGCTCCTTCCGTCGTTCCCCGGAGTGGATGCGCAGAAACACGCGTTGGAACACGGCGTCAAATTCTCTGGTGTCACCGTGCATCTCGTGACATCGGAGCTCGACGCGGGTCCGATTATCGTGCAGCGGGTCGTGCCGGTCGTCGATACAGACAGTGTGGATACACTCTCGGCGCGCATTCTCGTCGAGGAACACCGAGCCTATCCCGAAGCTGTGAAGATCCTTCTGGACGAAGCGTGGACGATCGAGGGGCGACGTTTCATCAGGCTTGCGCGTGATGGCGCAGCGTCAACAACGCGACCTCTGGCGGACAATTGATGCGGACCGGTACGTAGACGGTTCCGACGCCGCGACTCACGAAAATCGACGTACCGTCACGCTGACCGAGACCCGACAAGACCGGAAAACTCCGCCTCGCAATCGCGCCAACACCGGGCACGACGATCTGGCCGCCATGAGTATGACCGGAGAGCACCGCCGGCACATTCAAATCTGCTGCTTCAGCCAGCCGGCGCGGATCGTGTGCGAGCAGCAGCACCGTGCCTGAGGAACCTTTCACGAGCCGGGCGATGTTCTCGGCTCGCCGCGTCCAGAAACGAATGCCCGCCAACGTCAGTGTCTCGCCACGAATAGATAATTGCGTGCGCTGATCCTTCAGCACGGCGAAGCCCTTGCTGACGAGCGCTGCCGGCATGTCACGGTCGTCGTCGTGATTGCCGAGAATTGCAAACACGCCGTGTGGTGCTCGCAGCGATCCAAGCAACTCCGCCACGGGGCCGACGAAGGCGCGATCCCCGAATGTCACGTAATCGCCGCCCAGTACGATCAGATCCGGGCGCGCGGACATGGCCAGTTCGAGCGCCTGCACGACATCGTCGGCCGGAACGAGACGACTGTGGTGAATGTCTGTAATCAGGCTGACTCGAAGGCCATCCAGTGCCGGAGGCAAGCCAGATACGGGAAGCGTGGCGCTCGTCATCTCGATGCGATGTCGCTCGAACGCCGTCCCGTATGTGATACCGGCAAGCGCCGACCCGACCGAGGTGGCCAGGACGGTCTTGATGGCTGTGCGCCGGGTCATGGGCATGCTCTTCGGTCTTCAGTCTACAGTCTACGGTCTGCGGTCGCACCAAGCCGGTTCGCGGCCGGTGTCGCCGAGAGGCTGGCGCGAAAGGCCAACCCGAGCCGAGAGCCTGAGCCCTGGGAGACGATATAGTGAATGCTCGATGAGCCTGTATGACGAGTTAAAGTGGCGCGGCCTCGTCTATGACGCCACCGAAGGCGTCCGCGAGGTGCTCGCGCGCGAACGGGTCGTGGGCTATATCGGCTTCGATCCCACCGCGGCGAGCCTGCACGTCGGATCGCTGCTCGTCATGATGGCGCTTGCGCACATGCAGCGGCAGGGGCACTCGCCGATCGCGCTTGTCGGTGGCGGCACCGGTCTTATCGGCGATCCCAGTGGCAAGACGAGCGAGCGTCAACTGCTCACTCCAGATCGTGTCGAGGAAAACGTTGCCGGCATTCGCGCGCAGCTCGCTCGCTTTCTGGATTTCGACGATCGCACCAATCCCGCTCGCCTTGTGAACAACGGTGAGTGGCTCACGAAGCTCGGCGCGATCGAGTTCATGCGTGACGTGGGAAAACATTTCACCGTGAATGCGATGCTCGCGAAAGAATCGGTGAAGCGGCGCACCGAGAGTGACGAAGGAATCTCCTACACCGAGTTCAGCTACTCCCTGTTGCAGGCATACGACTATCTCGTGCTGCACGATCGCTTTTCGTGCACGTTGCAAATGGGTGGGAGCGATCAGTGGGGAAACATCACGGCGGGCATGGATCTGATCCGGCGCGTGCGTGGCGGAAAAGCGCATGGCCTCGTGTTGCCGCTGGTGACGACGGCGTCCGGCACCAAGTTCGGAAAGACGGAGGCAGGTACGATCTGGCTCGATCCCGCGCTGACCAAGCCATACGAGTTTCACCAGTTCTGGTTGAACGTCGACGATCGGGATGCGGTGAGATATTTGAAGTTCTTCACGTTCCTCGACGAGACGCGGATTGGCGAGCTCGAAGCTGCGACCACGCGTGAGCCTGAGCAGCGTCACGCGCAACGAACATTGGCTCGAGAAGTGACGCAGCTCGTGCACGGCGCCGACGCGGTGCGAGAGGCGGAGAGCGCGGCCGAAAAGTTGTTCAAGGGCGACATTCGATTGATGTCTGAGGGCGAGTTGCTGCAGGTTTTCAGTAGCGTTCCGTCATCACAGACGACGTATCGCTCTGAAGGCTGGCTCGTCACAGAGTTTCTCGCGTCGAACGCCGTGACGGCCTCGAAGGGTGAGGCGGCGCGCCTGATTAAGGGCGGCGGCATCTCCATCAATGGACAGCGCGTCGTGGATGAGAAGGCTCGTGTGCTTGCTGATGACGCGCTGCATACGCGCTACTTCGTGGTGCGGAAGGGGAAAAAGGACAACTTCCTGGTGCGTCTGATGCGATAGTGAGCAGTGCTCGAGTTGACACGAACGTCGTGACGTCGTAAGATTCGAAAGTTCGCCTGACGGGCGCCTTGCCCGTAGTAGTGAAGCCGGCCCGCGAGGGCGGCCACTGCGTAACACAGTCGAGCGCCTGAGGGTCAACTCCCTTCCCGGCTCAGCGATTCCCGAATCCGTCGTTGGACGAGCACGGGGCTTGACAGAGTTGGTTTTGGATAGTAACCTCAGAAGGTTCCCCTAAAACGGACGGAAACGCCCGATCGGTGGGGACCTCGGCTGGGCAGACGCTGAGTCGAGGTAGCCGGTTCTTTGAAAACTAGATAGTGCGTGCAAGCACTAACGACAACAATCTGGCCGACCGCCGGAGGGCTGAAAAGCTCGACGGACGGCGAGTCCAGATGCCCGTCGAGTGTCAGCGGATGGCTGTTTGCTGCAAGGCAGATGGACCATCTACCAACACGAAGTACGAAACAACGCAAGAGCCAAGTCAACAGGCGATCGCGTTATCGAGTTGCTTGCCCTGAGCGAGGCGTCGGCGCGCGAAAGCGCGGTGGGGCCGAGTCGAAGGGCGCAGCACGTTTAACATGAGAGTTTGATCCTGGCTCAGAATCAACGCTGGCGGCGTGCCTAACACATGCAAGTCGAACGCGGTTAGTAGCAATACTAACTGAGTGGCGAACGGGTGAGTAACACGTGGGTGACCTACCTTCGAGTGGGGGATAACGTCCCGAAAGGGACGCTAATACCGCATAACATCCTGCCTTT
>Ga0207645_10001738_pt1 | contig 17664 bp, 13 predicted proteins | sample KBSM53metaG_FD_184331 | JGI IMG/M metagenome (GOLD analysis project Ga0207645, IMG submission 184331) | Miscanthus rhizosphere microbial communities from Kellogg Biological Station, Michigan, USA - KBS M5-3 metaG (SPAdes) (version 2) | ecosystem: Host-associated > Plants > Roots > Rhizosphere >...
TCTATTCCTGACAGTCGGGAATAATACGGGTAACCCTGTATCCGGTACGTCAGACCTGGATGAAAGAGAGGGACGTGAAAGCTGGGATGATCAGCGAAGCGCCGGCAATACCAATGATCTTCGTGGCAAGATATTACGCATACACCCGGAAGATAACGGCACTTATACAATACCTGAAGGAAATTTATTTCCAAAAGGCACGGCTCAAACAAAACCGGAGATTTATGTCATGGGTGACAGAAACCCATGGCGCGTATCTATTGATAGCAAAACCGGTTTTATTTATTGGGGCGAAGTGGGACCAGATGCATCAGAAGATACAAAGTTTGGGGCACGGGGTTATGATGAATTGAACCAGGCACGCAAAGCTGGATTTTTTGGATGGCCTTATTTTATCGGTGATAACATTCCTTATGTGCAGCATAATTATGTTGATACGGTGTTTGGTGCAAAATTCGATCCTGCACACCCGGTAAATAGTTCGAGAAACAATACGGGTTTGAAAGATTTGCCCCCGGCACAAAAAGCATTCATCTGGTATCCGTATGCAACATCGGATACGTTTAAACTGGTAGGTAGTTCCGGAAGAAGTGCGACCGGCGGACCTGTTTTTCGTAAAGACAATTTTCAAAATCCAAAGAGGCCCTTTCCTTCTTATTATGAAGGTAAATGGCTCGCCACTGATTTTATGCGCGGCTGGATCATGTCCATATCGATGGATGAGCAGGGAAATTATAAATCAATGGAGCGGTTTATGCCTGCCGAAAACTTCAGCAGTGCGATCGATATGAAGTTTGGGCCCGAAGGAGATCTTTATGTTCTTGAGTACGGATCGGCCTGGTTCAGGGGAAATGATAATTCCGCATTGGTACGGATTGAATATAATGCCGGTAACCGGAAACCTTCTGTAATAGCCACAGCAGATAAATCCGCAGGCGCTGTTCCATTCACGGTGAATTTGTCATCAAAAGGAACAATCGATTTTGATAAATATGATAAGGATGCTTTGAATTTTGAATGGAAGATTACATCCGGTAATACAACGATCAAAACCTTTGACGCTGCTGATGGTAATGTAACGTTGGACAAGCCCGGTAACTATACAGCTACGCTGAAGGTTACAGACACAAAGGGTGAGTCTAACAGCAAATCGATTGAATTAAAAGCCGGCAATGAACCACCACAGGTTGGAGTGAATATTACCAAAGGAAACAAAACATTCTTTTTCCCCAATGAGCCATTAGAGTATAGTATTTCTGTAAATGACAAAGAAGATGGAAGTGTAACGGACGGAAAAATAAAACGCGACCTCGTAGCTGTGAACTTTGACTATGTGCCGGAGGGATTCGATCCGATCGCTATTGCACAAAACCATCGGGCTGCCGATGAAAAGACGGGATTTTCATCCGGTTTGTACCTTATTAATTCCAATGATTGCAAGTCGTGCCATATCATCGATAAAACATCTGTTGGACCTGCTTATAAGGATATTGCGGAGAAATATAAGAGTGATAAGAAAGCAATTTCATATTTATCGGAGAAGGTGATCAAAGGAGGCGGAGGTGTATGGGGTGAACATGCGATGGCAGCACATCCAAAACTTTCAACGCAACAGGCCGGGACGATGGTAAAATATATTTTAAGCCTGTCACAAAAAAATACGCAAGAAACTCCTCTTCCGTTTTCCGGCACTTACGTTACCAAAGTACCTGCTGATGAAAATGGAAAAGGCGGCTACCTGTTAAGAGCCGCTTATACAGATAGAGGCGCTGATAATATGCCGGGCCTTTCAACAGAAAATATCATTGCGTTAAGAAACCCGTCCATCGATCCGCAACGTGCCGATGAAAAGAAAGGGGCCGACCTGGTTACTACACCCGTCGTTGCGTTTTATATGAAAGGAGATAATGCCTATTTGGGTTTTGATAATATTGACCTGACAGGAATCAAACAAATTGGGTTTACGGTACAGGCGCAGCCACGATCGGGCGCTGCTGGCGGAGTGATTGAAGTGCACATTGATGCTCCTGATGGAAAATTAGTCGGCGCAACAGATACCGTAGTCGCGAAGAATTTTGATTTTTCAAAATTTATGAATGCTGGCAATCCAGCGGAAAAGCCAGGTGCAAAAAAAGAAAAAGCACCGGCACCGCCAAAAATAGATTTCGACGCGATTATGAAATTAATGAACGTGAATACAAGTGCCGCTATCACGCCAGTTGATGGATTTCATAAAATCTTTTTTGTCTTCAAGAATAAAAATGCGGGTGCAGAAAAGATCATCATGCAGATGGTCAGGATAAATTTCAGTAATAAAGCGGAAAATGGATCGCCAAATGCGGCAGGCAAGCAAGTAGCTACCAGTAAGAAGTAAACGCTTTTGATAATATGCAGGAGCTGTCTGTAAAAAAAATCTTTCGGAGATTATCTCCGAAAGATTTTTTTATGTAACGAAGTAAACGGCAGGTATCCGCGCAATGCATTTTATCCTTCCAGGATTCAATTATTTTTCCAGCAGCTTTTCCAATTGATCCATACATATTGAAATACCTTGTTCAAATCCCATATCTACGATCTTTTCCAGGTCGGCTTCTGTAGAATACGTCATTATAAAATCAGCTTTCGTTCCGGTCTTCGTTTTTGTAAAAACCATTTGTGTTTTTGAAACAGGGAGTTCTGCGTTCAGTTTCCCGTTTTCATCACAAAATTCATCTTCTGCCTCAAAACTTTTATAGCGATCAATAGCCAGGTAGTTCATGCGGCCCCATTGTTTTTCACCTTGGGGACCAATCATGACATAAAGCCAATAACCGCCTACTCTGAAGTCCATATGTTTGGTTTCCGCACGCCATGGAGAAGGTCCCCACCATTGATCTAAAATCTTTGGATCGGTGTATGCCTGCCATACTTCTTCTACCGGTGCATTGAATTCTCTCGACACAACTATTGATTTCTTGTCGAAGTCTTTACTGATTTGTGTGTTGTTGATAACAGTTTCCATCTTTTAATTTTTTAAATGACATAAATGAATACAAGCCTTTCAGCACAATTAAAAAACGCGGAGAACCGGCACTGCCCGTTATTTCCCCGCAATCTCTTTGCCATTTACAAAATTCACCGAATTTATTTCGGGGGAATGCTGATCGATTTGTTTGTAAAAATCAATTGATATGCTGATAAAATAAATAAGGCTGATTTAAATGATAACACTCGCTTTCTTGGTGCGAATGGGTTTTTCATTTATCGCTTTCGGTAAACCAGGAGATCCGGCATAGGAAAACAACATTCCGAAACGAATACTATGAATTGCTGAAAAAGTTTGAGATTCCTTTTGAAGAAAAATATTTGTTTGAGTTTTTGGATTGATTATTCAGGAAGCTCCTCCGGAGCTGTCGATATCACCCGTAGGTTTTTGATATGTTATAAACAGGTTGCTCCTTCGGAGCCAATGCTGCGCCGGTGAAGGTGGCCACCGAACTACCTTTCATCAAATAATTCCCCCGCGCTACAAAATAATTTGTTATACTTATGCGCCATTTTACCATTCTTTAGCCAAACCACAGCCATGAGAACGTTTTTATTATTGTCCATTCTAACGGCAGCTTTATTTATTCTGCCCGGCGATGTCTTTTCGCAATCGAAATCAAAATTATCAGGCACTGTTTCCGACAGCAGCAAATCACTACACCTGGTAACGGTGCGTCTCTTTAAAGAAAACAGTACAGTTCCCCTGCAAACCATCTTGACGGATGAGAACGGCCGTTTTCAATTGAACAAACCGGCAGCGGGGAATTATATTCTCTCATTTACATATACCGGCTTTGCTGAAAAGAAGGTGCCCGTAACCGTTACTGCCGATGCAGAAGAAATGAAAATAGATGCTGTACAATTAACCAGGGCAGCCGGCATCTTGAAGGAAGTGGTAGTGAATGCACAACGGCCAATGGTGGAACAGTCTGATGATAAAATTGTGCTTAATGTGGAGGATGATCCCACCAACAAGACCGGAACAGCGATAGATATTTTGCGGAAAACTCCTTTTGTAACCGTAGACGGTGACGACAATATAAAAATAAACGGGAAAACGAATTTCAAAGTATTGCTCAATGGCAGGGAAACGGCGATGTTTGCGCGAAATGTGAAAGAAGCACTGAGAGGTTTTCCCGGGAATCTTATTTCAAAGATTGAAGTGATCACCAGTCCATCAGCCAAATACGATGGCGAAGGAGTAGGAGGGTTGATCAATATTATTACAAAGAAAAAAATAGTAGGCTACAATGGCAGTCTTTCCACGTTTTCAAGAACAAGTGATAAGCTGAATAATTTCTCCCTGAATGGTAATGCAAAAATGGGAAATGTCGGGTTGAGTATATTTCTTCATACGGGCTTTTCAGACCCGGTATCGCAGGGTAACCTGAATACAACGATACCTGCTACGCAAAACGTGTACACAAGAAGAACGCTCGACGGCGATCAGCGCACGAGTTCGGGATGGAGTTTTGGCAATGCTGAATTAAGCTGGGACATCGATACATTAAATACAGTTAGTGTGTATTCAAATATTGACAGCTGGTCAAATAAAACATTAACCGACCAAACGATTACAACCGATTTTGTTTCTTCACCCTCCACCGTGAGCTATTATCATTTGAATAACAAAGCCAATAACCCCGGTGTCAATGTCGGCAGCGATTATATCAAGCATTTCAAAAAGAATAAAGAAAGGGAATTCAGCCTGCGGTTCCTCGGTGAGTTTGGAAAGAATGATTCAAAGCTGAACAGCTTCCAGGATAATCCTGGAACAGATCGTTATCTTGAGAATAACAGTTACGCCATCAACAATCAGTATACCATCCAGGCGGATAACAGTATTCCGGTAAAAGCAAACGGTAAGCTCGAAGCCGGTGTGAAAGCTATCTTGCGACGCGCCAGCTCTGATTTTCATAGCATGGAAAAAAATGACGAGTCGGCTATCTATAAAACAAATCCTTTCAACACCGATTATTTTAAATACAGCCAGGATGTGATGAGCGTCTACGGCATGTATACGTTCAAGCTGAAGAAATCAAGTTTTCGCATCGGCGCCCGCGTTGAGTATACTACGGTAAACGGCGACTTTGTTACCTCTCAGACAAAAGTAAAAAGCGACTATACTACTTTTCTTCCCAACCTTCAATTCACCAATAAGATCAGCAGTGTAACGACACTGGTTCTCGGTTACACAAAGAGATTACAGCGTCCTTATATCTGGGACCTCAATCCTTTTGTAAACAATAATGATTCCCTGAATATTTCTTATGGTAATCCCGACCTTGGCCCGCAAACCGTGCATGCATTGAATGCACAGGTACGCTTTGCCAAAGGAAGTACGTTTGCGGGCATCAATGTGGAAGGAAGCTACAGCGATAATAAGATACTCCAGTATTCATCATTTGATCCGCAGACAGGCGTAACAAAAACAACCAGTCTGAATATCGGGAAGGAATTTCAGTCGAGTGTGAATCTTAATTTAAACGCCAAGCTTACAAAAAAGCTGAGCTTGTTTATGAATGGCTCTGTACGTTATAGCACGGTGACGAATAATGCCGATGCATCGCAAAAGAATAGTGGTTTCGGAAGCAATTTTTATATAAACATGAGTTACAGGTTCACCGAAAAATTCTTTGTCAGCACTTTCCTCGGTTTGTGGAAAGATCCGCAAACCATTCAAACAACCTATCCGTTTATGACATGGCACAATGTAGCGGTCAATTATAAAATATTTAAAAACAAGATCAATATATCACTGCGGGCGGTGAACTACTATGAAAAAACGCGTTCATTCAAAACGATCACGCAGGACAAGAATTTTTATAATGAAAATACCGTTACGCAGATAAGACGCGGAGGTGTACTCGCACTTACCTGGAACTTTGGCAAGCTTACCGAGAATGTATCCAAAAAGAAAGGCGTGAATAATGATGATATTCTTTCAAAGCCTTCTGCACCGAACAGTAATTAAATGTCTATTGCATAGCTGATAGTTCGTTCTTGTGTTCCGGTAATACTATTTCAACTTAAGCTCCATAAACAGCGCACCCGGTACATTATTTTGATTGTATTGGGGAATATCGTAAAAACCAAGTGCGTAATATAACCGGTGGGCACTGGTCATATCCGGGTGTGTATCGAGGCGCATTTTGCTGTAGCCCAATTCGCGGGCTTTTTGTATTATCCGTTTTGCCAGATGCAGGCCAATCGATTCTCCTCTGTATTGCGGTCGTACATAGAGCCGCTTCATTTCACAAATGTCATTTTCCAGTTTTCGGAGAGCAACGACGCCTGTAAATTCATTGTTTATTGCAGACAGTAAAATGGCGCCCGATGGGGGAACGTATTTTCCATTTTCAAGATCAGCGAGTTCGCCGCTGTGCGACTGCAGATCCATATTAAGTTCCATATTGCGAAAGGAGTACAGCAGGTCATAGTATTCCTTAAAAAGCAGGCGCGTCGTATCAAAATGTTCTTTTGACGAAACCTGGATTATATTTATGCCGGATGTTAGTATTTTGTTTTCCATTTGATCTTCTTCTTACCAAATATAAGTAAAATAGTTGATTTTGTCCACTAATTTGATTTGAACTATGACGCAAAGACATATTAATGAAGTCAGGGCTTTCAACCGGTTCTATACTGTGTTTATCGGTGTATTGAACAGAAGTTATCTAAATACCCGCTATTCGCTTCCTGAATCGCGAGTGCTGCATGCCACTTATTCCAAACCGGGCCTTACACCTTCCGAGATAATCGGTATGCTCAATATCGACAAGAGTTATCTCAGCCGTATACTGATCAACCTGGAAAAGAGAAAACTGTTAACCAGGAAACAGGCTGCCGGCGACAGGCGGGCGGTTAATCTTTACCTTACAGCGCTTGGTAACAGGGAATTTGAAAAAATTGACACCGCCGCTAACCAGCTTGTAAAAAAACTGATGGCTTCACTGGATGATAAAGACTGTGACACGGTAGTTAAAAGTATGATGCAGATAAGAGAGATTTTATCCGGTTCAAAAGAGAAAGCAGGATAACCTACTCTATAGCCATTATAAGTTCGGTTTCCAGTTTCGATTCATCATTGGTCCAATGCCCGTAGATCTCAATGTAAGGAGAAATGATTTCGAAGCCCCTGTTCTTTAATTCGCCTGTCATGTATTCACCGGATTGTTTAATTAACTGGTAAGGGCCGATATGTTTATAGTAAGCATATTTCGATAAATGAATGTTTTTTTGTTCCATTCCCGTATCCTGTTGCGGAGTATCGTCAACCTCTACGCCTGCAAACACTTTGTCATCGGGTTCATATACCCAGATATTCTTTCCCTTATTTTCTAACCCGTTTGATTTAACCGCCTGCCACATTTTATCCATCAGCTCGAATACTTTGCCCACATAATCCTTGTTTACAGCGGTTCCTGAGAAACCATACATGGTAAGCCGGAGATCAGTAGTGATAATGTCTATGTTCATTGAATCAACGTATAAATATCAGGTAAGCTTTCCGGTTCTCAGTATTATATTAAAAAACCGGTTTCGTTTCGCCGCAGCAAAACAATTATTTCATTGATCAAACAACGGCAGCTTTCGGTACGGTTTGATAACTTTTCAACAAAGCCTTTGTTCCCTGCACCATCAAATCAATTCCATACGGAATACAATCTTCGTTGAACACAACTTTTGGATGATGCAGCGAATAAGCCGGTGCAGACAGATCGCGTGCGCCCAAAAAATAAAACATAGCAGGCACTTTTCTTGAAAAGAACGCAAAGTCTTCCCCGGCCAGCATGGGTTTCATTTCTATTATATTCTCTTTCCCGAATACATCCTGCAGTGCGGGAGATATTTTATTATGAACCGTGATATCGTTTACAACACTCGGGTAATAGAGGTCAATGTTCATACTGATCTGAACGCCGTAGATAAGTTCTAATCCTTTGATAAGGTCTTCCAGTTTGCGGAGTATCGTTTTATAAACATCAATACTCAACGTTCTTATTGTTCCGCGCAGTGTAACTTCGGGTGCAATGATATTGTGGTTCAGCCCGCCATTTATTTGTGTAAAAGAAATAACAGTTGGTTCGGTCTGCACCGTAAGTCTCGATACGATCAGCTGGGCCTGTTGAATAAGCTGCGTAGCCACGATGATCGAATCTTTTCCTTTCTCCGGTTCCATACCGGCATGCGCTGCTTCACCTGTAATTTTAAATGTAAAAAAACTCATGTTGCCAAATGCCTCGCCATTTACGAAGGCCAGTTTACCGGTAGGTACTGTTGGAAAAACATGCAAGCCAAGTGCAGCAGATACATCGTCGAGTGCACCGCCTTCTACAATTCGTTGCCCGCCTGATTTATGTTCGGGATCATCATAGCAACCTTCTTCAGATGGCTGAAAAATAAATTTTACGGTTCCTTTGAAATCGCTTTCGGCTAATTCGGCAGCGGCCCCCAGCAGGATCGTGGTGTGTATATCATGTCCACAGGCATGCATAACCGAAGTATTGCTTCCTTCTGCATTCTTTATTGTTTTACTGCTGGCAAAAGAAAGATTTGTTTCTTCTTTAACGGGCAACGCATCAATATCTGCTCTTAATGCAATACAGGGTCCTTCACCTTTTTTCAATGTCCCGATGGCCCCGGTGCGTGCTATATTTTTTTGATAAGAGATGTTCAACTTGTCAAGTTCACTGCATACCAGGTCAGTCGTGGCCGTTTCCTGGTATCCCAGTTCGGGATTGCTGTGAATTTTCCGCCTGATGTCAATCAAATGACTGAGCCGTTGTTTATTCATACAAACTGTTAATGCCAACAAAAATAAACCCTTTCACCAAGGGAATGAAAAGGAATACGATTGCGTATTTAACCGGTTATCGATTTTGGGTAAATTGCGGAAGGTTTTAACTGGTTATGAAGTTGAACCCCGCGACACGCGTGTACATATCACTAGTGAACCTGTTCAATCCCTATTTTCTCTTTTTTCAAAATAATTGAAACACATTGCTGCAGGTAGAAGCGACCCGCCCTTTTCATGATCCATCCCGCAGCACCCAGAGACAGAATTTTCTTCTCCATTGGCCTTGTTATTTCAGATGAATAGAAATACACCGGTACATCGTTGTAACCCGGCTTTTGCTTAATCATTTCGAGACAGGTGAACCCGTCGATATAGGGCATCGTAATATCGAGAAAGATTATAGAAGGCTTTACCTTCTCCAGTATCCTCATGGCAGCGCTTGCCGATTGCGCACTGATCAGTTTCAGATCCGGCGATACTCTTTGCGTTGCCCAACGGAACAACAGGTGCTCGTCCTCATCATCGTCGATTAATAAAATTTGTATTGACATGGTTCATGATATTATTTTCCAGTGGCAGTCATGGCCGCACGGAAAAATATCAGCTGATAAGGCTATCGCTTTTGAAAAAAGAAAAGAAAGTTGCTGGAAGAATTCCGGCGGTTTATGTATCGTCACCGGTTGGTGTAATTGGTAATACTAATTTAATTGCAGTCTCTGACAAACGATCAGTTGTGGAAAACTAATTTGGTCTTCATATGATACAATTGTTGTGTGTACACAAACACATATCAGTAATTGGCATTAATGCAACCTGCATTGCAAATCAAAACGTGATTGAAATAAAGAGGTGTCTCAAAAAACGGGTATGAAATATCCTGCTCTTTGAGACGTCCTCTTCATTTTGTCATACACGTTCTTTACGCGGGTTGCATATCCCTGTAACGCTTGATGATATCATGCGAATTTTTCAACGATGTTTTCTGCGACATTATTAATTGTCTTGTCGAAGCATCAATTTCGGCATCGGATGCAAGCGCATCTTCATATGCTTTTTGCGCCGCATCTTCACCATATTCGCAGGATGCAAGGATTGACTTGCGGTCAGAACCGGTGAACATATTTTTTACACTCATCCATGCTCTGTAGATTTTACCGGAAGCCGTTGTATCCGTTGCGATCTTTCCGCCCAGGCCAGCTACTTCCTGTTGCAACTCGCCCTTATAGGTTCGGCTCTCATCCGCCATCTTCCTGAACAACGTTGCCAGGTCTACATCGGCCGAACGGGTGAGTTCTGCTGCCCGTTCATACCCGGTTATACGATCATTGTTAATCCGCACAAGATCATTCAGGGTTTCGATCAGTTCGTTATTGTTCTTCATAATTTGTTTTAACTGTATATCGGTAAAAAATATGCCATTGCTGATCGTTCGCTCATGGTGCGTGTTTTGGGGTCAAATTGGGTTATTTATTCCCGTATAATGCATTTAACACAACTGTGCCTCAACAATTATAATTAAAGGACAGTATGTAACCAGCTCAAGAGAACAGCCATGAATAAAGCGGGCAGGCAAAAAAGGATTATATATCCGAATGAGAATTTCGTGTATGGCTAATTGTTAGTCGCGGGGGGGTAACAAAAAGGCTGTCTGTTGATGGGGTGGCTTCCCTCAATTCAGGTGTCATGGAAAGACAGCAATGAAATATGGATCCCTTGCCGGGCTCGCTTTGTACTTCTATATAACCGCCATGAGCTTCGGCAATCTTGCGGCAAATAGTAAGACCGATGCCGGAACCATGAAAGCGCTTACGTTCATGAAGGCGTTCGAACATATTAAAGATGCGTTCGGCGTCTGCCTGGTCAAAGCCGATTCCGTTGTCGATAACGCTGATGCAGTGATATTCCGTTTCATCGGCAGTGGTTTTGAACGCAGCGGTGATCTTTATTTGCGGAATATGTCCCGCCTCCTGGAACTTCAACGCATTATCAAGCAGGTTATAAAAAAGATAGTATAGCATTTCCCGCGAACCGTTCACGACCGGCAGCGGCTCCGCATCGATCACGGCCTGCGACTCCTCTATTTTTCCCCGCAATGCCTTGCATGTTTCCTGCAAAACAATGTTCAGATCTACCGGTGTAAAGTCTATTGAAAAATGGCTCACTGTAGAAAGGGCAAGTATATCATCCAGTAAAAGATTGATCCGGTTAAGAGAAGCCTGCATGCGGCGCAGCCCGGCTTTACTGCTGTCGGATAGCCGTGCTGCATCATTCTTTACCAGCATTTCAAGCGACGTATATACTTTGCGGATCGGTTCTTTCAATTCATTCCCCGTAATAGATGTAAACGTGGAGAGATCTGCATTCAGCTTTTCTACCTGTTTGTATTTCTGTTGCAGCGCCGTATTTAGTTTTTGAAGTTTCTTTTCTGCCTTTATCCGGTGTGCTACGTCGTGCATGAGGTTCATAACGCCTATAACCTTCCCTTCCCCGTCAATCAGCGGCATAAACTGGTTCTCATAATGGTCCCGGTTAAACAGCCCGGCACGTGCGGGAAGAAAGGAAGTTTTACCATCCAGCGCCATTTCGATGGCCCTGACAATTTCCTCATCCTGTTTCAAACGGGGAAAAATTTCCATAACATTCTTACCCAAGGCGTCTTTCTTGCAGATGCCGGTAATATTTTCAGAAGGTTTATTCCATGCTATAATATCCAGGTTTCTGTCCATGGCCATCACGCGGTCAAGGATGGCATCGTTGAGCATGGAAGCAAGTTCATTCATATATGGCTCATTTCGATTGGCCATTTTCACGCAGATTTAATTTCTTTTCAATAGGCTTTCACAAGCTGATCGTCGTTTATTGCCTTAGAGTTGTTTATTTGAACGATAACGTATGCAGATTGTTCATCTTTACCGAAATCAACCCCTGTGCCAGTTCACAAACAAATGTTATTTTGTTTCCGAACTGCAAACCGGAAGTTGATTTATTTTCTAATGGATAAGGGCTTATCCGATAATTTACAAATGCGTTTGCGGATATTAAGTTACAACAAATTAACGGATTCAATTCCGGTACATATTTCGCAGGATATTTTAAAATACTTACAGTATAACCGTAATGAACCCCGGTTTCAGGCATATTTGTTTCGCCGACGACGATCCCGACGATCACCTGGTGTTTTCTACAGCATTTGAGGAAACCTTTCCCGGCACTGCATTGTACTCATTTTATCGCTGCGATGAGTTGCTGGGGTTTTTAAATGATGAGAATCGGCCCCTGCCTGATATGATATTCCTTGATTTGAATATGCCCGGTAATGATCAGTTCGAGTGTTTACGGATGATCAAGCAAACCCCGCGGTTGCAACATATACAAGTGGTCATTTACACTACATCCAACTATTATAAAAATGCGGAGGAAGCGATTCGCAACGGAGCCTTCCGGTATATCCACAAGCCCTCGAGCTTTGGCGAATTAAAATCGATTCTGAAAGAACTGCTTTCTTCGTATGGCAGCCCCGGCAATTAATGCCCTTTACCGTTAAGCCGGACATGCTTTTCTATTTCTTTTGAGTTGCTGCCGTAATCATGGATAAGAGCTAATAGTTTCTCGGGGCAAACACCCAGGTAATATGACCACCACAAGAGTTCGCCGAGGTCGTTCGGATTTATTTTTGCCGGGTCCTGAGGTTTTTTTACTGCATGTTCAATGTTTACATTCATGGCTTCAATTGATCGTTTTCACGTGCTCATCGCCGTTAGCATTTCCGGGTTGCATCCGGGGAAGAAATTCCCGGTTTCTTATGGCAGCTGTGGGGCAAATCCGTATCACTGAAAATGCCGCAGACAACAGTCAACATATTTGTGCCACCGGGCCTGATTTTCGCAGCGTAAATTATATAGCCGGCATCAAAGGCCAGTGAAGAAAAAGACCATGCAAAACAGGGACATCATCGTCATTGGTGCATCTGCCGGCGGCTTTGAAGCGATCAGGCGGCTGGTAGCCGGATTACCAGCCGGCCTGCCGGCTTCATTGTTCATCGTGTGGCACATGGCGCCTGCCGTGAAAAGTATATTACCCGAAATTCTCAATAGGTTGATGACATTAACTGCGGGGCATGCAACATGCAATTGACAAAGAACCAATCGAACGTTACCGCATTTATATTGCACCGCCCGATAATGATCTGTTAATCGAATAAGCTATAAAATAGAATTAATCTTCGGTTGTAAAATTATTCACCGTATATCAATTCACATTCAATTGAGCTAACTTGCGATTTGCAGCTAGCCAGGCCGATATTTTTGTTGCTGCACACTGCTAAATAATACGTCCGATTTATGAAACCCCAAGGCACCGGTACAAACGGCATGACCGACGGCAGACCGGAAAAAAATGATTTATTGATTGTAGGTATTGGTGCGTCTGCAGGAGGCATTCAGGCACTTCAGCAGTTTTTTAAACAGGTACCGGCGAATAGTGATATGGCGTATGTTGTTATACTGCATTTATCGCCCGATCACGACAGCAAACTGGTGGAAGTATTGCAGCATGTATCAAACATACCCGTGCGCCAGGTAACAGAGGAAACAAAAGTGGAAGCAAACCAGGTGTATGTGGTGCCGCCCAATAAACACCTTATGATGTCTGATGGCGCTATCGTGGTATCGCCGAATATGCAGGAAGAAGACAGGCGTGCACCGGTAGATATTTTCTTCAGAACACTGGCAAATTCGCATGGGTCGAGATCTATCTGCGTTGTATTATCCGGCACGGGTGCAAACGGCTCCATGGGATTGAAGCGGATAAAAGAAATGGGTGGTGCCGCTTTTGTGCAGAACCCACGGGAGGCGGAGTTTAACGAAATGCCGCGCAACGCTATCGCTACGGATATGGTGGATGAGGTATTGCCCGTGGCTGAAATACCGCGCAAAATATTATTGTATAAAGGCAGCCTCGGCACGGTACATATACCGCTGGATGCAGAAAACAGGGCCGAGACCCAGCAGCAGGCGTTGCGCGAAATATTTACGCACTTACGGTTACGCACAGGTCATGATTTTGCAAATTATAAACGGCCGACGGTGCTGCGAAGGATTGAGCGGCGGGTGAACATAAAAAACCTGCCCGACCTGCCCGCCTACGCAGGTTACCTCCAGGCCAACCCCGAAGAAGTAAGCGCTTTGCTGAAAGACCTGCTGATATCTGTTACTAATTTTTTCCGCGACAAAAAAGCATTTGAGGTAATTGAACACGAGATATTGCCCGCAATCCTTTCGAAAAAAAAGCCGGAAGAACACCTGCGTATATGGGTAGCAGGTTGCGCCTCGGGTGAAGAGGCCTATTCAATCGCCATGCTCTGTGCGGAAAAAGTATTGAATGTACTCGATGCACCCAAAATACAGGTGTTCGCTACCGATATAGACGAAGCTGCTATTACGTTTGCCCGTGAAGGATTGTATACATTAAATGATGCGGCCGATGTATCGCCGGAGCGCCTGCGTCGTTTTTTTAATAAAGAAGGAGATGGCTACCGCATCCGCCGCGAGATACGGGAAATGATTTTGTTTGCCAATCATAATTTTATAAAAGATCCACCCTTTTCTCACCTGGACCTGGTGTCGTGCCGCAATGTTCTTATTTATCTCAACCAGTCAGCGCAGGAACGGGTGATGGAAACCTTTCATTTTGCGCTTAACCCCGGGGGTTATCTTTGTCTCGGTCTTTCCGAATCTGTTGATACTGCCAGTGATTTATTTCTTTCTATAAACCGCGAATATCATCTTTTTCAATCCAGGCAGGTAGCTTTGCGCACCTATCCTGTACCCGAATCGGTACCCGGTTTCAATTATCACCCTGTCTACAATGTACAGCCCGGCGTAATGCCGGAGCACCGCGTGCGCGAACGGATGACGCTTGGCGATCTGCACCAGCGGTTGCTGGAGCAATATGCGCCGCCGTCTGTAGTGGTAAACGAGGAATATGAAATAGTGCATTTATCTGAACGCGCAGGACGTTATCTCCAGATCGCCGGTGGCGAGCCTTCACAAAACCTGCTCAAGCTGGTGAAACAGGAACTTCGTCTTGAACTGCGATCCGCTTTATACCAGGCCGTACAACGGCAAAGCGCAGTCGAAGCAAGAGGATTAAAAGTGAATGTGCATGAAAAATCAGAAACGATCAATATTCACGTGCGCCCCGTATTTCGCGAAGATGATGTGGCAAAGGGATTCATACTGGTGATATTTGAACGCACGGAAGATGAAGTGGCTTCGCAACAGGTAGTGGTTACTTCCGATGAACCGGTAGCGCGCCACCTGGAGGAAGAACTGATGCGGTTGAAGGCGCAGCTGCGGTCGTCGGTAGAGCAGCACGAGTTCCAGGCCGAGGAACTGAAAGCATCCAACGAAGAACTGCAGGCGATGAATGAAGAATTGCGCTCGGCTGCCGAAGAGCTGGAGACCAGTAAAGAAGAGCTGCAATCCATTAATGAGGAACTGCGCACGGTGAACCAGGAGCTGAAAGTGAAGGTTGAAGAAACGACGATCGCTGGCAATTACCTGCAAAACCTTATCAATTCAGTAGATATCGGCACCATTTTCCTCGATCGCAATTTTCGTGTGGCATTGTTTACACCGGCTGCGCTCACCCTCTTCAATCTTATTCCTAACGATACCGGCAGACCGCTTTCTGATATTACCCACAAACTTGCATACAACGAACTGATTCATGATGCGGAAACGGTATTGCACACGCTGCAGGCGGTAGAACGCGAAGTGAGCGCCACCGATGGCCGCATATTTATGGCCCGCGTGTTACCTTACCGCACGGAAGAAGACAGGATCAATGGCGTGATACTTACCTTCTTCGACATCACCCGCCGCAAACAGGATGAAGAATTGGTGCGCCTTGCAAAGGAGCGAATGGAACGTGCATTTTCTATTGACACGGTGGGTATCGTTTTCTTTAAACCAACCGGGGAAATTACCGGTGCCAACGATGCCTTTTTACGGATGTGCGGCTATACGCGGGAGGAAATGACGGAAGGGCGTATCCTTCGGGGCGAATTGATACCGGATGAATATCTTGTACAATCCGGTAAAGGCGTAAAAGAATTAAATGCCACGGGCCGAACCACTCCTTATCAACGGGAATACATCCGTAAAGACGGCAGCAAATGGTGGGCATTGTTTTCGGCTGCCCGTATCAGTGAGGAAGAGGCGGTTGAATTCGTTATCGATATTTCGGAACAAAAAAAGCTGGAACTTCAGAAAGATGAATTTATAACGGTGGCCAGCCACGAATTAAAGACACCCGTAACCAGTATTAAGGTGTATGCAGATGTGCTGCAGGAGCAGATCGGTAACGATGAGGATAAGATGATCCGTGACATGGTTCAAAAATTAAACGGCCAGGTAGACAGGCTCAACAACCTTATCGGCGAGCTGCTCGATACATCGAAGATCGGGGAGGATCGCCTGATACTGAAACCGGTAACACTGAACATTAACGGCCTTATTGCAGAAAAAATAGAGGAATTGCAGCCACTGGCGAAAAAAAGCAAACTCATCTTTAAGCCCGGAAAACTGCCGGAGATAAATGCAGATAAGGAACGCATTGAACAGGTATTGACAAACCTGGTGAGTAATGCCATTAAATATTCACCAGGCGGCGGGGATATTACTATTGCCACGGAAAAAACGGACCATGTTGTAAAAGTGAGTGTGCAGGACAAAGGCATCGGTATACCTGCCGGCATGTTGAACGATGTATTCGGGCGCTTTTTCAGGATACCCAATCCGCAGGTTCAAACCTTTCCGGGTATGGGTCTCGGGTTGTACATCAGTGCAGCCATCGTGGAGCGGCATGGAGGCACGATATCTGTGGAAAGTAAAGAAGACGAAGGTTCAACGTTTTCTTTTACCCTGCCACTTAACCATAACGAATAGCAATTCCATTGTATGAAAGTCATTGCTGTAGTAGATGATGATCCCGGTGTACGCGAGGCGATACAGTATGTATTCAATGCCGGGCATTATCAAATTAACACATACCCCGATGGCACCGGTATTCTGAAAAATGAATATCCTGTTCCCGATCTTTATATATTGGATAAACAACTCTCCGGCGTAGATGGCCTTGAAGTATGCCGGTTTTTAAAAGGCCAGGAAAAAACCATGCACGTGCCCGTTATAATCGTCTCTGCCAGCCCCGACATCGGCAGAATGGCCACCATTGCCGGCGCCGATGATGCACTGGAAAAACCTTTCCGGGTAAATGAGTTGAGGGCCATCGTCAACAAACACCTCGAAGGACAACCCAAATAAAGGCTAGCAATTGTTCGTGGACAAATCTGTGCGTTTATAATATTCCGGGTGATTGCTTGCCCGTAATGAAATGTGGTGATACGGATGTGGGGGATGTATGGAGGATACAGAGGTCCGCCCCACCGGATACAGAGGTCAGCTCCATCAGTTGTCAGCTCTACCATCGTCAACTCACCATGGTCAGCGCCACCGGTTACACCGATGGTTATGCATATTGAACCCTCCGGGTTATCCATTGCACCTGCGCCGAACCCGAAGGGTTGAATACGAGTAACCGTGACTGTAAGTCGCGGGAGTAGCCATGGCTACAAGTCGTAGGAATCACAGTGATAGCAAGTCGTGTGGACACGCCCCGTGGCGCAGAGCAGGACTCCGAGATACACCGGGTCAGCTCAGCCGGATGCAGTAGTCCGCTCCATCAGTGGTCAGCTCTGCGACGGTCAACTCTAGCATGGTCACTCCACCGGTTACACCGATGGTTATGCATATTGAACCCTCCGGGTTATCCGT
>Ga0207645_10001739_pt1 | contig 17663 bp, 16 predicted proteins | sample KBSM53metaG_FD_184331 | JGI IMG/M metagenome (GOLD analysis project Ga0207645, IMG submission 184331) | Miscanthus rhizosphere microbial communities from Kellogg Biological Station, Michigan, USA - KBS M5-3 metaG (SPAdes) (version 2) | ecosystem: Host-associated > Plants > Roots > Rhizosphere >...
CACGTCGTCTTCGATGCGCACGCCGATTCCCTCTTCGGGAATATAAATACCGGGCTCCACCGTAATGACCACGCCCGGCTCGATGGGGTGCTCGTAGTCGCCGACGTCATGCGTGTCCAATCCCAAAAAATGTGAGATGCGGTGCGGGAAATAATGCCGTACGGCGTCGGAATCGATAGTTTTAATAAGCCCCAGCTCGCGCAACTTTTCGCCCATGTAGGTTTCGATTTGCTTTTCGTATTCCTGCAGCACGATCCCGGGCTTTAGCAGCGTAAAAGCATACTCTTGAACATCAAGCACGGCGTCATACACCTGTTTTTGGCGGCGCGTCGGATTGCCGCCCAGCGATATCGTACGAGCAATGTCCGCAGAATAGCCGGTATACTCAGCCCCGATGTCGAGCAGCAATAATTCGCCGGTTTTTAATGGCGCTTCGGCCTTCAAATAATGCATGGTACAGGTGTTTTTGCCGCTCGAAACAATCGGTGGGAAGGCGTGCGGCGCACCCTGATACCGAAACCCATGGGTGATGTCGGCCTCTACCTCGTATTCGTAGGCGTATTTAGCGAGTTTGCTCGGCCGGGTTATGGTCTTGATCGTAGAACACGTAATGTCGATAGCCCGCTGGATCGCTTCGATCTCGATCGGTTGCTTAATCATGCGCATGCGCGAAAGGTGCGTACGTAAGTCGAGCAACTCAAGTTTAGGATTCACTTCTTTCATGCGTGCAATAAGGTCGGCGCGCGCGGGATTGGTATACATTTCGAGGTAATCGATGTAGCGCGGCGCGGCGCCAAGCGTCGCGACATGTGCCGCTTTCTTGAGGCGCACGTTCAACATACGCCAGCCTTCTTTTTGTGTCACCACCGTCTGTACACCGGAAACGCGCGTCAGCTCTATCGGGTCAATGACACCGTCGAACTGTTCAATCACCGTTTCGCGGGGCGGCACGATCAAATATTCCTTGTTTTTGTCCATCACCAGCACGACGCCAGGGTCAGTCACGCCGGTCAAATAGAAAAAATTACTGTCTTGACGGAAAGGATATGCCTCGTCTGCCGAGCGCTGCAGTTGCGCGTGGGCCGTGATGACGATGGGCGCAGTTCCGGTGAAGAGTTGTCGCAAACGTTCGCGATTCCCTTGGAAAAATTCTGCAGTTAGTATGTGTTCCATTTCAAACCATTAGTATAGCACTATGTGCAAGGATCGCGCGCAAACGCCTGTGGATAGCCTGTTATGACATGTACTTGCATTTAGAGCTAAAAAGCGTAATATTGTCGGATGAGCACGCCACTTGAAACTAAAATAGTCAGCCAAGCGCCACCATTCGCACTTATCGGCGAAAACCTCAGTGACTACACCATAGCTACCATCCACGGATTCAGGATTGGCGCACAGGCAGTGGTAGACATAAACCCCGAGGCATTACAACAACGCCCCGCTACGCTTGAACTCGACAAAAAAACACTCACGATTGCACAGCTCGCATCGCTTGCCATACCGCAAACTACAATCAGTAAAGGCTTTGATAAGCCGGTTGGTAATGTCGGTCACCACGTGTCGCTCGCACTTACTGCTTTCGAAGCGCGTCATCGCAATGCGACTGCCTTGAGCAGAGCCATGTGGGATATCGGCTATTACTGCGTAGCAAAAAGCGCCGAACCACTCGGGCTTTCGGCGCAAGAGGCAGAGGCTGTCGACCTGCTGTCACAAGGTTTTATTATGAAGGAAATCGACGAACAACTTCGCCCGAAATATGGCGAAAAGCATCGCAGCATGCGCTCGCTACTAAGGAGCATCGGTAACTTCAGCGGCTGGGAGCAAGCCGACGCCGTGGCTTGGCGCGCGATGGTTGGCGGCGATATCGCTACCCACGCTCCCGCCACGCCGTCGGGGTGGTAATATACACTGTAAATTGCATAAAGCGGACGTAAGATAGCTAGTCGTTCAGTTGTAAAAATCACATAAATATGCCATAATGCAACGACTATGCGTAGGGAAATACTGGAGTCACCGCCCGTTTCTGTGCTGTATGACGCTGGGCTGACCGTGCGTAACATCAGCTGGTTTAGCATCGGCGATGGCATGGGGCGCCTCAAGCGTGAAAAATTCCAGGACCGGCGGCGCACCGAAAATCTCGGAACAATCCACGGCGACATTGCCACACTCTCGATGTTCGGCCTTACAGTCAAAGACATGGTACCTATCCTCGGTGAGAAATACCCGGATCTAACCCTCTACTCCTCGCAACTAAAAAACGCTTTCGTCTACCCGGCAGGAGCCTTCACCAGACGATTGTTCCAAAGAGGCCTTGTTGAAGTGGTAAAGCAGCCGGCGCCACTTGATTTGACCAAATTTGACGAACGATACCTCTCTTACCGGCTTGACGGAAAAACCAAGGAAGAAATCAAAGACCTCTTAGGTTTCCAATCGGAAGCGCCATACCGAGAACAGTGTAATCAACTGAGGTATCGTACCGGCTGGCAGAATGAACATTGCATAGCGCTTGCCGGACTCATGAACGGACAACTCAAAATATTTCATAGCATAGATAATCCGGAACCGGAGGAATCGCCCCAGGTACCACCTACGGAATTACCGGCCGCAGTCGTACCGCCTTCCGAACCTTCCAGCTTCCCGCTGGATCCCCCATTCGATATGTCACTTACCATTGACGATATCCGACACCGCTTCATGGACGACCCCGACGCTTACTAACCAAAACCTACAAATAACTGAGATACTGGAGCAATATGCTTAAAACATTCAATACTTACCCCTGTAACATTGTCGAAGCCGACCAATATCACGATTTTGCAACCACCCGCCTTGCGAACATTGCCGTATTCGGGGGTGTGCTGTCGGTACATCCTGAAGTATTCGCTGAAGACCCCGACACGATAGGCCTCAGTGAAATGGATTTTAACGTCAGTGCCCTACGGGCAGCCACGCTCTCGATAGGCAAAATCGTTGGCGCTGCGCGCATTGAGGAATCTTTCATCAGGGGCGGCACAACGCGAATGCGCAAACGCCTGCAAGTAGCGGCCAACTGCTGTATGTTTGCCCATGCTTTTTTCGACCATGGCTTTTTTCGCGTTGCGCAAGCCACTAAAAAGCTTGGCATAGACACGGACGACCGCGATATAGTCCAGGATGTAATCAATGGCGTGTCTTTCCAGGATATCGCCGATGAGCGTAAAGTAAAAAAGTCTAAAGTCGTTGGCCGCATTGATAAGCTCAAACATACGGTTTCGGCATCACAAGCAACGGAATTGGCGCTATATCTTATGATGAGTGGCGAGCTTCACAACCGTCTTGGCCCAGACACGCTACCTCCCGCCAAGGACAACCGTCCGCTTTACTTTGAGGCCGAACAAATCCCCTTAGCCGCGCCAGTGCTGTTGTCGGCAGCGCAGCATGGGCAATTCACCCATGCCGATGTAATGCAGGCCATGAATCAACACCAATAACGCCGAACTGGAACTTATCTAAATAAAGGAATTTTAATGAATCGTTTTACTGAAAACCCGGAAAACAAAAACGCGCCCTTTCCGTTTCCTATCCACACCGAAGCGCCGCTCGATCTTTACTACAACCCCATTCAAGCAATTGAAATTGGGACGGGACGTATCGCATTGCACCCCGAAGTAATTGCCGCCATGCCCGGCACCGAGCATACGACCATTGCCGATTTTAACCTTGCAGCGTTTGCAGCGCTCGGCGTCCCAACCAGGAAACTTGTCGAAATTATGCCCGATGAAACTTGGTCTGAAATCGATACTCATGTGTGGACCATCAATGCAACGCTAGGCTATCCTGGCCGGAATGCACTGGCTCAAGCGTTGTATGGTCATAACATTTTCAAGACTACGCAGACCGGCAATTTCCTCGCTCTCCAAGATCAGGAGAGACTTTTTGTGGAATGGCTCGCCACAGGAAGAAATGTTACTGACTCCTTACTTAGGGCAGATATGTCCGATCATGCGAAGAGACGTTTCCTCAGGAAAGTACGTAGTGAGACGGGCGTCCAAAACTTGTCAGAACTTGTGGTGGCTGCCACGGTTGCCGAAGAAATCGATATTATACATTTTTATCAGAAGCCAGATACTGTATAACCACCGCCGCTTTTTTCTCGCCCAACACCGGTATCAAGTCACGCTCTGTTGCCTGCATTATGCCGCGTACGCTGCCAAACGTTTTGAGCAGTTTTTTACGTGTGGCCGGTCCAACACCCGGAATTTCGTCAAGAATGCTGGCAATTTGGCGTTTTTGCTTGAGCACGCTGTGGTAGGTTACGGCAAACCGGTGTGATTCATCGCGGATGCGCTGCAAAAGCTTCACCAAATTGGTATTGTGCGGCACATTTACCAGAATAAAATCATCGCTTTCGGTAGCGAAACCACCGAGTTTTTGCAGCATCGGCACATCGAGCGTCACGTTTGATTTTTCTTTTTGGATAACGATTTGCTCTTCGCGTTTGGCAAGGCCGACAAACGGAATTTTGCTACAGCCCATCTCGTCGCGTGCTTTGATCGCCGCGTCAAGCTGCCCTTTACCACCGTCGATCAGCACCAAACTCGGCAGTCCCCATGCTTTTCGGTTCTTTTCGCTTAACCGGCGTTTGAGCGTTTCATTCATGTTATAAAAATCGTTGTTGTGTTCTTTTTTGGTCTTGATTTTGCGGTACTCGCCCTTGTTGCTGACGCCGTTGGTAAACACGACCATGCTGGCCACGACGTCGGTGCCCTGCATGTGCGAAATGTCGTAGCCTTCGATGCGGCGCGGAAATTTGTCGAGTGTTAACAAGTCGACCAGTTCGGTAAGCGCGTGGTCTTTGCTGATATCCAGAAACTCTTTGTCGCTGAAAATCACCTGCCGCGAAAGGCTGCGCAGACTGAACAATTGGTTGCGTTTTTTGGCGGCACCTTCAAAGTCATGCGCACGCGCGAGCTGGTTCATTTCTTTTTCGAGCTCGCGTTCGACTGTGCTGCGCTTGCCCTCAATCACGGCGATGAGCTTGCGCAAATTCGCCCGGTAATCCTGCAAACTGGTCTTGCCTTCTTCGAGGCCCGGATCCAAGCCAAGATGGTAGTGCAGCGTCGCCCGTTTTTGGTTGGGAATACGCCGCGTGGCGAACGGAAACACCCGACGTAGTAACTTCAAAGCCTGGCGCACACTCAACAAGCTCAGATACGGACCGAAATACCGCGCCCCGTCATCCAGCGGCCGGCGCGTCGTACCCACCGTCGGATAATCACTGTCGTAATCGATGCGGATGTAGCTCATCGACTTATCATCGCGCAGCAAAATATTGTAGCGCGGCATGTACCGCCGAACCATTTCCGCCTCCAAAAACAGCGCTTCCAGCTCGCTTTCAACTACCATCCAATCAGTGTCGGCAATTTCAGCGACCAGCGCATCGGTTTTGGGGTCGCGCACCCGCGACTTCTGGAAATACTGCCGCACCCGATTATTCAACCGCGCCGCTTTGCCGACATAAATAATTTTCCCCGCGGCATCTTTGTGGAAATACACACCCGGGTCTTTCGGCAATTGTTTGAGTTTCTCGCTCAAGGCGGTGTTCATATTTTTATTATACCTATGAAATGGCAATTAATGTGATGTTTATCAGGTTGAATGAAACATCACTTCGTTCTATACTCCGCGTAAAAGATAAATGAGGACACCATGAGCAACGTTCGAAAATGTATAAAGGAACAGTCTGCAGCGGGTATGGAGGCACCGGGGAGGCGTGTAGGCATAGAAGTCGATGGCGAAACAGTGCGGGATTTGCGTATTTGTGCGGCATGCACCAATGTAGGGCGATTTGCCATGGACTATCTTAATGGCGGTGAGCTTGGCGGCGGTGAGCAAAACACCCGTCCAACATTCGGTGACAAATGTGAGGTGGAAATCACAGCAGCTAGAAACATGAAACGGCTTTTGGCGGCCATAACCGCAATGGATTCGGTAATTGCCGCCCGCAGGACAGTAGAATTGGCATCTCAACCCTCAACCGGGCAGTTGGCAGTAACAGACATGCCAAACCTCTCCCAGTATCTGAACATTGAGGCATTAGCGGCTATGGCTGGCAGTCAGCAACCACAACCCGATCAGCTGCAAACGCTGTAGTATATTCCGCAGTGCAGGAGCTTGTAACTATTCCTTTATGCGAATATGCGCTTACACAGTACGAAAGTTACGGCAGCTGGCAGTCACCGACTTTGAGCCGTCCGGCAACTAAAGCATCGTAATATTCCCACGGTATTACTTGCGGTTGATAGGCATCGTCGTTCCCTCGTATGTGTGCGCTCCAACGCGGCAACTCTTCTGGTGGTACCGCCCGTAATTGGCCACCCTGCTCTCGTACACGCTCAGGGAAAAGCACTCCATTCAAATGATCACCTTCATGACGGATTCGCCGCGCCTCAGTACCTTCGTACACTCTATCAATTGATTCATACTGCACCCTGTTATCTCCGTCAAGCTCTAGTACCACCCCTTGCAAGCGTTGCCGTACAGGGGTGCGCACCATGGCCGCAAGCCCCGGAATACTTGCACAGCCCTCACTCCATTCCGCTTCCTCTTCGTCCACCGCAGTAGCTACCATATTGCCGACAATCAGCCGTTCGCCACCGAGTTCCAACAAGGCGATGCGCGCAATATACCCGATCTGCGGCGCCGCCAGCCCTGCTATTGGTCGTTTGCGTTTGCGTTCCCACTCATCTACCGCGATGAGGTCGCGAACAATACGGCCAACCGTCAAGCTCTTTAGCTGACTATCGGGAATGTAGGGGATATTTTTATTATGGATTGACGGTTCGTGCAACTCGACGGGTAAGGGCATTCCGGCTTTACGCGCTTTGCGGTCTTCCTGGATCCCCTCAACCATTTTCACACTGGGCTTGGGAAAATGCTCGGGCCAGCGCTTGGGGGTTATGGCAAATTTAGTTGGTTTCGAACTTTCGGCAGATTTCATCACAGAATTCCTTTCCTGGTTGGCTTACGCAGTCCTCACACACCAGGATCAGCCGGTTGCACGCTTTATGCGCGCAGTTTTCATAGTTACTCGTTTTGCCGCCGCAGTGCACACATGCACCAATGTCTTTGGCGTGGTCGGAAAACTTAATGTTCATCCGGCCGTCAAAGACATACAGTGACCCTTCCCACAAACCGTCGTCGCCGTACGCTTCGCCGTATTTTACGATGCCGCCGTCCATCTGATACACCTCTTTGAAGCCGCGATTTTTCATGAGGCTGCTGAGGATTTCGCAGCGAATACCACCGGTACAATAGGTGACGACCGGTTTGTCTTTAATATCATCGTATTTGCCGCTTTCCAGTTCGGAAATGAAATCTTTGCTCGTGCGCGTGTCGGGCACGACGGCGTTCTTGAACTTGCCGACTTTGGCTTCATAGGTGTTACGGCCATCAAAAAAGATCACGTCGTCGCCACGTTCTTCGACAAGTTTATGCACGTCAGCCGGCTTGAGATGCTTGCCGCCGCCGACCACACCGTTTTCATCAACCTGCAGCTCGTCGGCCGCGCCGAAACTCACGATTTCGTCGCGCACTTTGACGCTCAGCTTCGGGAAATGCTCACTCTCGCCATCCGACCATTTAAACATCGTGTCTTTGAAAGGCGCGTAGGTTTTCATTTCTTTCACATATGCTTTGAGCGCTTCCAGATCGCCACCGACCGTGCCGTTTATGCCATGTTTCGAGATGAGGATGCGGCCGCGCAAGTCCAAGCGCTCACAAAGCGCCTTTTGCCATAACTTAGTTATTTCCGGGTCGGCAAGCGGGGCGAATTTATAATAAAGTAAGATTTTTTGCACCACGGCATTATATCAGATCTACCTCTGTTAATCCAGCTTTGCTACTGATCACTTCTTTTCGCGTTGTATATTTGACTTCGGTTTTAGATCTGTTCTGTTCTTGACACTAATGCTAGAATGGAAGCAATTAGTATTTAAAGGAAAGGGCGCACCATGTTCGTACGACCAAAACTTGTCGCAATTACTGTAGCCGGTGGCTCCGCCCCGACCAACTCGTAACCAAGCACCAAAACCACACTGCGATCGACGAGCAGTAGCTAAAACAAACCTATTTATTATTACCTGGGCAACGAGAGGAGATATTGCCTATGCCCCAAAAAAAGACCGTAACCAAACAAACTATATCGCTATTTTGGAAACACGCATGGCGCTATCCAAAATTTGTACTTACTATTTTCGTCGTGACACCGCTCACCATCCTGGTGTACCAAGTGTTGCCGCCGATAATAGTGGCGAACGTGTTAAACCGCCTCAGTAAAGGCAACTTCGAGCCGCACCACATATGGGATAGCTTCGGACCGCAGCTTGTCGCATATGGAGCGATGGTGTTCCTCGGTGGCGTCGTTATGTGGCGGATTGTTGACGCTGTCGTGTGGCGCCTGGAAGGGAATGTGCAGCGCGACCTGGCACGGCGCATCTACGACCATTTGCTCAGCCAAAGCGCAGACTTCCACGCCAACCGTTTTGGCGGTTCGCTGGTGTCGCAAACCAGCAAAACACTCGGCGCTTACATCCGTATGGCCGACACGACGATTTTCTTTATGATCCCGCTGATTTCGATGTTGTTGTTTTCGGCGATCATTTTGGCCAGCCGCGCGCCCTTGTTCGACGCGATCCTTATGGCCTTCTCGATCGCGTACCTGATTATTGCGGCGATCATTACCAAAAAAGTCCGTAAGCTCGGTGCATTGCAATCCGAAGCCGAAAGTGAACAAACCGGGTACCTGGCCGACAGCGTGACGAACGTTATGGCGATCAAAAGCTTCTCCGGCGGCGCTCACGAACGCAAGCAGTTCGAAAAAATAACCGACCACACCCGTGACCGCCTGCTCGACCTGATGCGCGGCTCACAGCGCCAACAGATTTACTTCACCGCTATGACGAACAGCATCATGGCAATTTCGCTGGCGATGGCCGTTGTCGGCGTCATGGCATTCCATGCCGACCTTGCAACGATGTTCATTATTTTGAACTACACCGCCAGCATCACCACGCTATTGTGGGGCTTTAGCAACAATGCGCTCCGTACCTACAACCGGGCCCTTGGTGACGCCAAAGAAATGACCGAGATTTTACAGATCGAGCCAAGTGTACAAGACCCTGTCGAGCCCGAGAAGCCACATATCAGTGCCGGCGCCATCGAATTTAAAGCCGTCGACTTTACCCACAAAGGTTCCGACGACGCGCTGTTCCACAAGCTCAATTTACAGATCAAACCGGGCGAAAAGATCGGGCTGGTCGGACACTCCGGCTCGGGTAAGACAACCATGACACGCATTTTGCTGCGCTTTTCCGACATTGATGGCGGTGAGATTTTGATCGACGGCCAAAACATCGCCAAGATCACCCAAGACGATTTGCGCAGCAGCATCAGTTACGTCGCGCAGGAACCATTGCTCTTCCACCGTAGCATCCGCGAAAACATCGCCTACGGTAAACGTGATGCCACCGACGAAGAGGTGATCGCCGCCGCTAACAAGGCGCATGCCACCGAGTTCATCGACCTATTACCCGACGGCTACCACACGCTCGTCGGCGAACGCGGGGTGAAACTCAGTGGCGGCCAGCGGCAACGTATCGCCATTGCCCGGGCGCTGCTCAAAGATGCGCCGATTCTGGTGCTCGACGAGGCTACGAGTGCGCTGGATTCTGAAAGCGAAGTACTCATTCAGGACGCGCTTTGGAAACTCATGGAGCACCGTACGGCAATCGTGATTGCGCACCGCCTGAGCACCATTCAAAAGATGGACCGCATTTTGGTACTGGAAAACGGCGAGATCGTCGAAGAAGGCTCGCACCAGACGCTGATCAAGCAAAAAGGCTTGTACGCCAAGTTGTGGGCGCACCAGTCGGGCGGATTCATCGAAGATTAATAGTGGAAGTGTGGCGGAGTCTCCCGCGCCTTGTGTCCGTGCTCAAACACTGCGGATTAAATACCGCAAACTGCGCGCGTTGACACAAAGGTGACGGAATCCTCCACCACACACTTCGTTTTTACCCACGTAATCGGATACAATAAACCCGTATGTCAACTGACCTCAAAACTTTGAAGCTGTACTGGCAAGCCGAGAAACAGCATCCCTGGACGCTGCTCGGCAGCATGTTGATGGCGCCGGCGTGGATTTTGCAGAACGTTTTGGCCCCGTTCTTCGTTGCCAAAGCGCTCGGGCAGCTGGCCAACGGCCATGGTGTGCATGCCAGTATTATCTGGTATGCGGCTGGCACGTACGTGGTCGGCTGGATTTTGTACTTCATCGGTGATTACGTATTTTCGGCGCCGCGCGCCGCCAAAGCTATCGCCGAACTATACAACCGCTGCTTCCAGCACTTGTTATCGCAGGATTACGACTTTTTCAGCAACAACTTTAGCGGCTCGCTCGTTACCCAAGCCAACCGTTTCGCGAAGGGCTTTGAGATGCTCGACGGCATTTTCTTTATCGACATTCTCGGACCATATTTGGGTGTGTTGATTTCGATTGGCATTATGATGTGGCTCAGCCCGCTTGTCGGTACGATCATCGGTGTTATCTGGATACTTTCGATGATTCTGGTCGGCTATCTCGTAACACAGCGCATGCCGACGCGCCGTAAAGCCGTCGCCAAAGAGAGCCAGCAGACCGGTGAGCTCGCCGATGCCATGACCAACGCCGTCGCCATCAAAACATTTGCCAGCGAAGCAGTAGAAGCCGCGCGTTTCAACAAAACCAATCAGATCCGCCAGGGTTTGGTACTAAAAAGTTGGAACCTGGCGATTCGCAATAGCTTCGCCATTCAGGTCATGTGCGGCGCCATGCAAATGACCGTGCTTATTGGCGGCATCCACGCGGTCACGCACCACACCATGAACATCGCGACGTTCTTGTTATTCCAGGTGTTCATTTTGCGTATCATCGACAGCATCAACAAAGCCAGCTTGCTCGTGCGGCAGCTTGAGGGATCGCTGGGTGACGCGCACGAAATGACTTTGCTGTTCGACCGACAGTCAGAAACACAAGACGCTACACACCCGCAGCCGCTCCACATCAAAAACGGCGCGGTGCGTTTCGACAATGTCACCTTTGCCTACGAAAAAGACGAGGAATCGCCGAAAGAGCTTTTCCAAAGTTTGTCGCTCGACATTCCGGCAGGCACCCGTATCGGCCTTGTGGGTCCCAGCGGCGGCGGTAAAACTACCATCACCCGCTTGCTTTTGCGCTTCCACGATATCCAGGGTGGCAGTATAACCGTCGACGGCCAGGATATCCGCGACGTCAAACAAAGCGAGCTACGCAGAAACATCGCCTATGTACCCCAGGAACCACTGTTGTTTCACCGCAGCATCCGCGAAAACATCGCCTACGGCAAGCCGGGCGCTACCGAGGCCGAAATTGTGGCGGCCGCCCGGCAAGCTCATGCCCACGATTTCATCACCGGCCTGACGCATGGGTATGACACGCTCGTCGGTGAACGTGGCGTAAAGCTCAGCGGTGGCCAACGCCAGCGTATCGCCATTGCGCGCGCCATCCTCAAAGATGCGCCGATTCTGGTGCTCGACGAGGCCACCAGCGCACTCGATTCCGAAAGTGAAGCGCTCATTCAAGATGCCCTCTGGAAACTCATGGAAAATCGTACGGCGATTGTGATTGCGCACCGCCTCAGCACGGTACAGAAAATGGATCAGATTGTCGTACTCGAGCAAGGCACCATTGTCGAACGCGGTCCGCACAACACATTGCTCAAGCAAAAGGGCGCCTACGCCAAGTTATGGGCGCGACAATCAGGCGGCTTTTTGGAAGACGAGTAGCGTTTACGCGGCGCGGGCACGGCCACCAAGCTTCGGCGTGCGGCCCGCCTTCACTTGTTGCCATTCACGCCACACCAGCCAAATAATGACGGCGTCGAGCACGGTTAAAAAGCCCATGCCGAAAGTCGGATGGATCGCCATTTCGTATAATTGGTACGCCAAAAACAGGGTGAGCGCTACAAGCCCGAACGGATACGCCCACCGTTTGTTTTGCAACAAGCACACCACAAGCACCACCTTCACCAAGCCATGCGTCAACAAAAACAGGACGGCAAAGGTGTGGTGACCTTTTGCAAGCTCTTCACCGAATCGGCTGATATGCGTACTAATAAAGCCGTGGTGGCTTGAGCCGGCCTCGGTCTCAGTAATCCATTGTGAGAAGCTACGAAAGAAGCGCAGCGGAATAAAGAGCAGCCCGATCGCGCCGAGCAACTCCAATACACCATCGATCCCCTTTAGGATGATGCCGATTTCGTACGTCTTATCAAGCAATGTTTTTGGCTTAAACCATTCCATACAAAACCTCTTAGGCTCTCGCGATAAACTTCACCATACCCATCAGTGCGGTTTTACCCAACCGTTTGGCAATGGGAGTTATTCCGGATTTGCGTTCGGGGTTGTGGGGTATCCCCTCGGCAGTCGCGATGGCGATTACTCCTTAGCGGGTTCGAATTGCTTTTTGCCGCCGGGCCGGTCTTCTTCGGCCCCCGTGCCTTCTTCGGCAGTGCTTTCATGGTCGGCAGGAACGTTTTCCTGGTCTTCTTCGTCGGCGGTGCCACCGGCAGCATCATTGGCGGCTTGGAGCGCGCTTGGCTCGTAAACTGTTGCAACTGCCTGCGCGGGGTCACTTTTAACTTCTACGCCTTTTGGCACCATCAGATCTGCAACCGTTATTTTGTCGCCGACTTCAACCAGTTTTTCGGCATCATAATACAGCGCGTCAGGCAAGGCTGAGGCAACGGCCTCAACTTCGACGGTCTCGAGGTTGTGCAATACGATCAAGCTGGCGCGCTCGGCTGGCGTCGCGTCGTTGTCCTCTGCATATTTCGGATGGACGGGGATTTCGGCCGTCACCTTTTGGCCGCGAGATACGGCGTTAAATACGACGTGCGTTAGTGAGTTTTTCTTTGGGTCAAGCGTGACATGCTTGATAAGCGCCGTGTGGGCCTTGTCGCCGACCTTGAGTTCGATCGGGTGGTGTTTGCCGGCCTTCTGATAAGCGTGATACATCGCCTGGTATTCCACCTGCACCACCAGCGAGTCTTTGCCATGGTCGTGGACGACGGCAGGTACAAAACCTTCCTTTCGGACGCGCTTAACAGCTTTACCGGTTATGTCGCGTTTGTCGAGATTCAGTTTAATTGCATCCATTTCTATCCTCCTTGGTAATGTCGCGGACTAGTACCACTCATTATACACGAGTAGCTGAGGATATGCTGAAGCCACCTGGGTAGCGCAGCATTTTACCATGGACGACAAGTGGAATACCATATAAGATATACGTAATGTTTGACGTTGCGCATATTCTGGAAAGTGGCGGCCTGCTCGCCATTGCTGCCATCGTGTTTGCCGAATCCGGTTTGATGGTGGGATTTTTCCTGCCTGGCGACACGCTGCTCATGAGCGCGGGTATTTTCGCCGCGCAAGGCAAGCTCTCAATCGCACTCACGATCGCCGTTATCTCGCTCGCCGCAATTTTGGGCGATAACACCGGGTACGCCATTGGCCGCGTACTCGGGCCGAAATTATTCCGCAAAAAAGACGGCATTATTTTCCGTCAGGAGTATGTCAAGCGCGCCGAAAAGTTTTACGAACGCTTTGGCAGTAAGACAATGTTGTTCGCGCACTTTGTGCCCATCGTTCGCTCATTCGCGCCGATGGTAGCCGGCGTCGCAAAGATGCCCCGCCCTTCGTTCGTATTCTTTGATGCCATCGGCGATATTGTCTGGGCCACATCGGTGACCCTGGTCGGCTATTGGTTCGGAAGCAAAATCCCTAACATCGACACCTACATTTTGCCGGCCATCGGTTTGGCCACGCTCTTTACGTTCGGCCCGATGCTGTACCACTTGCTCGCCGAAAAAAAGACGCGCAAACGGCTCTTTGACGCCCTCCGTGGCAAACGAAAACCTACCAATATAGAAGAATAGAGCCCTGTTACAGGCCCTATAACTGACTCGCTAAACGAGCTTGGCGTTTAGTTGTTCGTACCGTTTTCGCGGTCGATTTCTTTTTCGACCAGATCACGCAGGATTTCGGCTTTGGTTTTGCCGGTGCGTAACGCCGCCCAGCGCAAATAGTTGTGGATTTTGCGGTCAATAAAGAAGTTAAAGCGCATGTCTTTGGATGTGATGTCGTTTTCGTCCATGAACTGCTTTACGATACTCGCCAGATCGTGCATGTCGTAGCGCTTGTGCTGCGTCCAGCCGTCTGCAACACCGGTGATGTAGGCATTTTGGTCGGAATCTTTTTCGCGGAGTAAAAGCACTGGCTTCTTTTGCTTGACGGCCATGGCTACCTGATAGCCGATCGCAAAACTCGGATAGGTGGTTTCGGCGATAACAACATCGGCACGGGCGATGGTTTCCAGGCTGTTTTTGTAGATATCCGGCCAATTCACCTTGACCTCATCGGTTGGCGCGCCTTTGGTTTCACGCTCATAAGCGGCTTCAAGCCAGTCGTCTTCCATGATGTGACCATTATCTTTGATGGTGGCAACAATATGGCGCAATGCGTCGATGTCTTCAAGTAAGCTTTGTCGGGATGTAAGAAAATGAACTTTCATATAAAAATAACCTTGCCAAACCTTTGCGTTATACTGTATCGTATGGGCTTTGCCCAATACTGTAATTGCCTGTAGCAAGTTGATAGCAAAAATTCGTAACCCCATTCTACCACAAAATAACATCTTTACCAGATGTTTTTAGTATTGTGATATAGTCGTAAAAACTAATTGAGAGGAACCCGTTTGGCAATTTTGATGAACATACCTCGACCAAACATGGAAAAGATATTCAGAAGCATCTATCTAAACCGCGGCTGGTTCAACGGCTCCGGTTCTGGCTCCCTGCCCGAAAATACCGAAGAGTACCGTATATTCCTGCAAGACTTTATGCGCACCCACGACATCAAAACAGTACTCGACTTGGGTTGTGGCGACTGGCAATCGACCAAACTTATTGACTGGAAACAGCTGGAATACACCGGTATCGATGTGGTTCATCAAGTTATTAACGATGTGCGCAAAACGCACGAAGCGGATAATGTCCACTTCGTTTGTGACGATGTCACCGAATGTGAGCTGCCCCCGGCGGACCTTGTAATCATCAAAGATGTGCTGCAACATTGGCCCAACGAAATCGTGCAAAAGTTCTTAACGCGCCTAAAAGCTTACAAATACGTGCTCATTACCAACACTGTTGAGATTCAAGACAGCAGCAAGCAAAAATCCGCGCAAACCGTACGCCCTGTTAATACCGACATTCAGCTTGGCGAGGGTCGGCCGCTCGACCTCACCAAACCGCCTTTCAACGTACCCTGCAAAGAACTACTGCGTTATCGTTCAACGAAACGGTACCACCCCATCCAAGACATCAAAAGCGTCGTTTTATTCTAAAATTTACCGGCAACGATCTTGGGCTTTGCTGTTATTACCTCTGTAAAAGAGTGAGGTAGCGCTTTTGGAAGTGTAGCATCGCGCGTTATGTTTCAGTAGCACTTGTGTAACGTATCGTTATGTGTGTATAATGTGTGTAACAAGTTATACGAGGTACGATTATGGCACTGAAGGCACAAATCTGCGGACTACATATAACGAAAGACGACACGTTGTTTCGCCTTGACGAAATGCTGTCAAAATCCGATATTTCGGTTGCCCATCCTTTTCACGATGGGTTTATTTTTACCCACAATGCCGGCGCGCCGGGGTTAGTTTCGGCACTCTGGACGGCTTACGAGTCTAATCTGCACTATTTCGAAGCCACCACTGAAAGCGACATTTTCATTGTTGCCAGCAACGATGGCTTTTTGAATGCGCCGATGGCCCGCGGCATTATGCACGCCATGCTTATCGGCAAGCCGATCGTATTGCTTGAAACGCCACTGTTTGACGCCTCGGTGAGCATGCTCAACCAAAAGATTATCGCCCGGCACGCCCGCAGCTTTACGATCGCCAACCTGCTCAAATTGTCACCCGAAGAGCTTCGCAGCCACTTGCAACAACTCGCGGAACCGGTTGATTACGCTCTGACTGCTGCCGAGAAAACTATCATCGGCGCCGAATTAAAAGCACATTTCCGCCGCCTGCTCGCCAAGCCGACAGCCGACAAAGACACCGACGTCACCACTCAAAAGCCTGCACTTTCACACGCGAACTAATTCGTAAACCAGTCTTTCACAAAAACTGTTCCCCCGTAGCAATACCGGCAACGTTCGTTATAACATTTTCTTGAGGAACTGGCCGGTGAAGGAATCCTTCACTTTCGCCACTTGGTCGGGCGTGCCCTCGGCAATGACCTGTCCACCACCCGAGCCACCTTCTGGTCCCATGTCGATGATATGGTCAGCAGACTTAATGACGTCGAGGTTGTGTTCAATCACCACCACGCTGTTGCCGGTATCGACGAGCGCGTGCAATACGTGCAGCAACTTATCCACATCCGCAATGTGCAAACCGGTGGTCGGTTCATCCAAAATGTACAGCGTACGGCCCGTGGCACGGCGGCTGAGCTCTGACGCCAGCTTGATGCGCTGCGCCTCACCACCGCTCAACTGCGTCGCCGGTTGACCGAGCGAAATATACCCAAGCCCGACATCCACCATCGTCTGCAGCTTGCGCGCGATCGCCGGAATACTCTGGAAGAATTCGAGCGCCTGCTCGCAGGTCATTTCAAGTACGTCGCTGATGGTTTTGCCCTTATAAAAGATTTCGAGCGCTTCGCGGTTGTAGCGCTTGCCGTGGCAGACTTCGCAGGGCACGTACACGTCGGGCAAAAAGTGCATTTCGATCTTGATGATACCGTCGCCGGCACAGTTTTCACAGCGGCCGCCCTTTACGTTAAAGCTGAACCGGCCGGGCGAATAACCGCGTAGTTTGGCTTCGGGAGTCTGAGCAAAGAGTTCGCGGATCGGTGTAAACAAGCCAGTATATGTCGCCGGGTTTGAGCGAGGCGTGCGGCCGATCGGCGATTGGTCGATAATGATCGCCTTGTCGAGCTGCTTGATGCCTTCGATGTCGTCGTGGCGGCCCGGTACGGTGTTGGCGCGGTGCAATCGCGCTTGTAGCTCTTTGGCCAAAATGTCGTTCACCAGGCTCGACTTGCCCGAACCGGATACCCCGCTCACTACCACCAGCTCGCCCAAGGGGAATTCAACCGTTACATTTTGCAGGTTATTTTCGCGCGCACCGATGACTTTCAGGCACTTGCCGTTGCCTTTGCGCCGTTTTTTGGGCAATGCAATCATCTTTTTGCCAGATAAATACTGGCCGGTAACGCTGTTCGGATCATTGGCGACTTGGTCGGGCGTGCCTTGCGCCACCACTTCACCACCGTGCACGCCGGCGCCAGGGCCGATATCTACCAGGTAATCGGCGGTGCGGATCGTGTCTTCGTCGTGTTCCACCACAATTACGGTGTTGCCGATGTCGCGGAGGTGTTTGAGCGTCGTAATGAGCCGTTCGTTGTCGCGTTGGTGCAGCCCGATTGATGGCTCATCGAGCACGTACAACACGCCCATAAGCCCCGAACCGATCTGTGTCGCCAAGCGGATGCGTTGTGCTTCACCACCGCTGAGCGTTGTTGCGCTGCGCAGTAGCGTCAGAT
>Ga0207645_10001748_pt1 | contig 17625 bp, 18 predicted proteins | sample KBSM53metaG_FD_184331 | JGI IMG/M metagenome (GOLD analysis project Ga0207645, IMG submission 184331) | Miscanthus rhizosphere microbial communities from Kellogg Biological Station, Michigan, USA - KBS M5-3 metaG (SPAdes) (version 2) | ecosystem: Host-associated > Plants > Roots > Rhizosphere >...
GGACTATTGCCGTTGTGACCGTGGTTTTTTGATTGTCCGACTTCATCATCTTGGAAAATTAGGTTGATTCGGGGTGGAGACATCATGGAGACATAGCTCCATAACTGCTCCACAAAACAAAAGTTTTTTTTGGATTCACGATAATCAATCGTGTAACTGCATCGAACGGCAAATCATCTTTGCTCCAGCGAATTTGTTGTGCTAGGTTGCTGAAGCAATTAGAAAAACGGCCCCAGAAGCGCCGATGGAGACATTTTGGAGACATCGACACTCCTGAGGCCAAAGCAAAAACGCTAATTACTTGATTTCTCTCAGTGGAGAGGTGACCGAGCGGTTGAAGGTGCACGACTGGAAATCGTGTGTGCGGTTAACCCCGTACCGAGGGTTCGAATCCCTCCCTCTCCGCCAAAACAACATTGAGCGAAGCTGGATGTCGATTGCTGATAGTTAGGTCCCGTGCAAGGCGGCACCGTAAACCCCGTCAGGTCCGGAAGGAAGCAGCGGTAGCGGATCAGCCCCTGTGCCACGGGGAAACCTGGCTGTCAGCAATGGACACCCTGCAGCGCGCATAGACAATCCATCAATCATTAGTTGGGTCGGTTAGCGGCTATTCGAGCTATGTCATACCTAGTGATTGCGCGAAAATGGCGCCCTCAATCGTTTGCCGATATCGTGGGGCAGGAGCACATCACCCGGACCCTGCAAAACGCCATTCGAACGAAACGCATCGCACATGCCTTTTTGTTCACCGGGGTCCGGGGTGTAGGCAAAACTACCGCGGCGCGCATTCTGGCCAAAGCATTGAATTGCGAGAAGGGGCCGACGCCCGTTCCCTGTAATGAGTGCACCCACTGTGAGGAGATCGCCCAGGGCCGATCTATCGATGTCCTCGAAATCGATGGCGCTTCGAATCGCGGTATCGATGAGATTCGCCAGATTATCGAGAACGTCCGCTACCAGCCGGCCCAATGCCGGTTTAAAATCTATATCATCGATGAAGTTCATCAAGTCACCAAGGATGCCTTCAACGCCTTGTTGAAAACGCTCGAAGAGCCGCCGCCTTCGGTCAAATTTATTCTTGCCACGACTGAGCCGCACCGCCTCCCGGCAACAATTCTCTCGCGCTGCCAACGCTACGATTTTCGCCGCATCAAACTGCGCGAGATCGTCCAACGGCTGAGCGCGATCGCAAAAGCGGAGGCGGTCGAGATCACCGACGGCGCTCTGGGGCTGCTGGCGCGCGAAGCAGATGGGAGCATGCGCGATGCGCAGTCGCTTCTGGAGCAGGTGCTGGCGTTTGGCGAGTCATCGGACAAAACTGATGCACGTATTCGCGTCGACGAACGTTCATTGCACGAAGTGCTCGGGTTGGCAGAGCGTCAAGTGCTTTATCAGATTTCGGCGGCGGTGCTACAGGGCGACGCGAGACAGTGTTTAGAGTTGATAACGGAAGTTTTTAATCAGGGATGTGATCTGGGAAGACTCGCGCGAGATCTCGTGGAACACTTTAGAAATCTGCTCGTCGCGAGACTGATCGGCAGCTCAAGCAAAGAGCCTACGGCTGCGGGCACTCAACTTCTCGATCTGCCGGACCAGGAGATCAAGGATTTGATGGAGCAGGCCGGATCGGTCTCCAGTGAAACGCTGCTCGATTATTTCGACTCTATGGCTGCCGGCGAAGAGCAGATCACTCGCTCGACAACGCCCAGGTTTGTGTTGGAGACGGCGCTGGTGCATCTGGCGAATCTGCCGAAAACGATCGCTGTGGCCGAACTGATCGGACGTCTCGAATCTTTGGAACAGAAGATTGCCGGGAAATCCGGCGCGGCGGCCATGCACGAGCGGCGGGCGAGCACGCCGTCCGCCGATGGCAATCCGCCGCTCAAACCTCAGACGATTGGCGCCGGCGCTGAAACAGCCGCGCTAGAGGGCGCCAACGAGAAGCCTCGAGAGCATCAAAATAGATCAAACCTGTGGGAGGAATTCGTCGCGTTTGTCGGAGCAGAAAAGCGGTTTCTTTCGCCCTATCTGGAAACGGCCATGGCGGTGGGACTCCCGCCCGATCCATTGAAGATCAGCATCGAAGAGCGTTATCACCTGGCGTTCTGGCAGGACGAGGACAATTTGGCGGCGCTGAAAGAGCTGGCAAAACGATTTTTTTCTGCAGATGTGAGTCTACAAATTTTTGGCGCGCCCTCCTACGGCTCCAGCACCACTGCTAGCGCGACGAATATTTCGACGAAGCCGGATGAAGAGCGCAGTCCCATGGTCAAAGAGGCGCTGCGTATTTTTGGTGGATCGGTGCGCAACGTACGACGGGAAAACGGCCAGTGATCCAGGAGGAGAATAATGGCAAGCATAGGGGGCATGGGTAATCTCTTAAAGCAGGCGCAAGAGATGCAGGCGCGCATGGCCAAAATGCAGGAAGAGCTCGCCAATAAAACTGTCCAAGGATCGGCGGGCGGCGGCATGGTGCAGGCGACGGTGAACGGCCAGTTCAATGTCACCGCGATCAAGATCGAGCCATCAGTGATCAACGTCGAGGAAAAGGAAATGCTCGAAGACTTGGTTCTCGCCGCCGTCAATGATGGCGTGCGTAAGGCGCGCGACATGGCGTCTTCGGAAATGAGCAAGCTGACCGGCGGGTTGAAAATTCCAGGTATGCCATGAGTTTGTATCCCGCGCCTCTCGCCCGCCTGATTGAGGAATTGTCGCGGCTCCCCAGCATCGGGGAGAAAACCGCGGCGCGCTTGGCTTTTCACATGTTAAAAGGAAATAAGGACGACGTCCTGCGCCTCGCCGATAGCATCGGCAAATTGCGCCAGCAGATGGGATTGTGCCAACGCTGTTTCGGTTTCAGCGAGGTCAACTTGGAAAACCAAGACGGCGCGCTGTGTGCCGTATGCCGCAACCCCGAGCGTGAAAAAGACAAGATCTGCGTTGTCGAGGAACCGGCCGATCTGCTCGCCGTGGAAAAATCCCAAGAGTTCCGCGGGCTCTATCACGTCCTGCATGGAACCATTTCGCCCCTCGATGGCATGGGCCCGGAAGCGCTGCGCATCAGAGAATTGCTCGAGCGCCTGAGAGATGGCGCCGTGCGCGAGGTGATTGTCGCCACCAATCCCACCATGGATGGCGAAGCCACCGCGCTCTATCTCTCGAAGGTGATTAAGCCGACGGGGATTTCGGTGACGCGAATCGCCCGCGGACTGCCCATGGGCGGCGATCTCGAGTACACCGACGCGGTGACACTGGGGAAAGCTTTGGAAGGCCGCCGCGAAATCTAGTCCGTAACCACTGCCGCTAAACCGACTGAAAGATCTTCCTCGCGATATCGATCGCCAGCCAACAAAACATCGCGATCAGCGCGGAGGCGGGAATCGTCAGGATCCATGCCCAGACGATCCTGCCGGCGACATTCCAGCGCACCGAGCGCAGCCGTCGGAGCGAGCCCACGCCAACAATCGCGCCGGTGATCGTGTGCGTTGTGGACACCGGCACGCCAAAATGCGCCGCGCTGAAAAGGGTCACGGCGCCGGCGGCTTCGGCGGCAAATCCACCTACCGGCTGCAGTCGCGTGATTCTCGATCCCATGGTGTGAACAATACGCCAGCCGCCCGAGAGGGTGCCGAGCCCGATGGCGGCATGGGCGAGTAGCACGATCCAAAACGGGATAGCCAGATGGCCGGTGGCATCGCTCACCAGATAACGATAAGCGGGCACGGTGAAGAGAGCACCGGCGATGATGCCCATGGTTTTCTGCGCGTCGTTGGTGCCGTGGCCAAGACTGTATGCGGCTGCGGAGATCAGCTGGCCACGGCGAAAGAAATGGTCGACGTTGGAGGGGATTGAGCGTTTAAAAATGTTCAGAATCAGAATTAGGTTGGCCATGCCGAGAACCATTCCCATGACAGGCGCTAATACAATAAAGAACAGGGTGCTGATCCAGCCGCCGGGAACGATCACGCCAAGCCCAGCCTTGGCAATTCCCGCGCCGGCATAGGCGCCGATCAGCGCATGCGAAGAGCTGGTGGGTAGGCCCACATGCCACGTGATGAGATCCCAGGCGATAGCGCCGAGAAGGCCGGCAAGAATCACATACGAGTCCACCTGCTGAACGTCGAGGAGACCGCTGCCGATCGTTTTCGCCACCGCGGTGCCAAAAGCGAACGCCGCGATGAAGTTCCAAAACGCCGCCCAAGCGACTCCTTGCAGCGGGGTTAGAACCCGAGTCGAGACTACCGTCGCGATGGAATTTGCCGCATCGTGAAACCCATTGACGTAGTCGAAAACCAAAGCGATAGCGACGATGAGGATGGTCAGGACCAGGAGCGGATCAGCCATTTTTGATCACGACCCGCTGTAATACGTCGGCGACATCTTCCATAGTATCAGTGGTTTCTTCGAGCATTTCATAGATTTCTTTCCAGCGGATCAGGTTGAAGATGTCATCTTTGTGGGCGACGATCTCGACCAATGCCTCGCGCAGAATGCGGTCGCCATTGTTCTCGATGGTATTGATTTCCTTGATGTGCTCGGTCACCAACCGGAAGTTTTTCTTCTCCCGCAAATTCGGCATCGCCATGTGCAGCTCGCTCGCGCCGCTGCGGATGAGCTGCCCGAGTTGTCGAGCTTTTTCCGTCGGCTCGTCGATGCGGAAAATCAACATGCGCACGGCGGTCGCCTCGATCTTATCCAAGGAGTCGTCGAGGGCGGAAATCAGCCGTTCGATATCTTCGCCGTCGAGCGGAATGATCAGAGTATTGATGAGCAGGTGCATCACCTCGTGTACGATGAAATCGCCGCGATGCTCCAATTCGGTAATATGCGCGACTTTGCTTTCGACCTGCACGTAATTATCGAGAAGATCTTGCAGCGCTTCCGCCGCCTCGAGCAAATTACCCGTGGCTTTTTCAAACCATTCATAGAACTTGGTCTCGGCCGGCAGAAACTGAAATTTCGGCATGGTCACTCCAAAGTTGCTCAAGTGATGGAATTTGTTCTGATTAATTTGATTCAAGTTGATGGACGGGATGAAAGTTAACACGCGTCCAAAACAGCTTCAACCAAAAGCAGCGGAAGAAAGTGCACAAGCGCAAGGAAAGTTCAGAGAGACAAGACTGTGTGGGGATGATTTCGTGCGACGACTGCGACGGTCAAGCGGACCCGTACCGTCGTGCCGCGGTTCAAGACGCTTTCGATGGTAAGGTCGCCTTTATGAGCCTGCACAATGTGTTTGACGATCGCCAAGCCCAAACCGGTGCCGCCGACCTCTCGCGAGCGGGCCTTGTCGACTCGGTAAAATCGCTCGGTAAGACGGGGCAGGTCTTTTTCCGGAATGCCGACGCCGGTGTCGATGACGGCGAGCTCGATGTGTGAGATCGTGCCGTTCCGCGGCGGAAGCGAACGCGCTTCGAGGATAATTTCGCCGCCGCTCGGCGTGTATTTGAGCGCATTATCGACAAGATTGATGAACAGCTGCTGTAAACGATCGATATCGCCGAGAACATTCGGCAGCTCTGGCTCGATTCTCTGGGTGAGCTTGACTTGCTTGCGGGCCGCTTGATCCCAGAAGACTTCGAAGACGCGCTGAATGAGATGAGCCGCATCGAGCGGCTGTGGAGATAATTGTATTTTGCCCGATTCCAGGTCGGAAAGTGTCAAAAGATCTTGGGTCAAACGGCTCAGCCTTTCAGAGTGGCGATCGATGATCGCGAGAAATTGCCGGCTTTCCTTGGGATCCGCCGGGGGCGTGTGCATGAGCGTCTCGACATAGCCGCGAATCGCGGTAAGCGGGGTGCGCAGCTCGTGGGAGACATTGGCGACGAAATCGGAACGCACGGATTCGAAGCGTTTGATATCCGTGACATCATGGAAAACTAGAATCGACCCCTGGAGATTCTCCCGAGTATCCCGCAAACGTACCGCATTCACCCGAAACCAGCGTTCGTCATCGAGCTCGACTTCCTTTGAATAGGTTTGGGTCGAGAAATCAAAGGTCAATATCTCTTCGAGAATTCTGTGGACCTCCGGGTGGCGCGTGATTTCCGGAACGGATGCGCCATGAACGTCCAGACGGTCGGGAACGTGGAACATGGCGCGCGCCTGCTGGTTCATCACCAAAACACGCCCTTTGGGATCCAGCACCAGGACGCCTTCGATCATGCAGCGCAGGATCGAATCCGACTTTTCCTTTTCCTCGATGATTTGCGACAAGTTGGCGCGCAGATGCAGGCTCATTTCGTTCAGATGACGCTCGAGCAAGGCAATCTCGTCGCTGCCCGATTCGGGAAAAAAGTTCTGCGGGAATGAGCCGGCGGCCACCTGCCCGGAAAACTGCACTAACCTGCGAAAACGCCGGCTCAGGTGGCGCGAAAATGTCCATGCCAGCAGTAGCCCAACGGCCGAGGCGACCACGAGGCCGGCAACCAAAGACTGACGAACCGCCCGAATCACGTTGTCGATGTCGGTCAACGGCACAGCCAGCCGCACAAAGCGATCTCGATCGGGTCCGGTCTGATGGAAAGCGCGGTAGAGCATGCTGTATTTGACAGTGGTGCTATAGCGAATCGATGTTCCCGTGCCCGTTCGCATCGCCTCGAGAATTTCCGGGCGAGTAGCATGGTTTTCCATGTGTTCGGAGATCTCAGCGGAGTCGCCGAGCACTCGGCCATCGGTGGCAATGATCGTGACGCGGGCGCCTAACTCGCCCGAGAGCTGGCGGGAAAGGCTGTCGAGCGCCGCGCCCGCTTGATCGAACGGCACCATGCGCGCGAGCAGGTGCGCTTCTTGTTCCATGCGCGTGCTCAGGGACCGGATGTAGAAATGCCGCAGGAGTACGTTTGCAGAGAAATAGAAGCTCAGAAAGAGAAGCGCGACGACGACAAAATAGGAGAGAAAGATTTTTACGACAAGACTACTGTTCCAGAGCCTTTTCATCGAATTTGTAGCCGACGCCGCGTAACGTCAGTATCCATTGGGGCTTGCTGTCGTCCTTCTCGATCGCTTTTCGCAACCGGCGAATGTGCACATCCACCGTGCGCGGCGTCACAAAGGTTTCGCCTCCCCACACCCGGTCCAGCAGTTGATCTCGGCTGAGCACACGGTTCGGATTCTGGACCAAGAAGCGCAAAAGCTCAAATTCCTTCAAAGTCAGCCTGACACTATGCCCGCGCGCGAAGACTTCATAGGTCGTGAAGTCGATTTTGAGCCCGCCCTTATCGTAGGCCGGCGGATGGTCTGCTTGCTTGGCGCTCTCGACGCGGCGGAGCACCGCGCGCACGCGCGCGACGAGCTCGCGAGGGCTGAAGGGCTTGGCCAGGTAGTCATCGGCACCCATCTCAAGACCGACGATGCGATCGGCTTCGCCGGCCTTGGCCGTCAACATCAGCACCGGAAGCTTTTCCGTCTCGTGCCGCTCGCGCAGAATCTTGCAGAGTTCCATGCCCGAAAGACCCGGCAACATCAGATCGAGAATGACCAGATCGGGCTTCTCCCGCTGGACCATTTTGAGTCCTTGCTCGCCGTCTTCGGCCTCGATGACCCGGAAACGCTCTTGCGCTAGATTGTAATTGACCAGTTTGCGAATATCCGGCTCATCTTCGACCACTAAAATTTTTTGTCCGGTCTTCATAGATCAAACCGAAGGGGGCAACTCTTTGAGATGGCGGATGCTTTTACCTTTCACCATGAAAATTACCATTTCCGCGATATTGGTGGCGTGGTCGGCGATGCGTTCGAGGTATTTCGACACCGAGCTGATTTTCGTGGCGCGGCTGATGGTTTGCACATTCTCGATCATGAAGGTGATGGTTTCACGGAAGATTTGCGCGTTGAGCTGATCGACTTCGTCATCGGCTTTGCACACCCTCAGAGCGAGCTCCGTGTCCTCGCGCACGAACGCATCGAGACTTTCGCGGATCATCCGCTGCGCGATCCGCGCCATCCGAGGAATATCGATGTAGGGTTTCAACTGGGGCTCTAGGTTGAGCTCCAGCGCTCGCTCGCATATGTTGACGGCCATGTCGCCGATCCGTTCGAGATCGGTGGTGATCTTGAGGCCGGTGGTGATAAACCTTAGATCGCGACCTGCGGGTTGGTGCAGCGCCAACAATCTTATGCAGATATCGTCGATGTCGACGTCGAGCCGGTTCACCTCGCGATCGCGCTCGATGATGATCTTGGCGAGCTCGGAATCGCGGTCCACCAGCGACTTCACCGCTTTTTGAATCTGGTCCTCGACCAGCCCACCCATGTAGAGGATTTCCTCGCGGAGCTTCTTGAGATCTTCTTCGTACTTCTTGTCGGTATGCTCGTTAGGCATGCGCCCTCCATCAGCCGAAACGGCCGGTGATATAATCTTCCGTCTGCCGTTTCTCCGGCGCTGTGAACAGCTTTCCGGTCTCGCCGAATTCGACGAGCTCGCCGAGATAAAAGAAAGCGGTAAAGTCGGAGACGCGCGCGGCTTGCTGCATGTTGTGAGTGACGATGACTATAGTGACCTGCTCTTTGAGCTCATGAATGAGTTCTTCGATCTTCGCAGTGGCGATAGGATCGAGGGCGGAGCAGGGCTCATCCATCAACAGGACCTCCGGATTAACGGCGAGCGCTCGGGCGATACAGAGCCGCTGCTGCTGTCCTCCGGAAAGGCTCGCGCCCGATTTCTGTAAATTATCCTTTACCTCATCCCATAGGGCCGCGCCACGCAGGCTCTTTTCGACGACTTCGTCGAGAGTTTTACGATCGCGAACGCCGTTCAATCTGAAGCCGGCGATGACGTTCTCGCGCACCGACATATTGGGGAAAGGATTGGGCTTTTGAAATACCATGCCGACGCGACGACGCACGTCGACTGGGTCGACGCCGGCGCCATATAGATCCTGTTCATCCAGCAGGACCTTGCCTTCCACTCGCGCTCCCGGAGTCAGCTCGTGCATCCGGTTCAGACAGCGGATAAACGTCGATTTGCCACAGCCCGAGGGTCCGATGAGTGCCGTGACCTTGTGTGTTCTGATCGACAGGGTCACCTGCTTGACTGCTTGAACCTTGCCGTAATATACGGACAACTCGTCGACACGCATGCGCACGCCGTTGTCGGGTCCCAGCGCCTCGGTGGCTGAGGCGATGGGACCCTCAAGCTCGCGGGTTTTCACGTCATTGATCGCATAGGTCTCGCTACTCATCGGAATTACCTCTTAGAAAGGCCCTCGTTAAAACGCTCGTTAAGAGTACGACAACGAGCAGCACGAACGAAGCCGCCCAGGCTTTTTGATGCCAATCGTCGTAAGGTCCCGTGGCATACGTGTAAATCAGCAGCGGCACAGTAGCGATCGGCTTCGTCAGGTTGACATTCCAGAACGAATTACCGAAAGCGGTGAACAGCATTGGCGCGGCCTCGCCGAGGGCGCGTGAAATCGCCAGCACTGCGCCGGTGATCAGTGCTCGTGAGGAGACGGGTAAAACGACCCCCATAATGGTGCGCCATTTTGGAATCCCTAAGGCCAACGAGGCTTCCCGCAGCGAGTCCGGAACCAAGCGGAGCGCCTCCTGCGCGGTGATCAGGATGATTGGCACCATGATAAACGCGTAAGCGACGGAACCGGAGAAGGCGGAGAAACCGCCGGAAGGGACGACCACCAGTGCGTAAGCAAACAGCCCAACGACGATCGATGGAACTCCGGTCAGGACTTCGGCCAGAAAGCGCACGGTTCGACCAAAGCCATGACTGGGAAACTCGTTGATAAAGATCGCCGCGCCAATGCCGATGGGCAGTGCCATCAGGCTGGCCACCATGACCACCAGGAAGCTTCCGACCAACGCATTGGCAATACCGCCGCCGGTCTCGCCAGCCGGCACGGGCATCGCCGTGAGGAATTCCCAATCGATATAAGATGCGCCGTGGACCAGAACGTAGCCTAGAATTGCCACCAAAAAAAAGATCGACACACTCATACAACAAAGCATGCCTACCCAGTTCGCCCATTCAACGAATTTGCGGAAGCGAAAGTGCCGATTCAAAACTCCTCCCGTTAATCCAATAACGCCAACTTGCCCTTGGAGATTCTCCAGATGAGAAACTGCGCCATCAAACTGATCAGTATCGTAATACCGAAAAGGACCAGTCCGGCGTAGATGAGTGATGAAACGTACAGACTATAGGTCGCCTCGCTGAACTCGCTGGCGATTTGGCTCGCCATGCTATGAACCGGATCAAAAAGAGAATGGATCATCGCGAATGAATTTCCCCCCACCATCGTCACCGCCATAGTTTCGCCGACGGCTCTGCCCAAGCCAAGTATGACCGCCCCGAACAAACCAATTCGCGAAAACGGCAAGGCCACTTTCCAGATAGCCTCCCATTGGGTTGATCCCAACGCGAGCATGCCTTCGATCTGCGCCCGAGGCACCGTCAGAAGGATCTCCTTGGAGATTGCCGTAATGATCGGCGTGATCATGATGAACAAAATGATGCTTCCGGAGAGAACCCCAACGCCGTAGACCGCCGGTCCGTCGAAGAGAAAGAACCAGCCGAAGTGTGCCTTGAGCCAGATTTGGATCACTCTGATCACTGGAACCATCGCAAACAGTGCCCACATCCCAAAGATGATGCTCGGAATGCCGGCCAGCAACTCTATCGGATAGCTAATCACGGGACGAAGCCACCGCGGTGTGTAAAAAGTAAGAAAGATCGCCGAGCCGATGCTGACGGGCACGGCGAGCAAAAGCGCGATGAATCCTTTGACAAGTGTTCCGATCACCGTCGGCAACGTGCTGAACTGGTGTGTTACGGGGTCCCATGTGGTGCCGACGAGAAACTTGAGCCCGAACTGACGGATCGCTTCGGACGCGCCACGGCATAGATCGGCAACCAGCAACAGCGCGAGCACAATAACGAGCAGCGCCAGCGATTTGGCAACAATGTAGAAGAGCCGGTCGCCCAGATTAACGAACTGTCTTCGCGCGCTGACCGGCTTTACGCCGGGTAGCGCGCGGTTGAGCGTCTCGAGGGTTACTTCATCTCCGGCCATTGCTCGCTCCAACTATTTCATCACCAGCGCGCCATTCACTTTGATCTTCTTCACTAAAGCCATCGCCTTTTTTTGCGCGACTCCCTTCAACGGGGCATAGTCCAGCGGCGCCGCAAATTTCTGCCCGTCCGTGATCATCCATGAAGCGAGTTGGGCGACGGCGTCAGCCTTCGCTGCGTCGGCCTGGTTTTCATAAATGAGCAACCAGGTAAAACCGGTAATCGGGTAAGCATTTGGATTCGCGCTGTCCGTGATCACCACTTCCATATTGTCCGGCAACGTCGGAATCTCCGCCGCGGCTTCGGCCCCCTCCAAGCTGGGCTCGAGAAATTTTTTGGCTTTGTTCTGCAGCTGCACCCAGGGAATCTTGTTCTGTTTGGCGTACGCGACCTCGACATAGCCGATAGCGCCGGGGATCTGCTTCACAGAATTTGCTACTCCCTCGTTGCCTTTGCCGCCGACGTCGCCGGGCCAATTGACGGAAGTGGAGGACCCGACTTTGTCTTTCCACTCGGTGCTGATCTTGGAAAGATAGTTGGTGAAGATGAAAGTTGTTCCGGAACCATCCGAACGATGGACGACCGCGATGGTCAAATCGGGTAGCTTCACGCCGGCGTTCACGGCGGCAATTCGTTTGTCATTCCAGTTGGTGATCTTCTTAAGGTAGATGTCCGCGAGCACATCGGGAGTGAGCTTCAATTGTCCTGATTTTACTCCCGGCAAATTGATCACGACCGCGGTGGCTCCCGCGACCGTGGGGATGTGGAGCACCGCACCGCCTTTAGCGTCAGCTTTCTGCTTATCTTCCATGATGCCGTCGGATGCACCGAAATCCACCGTCATCTCACTTAACTGGCGAATGCCACCGCCGGAGCCGATCGACTGATAGTTGACCTTCACACCGCAGGCCTTGTCGTATTCGCTGAACATTTTTGAGTACAGCGGATATGGAAATGTAGCTCCGGCGCCGGTCAACTCTTTTACGCCCTTAGTCGGACAGCCCGCGAGTGCTTGACCGGCCGCAGCTGATAATGCGGTAAAAAGGAGCGCCGCCGTCATGCTTGTCAATTTCATCATTTATCCTCCTGTGGAAAACATTTAGAAGTCGAATGTTACGAGCAGGTTACGTTCATGTTAACGTTGCAAAAAAGAAACACAGGGACTCCGGCAACGATACCTTCCATTCCTTTTTCCGTCACGACCAACCATTGTTAATTCGACGGAATGATTATGCAGCAGTGGTGAATGGACTATTAAGGAATGGTAAAAATTGTATTAACCTGACGGTGAGAAATAGTCTGCGTCGTTAGCCAATTAATCAAAATTTAAAATCTTGCCAAAAGGCCTAGCCAAGCCGTTGCACACTTTGTTACGCTCGGCGGCTTCGGCGAGCCTTATTTCAGGAGAATTTTATTATGGCCGGTGGCATGAAAATGTACGGCAAACACCGCCTTCCCGGGCGGTTAATCATCGTCGAGGGTATCGATGGTTCCGGCAAAAGCACCCAGTTGATGTTGCTCAAAAAATGGCTGGAGTCGGAGGGCTATGTCGTTTACTCGAGCGAATGGAATTCGTCAGCCCTGGTTCATAACGTCACCAAACGCGGCAAGAAAAAAAAGATGCTGACGCCGATCACCTTTAGCCTGATTCACGCCACGGACTTTGCCGATCGCACGGAACACCACATCATTCCGCCGCTGAAGGCCGGCGCGGTTGTGCTGGCCGACCGTTACATCTATACGGCTTTCGCGCGCGATGTGGTGCGCGGCGTCAGTCCCCATTGGGTGCGCGAGCTGTACGGCTTTGCTGTTAAACCGACCGTAGGTTTTTATTTTCGCACGCCGCTTGATGTGGCTATGAAACGGATTCTCGGCGGACGCGACGCGCTCAAGTACTACGAAGCCGGCATGGACTTGGACCTCAGCGATGATATTGAAGAGAGCTTCCGCGTGTTTCAGGGACGGATTATCGAGGAATACGAAAAAATGGTCGATGAGTTCGGTTTGGTTGCGATCGATGCCACCCGTTCCATCGAAGAGCAGCAGGCTGAAGTGCGCCGCATCGTTTCCGATGGGCTAACAGGCACTAAAAAGACGAGGATTAGAAGATGGGTCGATTTAGCTTCTTTGGCGAGGGGCTCGCAGGAATAGATCTCGACGAACTGAAGGGTAAACTGATCGTTCTCGAGGGGACCGATGGCGTCGGCCGATCGACCCACATCGGTCTGTTGAAGCCCTACCTGGAGCATCATGGCCACGCGGTTCTGCACACCGGAATGACGCGCTCGGCCTTGGCCGGCAAACGGCTCAAACAAGCCAAAGAGGGCCACACTCTGGGCGGCATTACCATGAGTCTGTTTTACGCCACGGATTTCGCCGACCGGCTGGAAAACGAGATCATTCCCGCGCTGCGCGCGGGCTTCATCGTTCTGACGGACCGCTATATCTATTCGCTCATGGCACGCGCCATCGTGCGGGGCTCGGACCCGGAATGGCTGCGTGAGGTCTATAGCTTTGCTTTGAAACCGGACGCCATTTTTTACTTGAGGGTGAAAATCGACGATCTGGTGACTCGCGTGCTGCAAAGCTCCGGCTTCGATTACTGGGAGTCCGGCATGGATATGCACATGGGTGAGGACATGTACGAGAGCTTCGTCCGCTATCAAAAATGGCTGCTCGCCGAGTTCGACAAGATGGTCGAGAACTACGGCTTTGAAATTGTCGACGCCTCTCGTAGCGTGGAAGAGGTGTTTGAAGATTTGCGGGTGCGTGTGGATCGGGTAGTGGCGCGCAACGGCTATTGATCTTTTTGGGCCTTATCGTCGGCCGGCACTTTTGATTCTAACTCGAGCCAATCTTGCGCAATCTTAGCTGCTTTGTTCATGATGTCATCGATCATCGCTCGATCGCGCCGCTGGTCGCGTTCCATTTCGCGGAGAAGTGCACGGCACATCCTGGGCTCGTCCTGCATAAAGCTGGGGCGGCGAATAAATTCGCCAACATGGTCGCGCAACACGGAGTGATCATGCCACGTACCGAGATCGTCCTGCAGCGACTTGAGCGTGCCGATTATCGGCTTCACTGCAGAATTGCCGAGCTCGCTCAGCAATTCGGCGCGATAGCGAAGCTTCTTTCCGGCAATACGAAAGGCATGAATCCTATCGGTGTCCGGATTGGCCTTCGCGCTATCGAGCACGCTGATCCATTGGGCGGACACTTGCTTCGTGCGCTCCCAAAGCCGTGTCAAAGCTTCCGGTTCGTCTTGGGCATTCTCTAGCAGCAACTCGAGCCGCTCGATGAGACCGACGAGTTCATGCTGTCGCAATTCCACCCTTGCCGCTTCCAGGGCAGCGCTACGTTTTTCTTCGAGCCAAACCCGCACAGCCTCCCAGGCTTGACGCGCGGAAGCGGCCCTCGTCGTTTCGATGCGACCGCGCACAAGGTTCAGGTTGACATCCAGATTACGGCATGGACCGAAAGCGCGCCGGACTTTGCGCAATCTGCGCAGGAGCTTTTTCCTGCCCGAGGATTTGGCTCGAGGACAGATGAGCTGCAACAGTTGTTGCAGGCGGCGGCTAGCCACTCGGATATCATGAACGACTTTGCTATCGTCGCTCACCAGAGCTTTTGGATAAAGGGTGACAAATCGGACCAGACGCTTCTTCGTAACGCTCGCGAGCTTCCCCTTCGCCGCGCCGCCGGCACTCGAATCGATTCGATGCGCGCCCATGATCAGTGCATCTGTTGAGATGGCTAGCCAAGCCAGCGTAGTTGCTTCGGCGTGAGCAGCCAGTGGAGTTTGGCCGGGACTCCCGTGGAGAGGTTTTCCGTTTCGATACGACAGAGGCAGCCCTTTTTGAATTCCAGGCTAAGATTGATGGCCCGCTGGCCGCCGAGAAGGTAAACGGCAAAACTGCTCAACAGAGGCTCATGACCGACCAGCAAGAGATGCTGCCGCCCCTGATAACGGGTGAGACCCAAGACCAGGTGTTCCACCGTGCTCTCCGGCGCGAGCGCGGAAATTTCTTCGAACCGATCTTCGATCCCGAGCATACGCGCGACGATTTCCGCTGTCTGGCGGGCGCGGGGCAGGGGACTGGTCAGCACCGAGTCGAACGGTATAGCCAGACGCAGCATACCCTTCGCACCCTTACGCATGCGTTTGACGCCTTTAGCAGTGAGCGGCCGTTCGCCGTCATGCTTCACCGAAGCATCGTCTCTCGCGGCGGCGATTCCGTGGCGCATGAGGTAAAGATTCATAGTCGAGCGGCGACATTAGTGCGCGCCAAGCTAGGTGGTATTACGCCAATGGTCAAGGAACAATGCAAACACTCTTTTATCAATTTCATCCCGCTCGTCCCGAATCGCCGATATCGGCGCGAAGCTCGCCTGTTCGGGCTTGAGCTCCTTCGACACCGGCCAAGTCTCTACTTTGGCGCGCCCGGGCAGGTTGTCACATTTTTTGTGAGCATCGCCAAAACTCACCACCAGATCGATATCCTGAATCGGAACCTCCGCCAACCCTTTGCTCTTTTGTCCGCTCATGCTGATGCCCAGCTCCTGCATGGCCTGGATGACGTGCGCTGGAATCGTGCTCGGCTTGACACCCGCGCTGAAGATGCGCGTGCGCGGCGGCGCAAGATGCTTGGCCGCAGCTTCCGCTATTTGACTTAAACAAGAATTATCTTCGCACAGAAATAAGATATTTCGATCGATATGCCCACGCCGCATTGAATCCCTCCCATTATGAACGCATCCGATTCGAGCTACTCCTTTGAATCCGCAGTTCCGTGTTAAAAACTTCCTGAATAAGGCGGCCCTTTTTTCCTGCCCAAGCGATTTCTTCCTGAACGCTGGCCGCGGCAGCGATAGAAACCGTCAAAACCTTTGATTTCACCGCGCAGCTCACCGACTCGACCCGCTGTTCGCGGCGAAAATCGAGCGCGTCGGCGACGCGCAAAAGCGAGCTCAATTTGCGCACAACATCCTGGTTTGCCGGAGAAAGCTGGCTGAAACCAAGATGCTTTTGGCTCGGATGAGCTTTGCGGTGATAACGCGCAATATTAGCGACGAGCTCGAGATCGAGCTTGTTGAACGATTTCATTCCCGAGCTTTTGATCAAGTAATAGGAATGCTTGTGGTGTTTCGCGTGAGTGATGATCGCGCCGATGTCGTGGAGCATGGCCGCCGCGTGCAGAATGCTTGCGTATTTCTCCGGTAACTTGTGCAGTTTCTGAAGTTGATAAAAAAGATTGAGCGCGAGCTGGCTCACGTGCTGCGAATGGGCGCTGTCGTTGGAATATTTCTGGCAAACTTGTTCGAGGGATTCTGCACGATCGGCGTCTGGATGCCAGGCGTCGGAGTTCGCATATTGGCGCTGCAGTAGATCGACCATCAGGCCGTCGCGCAGACCGCGTTTCGAAACGAACAGATAATCGAGGCCGACCTCGGTCATGACTTCATGGAGCACGAGCCCGCCGGCGATGATGATATCAGCGCGTTTCGGGTCGCCGCTGATCATATGAGCTCTTTCCTGCGTGGTTCGGCCGACCAGCAAATCGAGCAAACCTTTAAGACGTTGTCGTCTGAGCACGGTGAGGGAGCCGGCTTTGCCGTCGCCATTGGCCCGAGTGTCGGTTTCGGCAAGCGCCGTGATGGTTCCGCCGCTGCCAAATGCCATGGTAAATTTCTCTTTTTGGATGCGGCGTGCGACGCTTCGGAGCTTGTCGCGAATGTACGTCCGTAGCTCCTTCAGCTCGCGATGCGGCGGCGGATCCTTAGTCAGGAATTCTTCGGTCAAGCGCACCGCACCCAGCTGCAGGCTAAACAAGCAATAGGTATTCGCGGCGTCGGCTACCGTCAGCTCAACGCTTCCACCCCCAATGTCCAAAAAAAGTCCGAGCGGCAGATGAAAACGGAGTCCGCTCATGATGCCCAGGCTAATGAGACGCGCTTCTTCCTGCTCGGGCAAGACTTCGAGCGGCACACCGAGGGCGTGCGCGCGCTTTAGAAAACTGCGGCGGTCGGACGCTTCGCGCATGGCGCTCGTGGCAGCAGCGCGAATTGCTTTGGCGCGGTGACGCCGCGCTATCTCCCTAAAGTCGGCGAGAACCCTGAGGCCGGCCTCCACCGCTTGAGGGTTGAGTTTCCCCGTGCGAAAGACATCCTGTCCCAACCGAACGGGTTGGCGGTCCTGGGCGAGAATTCGGTAACGTTTTGGATGATCGACGGCGGCGACCTGCCAACGAATAGCATTGCTGCCGACGTCGATCACTGCGAAATGATCTGCCATTCAGCGACTTTCATATCACACGAGATGCGAGCTGGAGCAGCGGTATCGTTACGATTCGATGAAATTTTGATGAAATTTTTTCTGTCCGGTCGCGAGTGCGACGCTGAACGCCGCATTTCTTTGCTACCGAATTCCTCGGTTAAATGCAAAGGTTTTCCTGTGCAGCTGTAGCTAGGGGTCGAAGATCTTTATCCGAGCACCGGGTTTACCGCAGTTTACGGATCTGTTTCAGCTCTCTGCCAGCGTTAACGTGCCGCGTTTGAAAGAGCGACCGCATAACGCTCTCGCGGTCAGCGCTTTCGAACGG
>Ga0207645_10001750_pt1 | contig 17617 bp, 17 predicted proteins | sample KBSM53metaG_FD_184331 | JGI IMG/M metagenome (GOLD analysis project Ga0207645, IMG submission 184331) | Miscanthus rhizosphere microbial communities from Kellogg Biological Station, Michigan, USA - KBS M5-3 metaG (SPAdes) (version 2) | ecosystem: Host-associated > Plants > Roots > Rhizosphere >...
CATCCGGGCTGATGTTAAGGTTGCGTATTTCTTTATCGTCTTCAATTGATATACTCCTGACTGTATCCTTTATTAAACTTTTACGATAGGCGTCGGCTTTTGTTAATTTTTCTTTTCGCAAACGCAACACGTCAAAATATAGTTGCCTGTCATTTGCCAGCCATTTTTGCTGTTGCGTGGAATCTTTTTTTTCCTTTTTCTTCGATGGTGAACTTACTTCTTTCAAATGTGTCAGTTGTGTTGTTTCACCTGTGGCTATGTCCCATGCATACAGGTTGAGATCTCTCATATACACAACAGACGATTCATCAAATGAAAATTCAGGATTGGTTTCAATATCTACTGTCTTTGTTATGCGGAGCGTTTTGCCTGATTTTATTTCGGTACAATAAATGTCACCGTCTTTATTGTAAACGTAGGCGGTGCGGGATGCATTGAAGGTGACACCTGCGGCCGGGATGATCTGTTGATGCTGCGGAGCAGAAATTTTTTTGGGCGTAAGATTCGTAAGTGTAACAGCATAAAGCGAATCACTAAGCGCTTTTTCAGGGTTCCAGTTAAAGTACAATGTTTTATTATCGATACTCCAGAAAGGAGTTGAAGGTGAAGTGCCGATCCATTTCGGATCACGCATTATTTTTTCAACGGTAAGCTTTGTCAATTTTTCCTGGCCATTGCAAAAGGCAAAACATACTAATCCAAGAACGATTAATTTACTTCTCATGCTGATTGTTTTTCAGCCATAAATATACTTGAGAACAGGATTGCAAAAATATTGCTGTGAATAAAGCTCAAACAACCGGCAATACTTTGTGGAGAAATAAATTCAGGAGTGATCTTACGAGACCAGTAAGTCAATTATTCGGTGCACCGTTATCTATCCAGCAGAGAATGGAATTTTTTTGTGCAGTTGTCAATGACCCGGTCAACGGCATTTCACCACTCGCTACCGCCGCACGTATATTGGCGCGGGCATTGAAAATGGCGGAATAAGTTAATAATGCGCCGGGACCATTTATGCTACCGGATCCATGACAGTTACCATCCGTGGCGCATTTACTTTGAATGATCTGGCTTACATCTGTTGCAAATGTTTTTGCGCCAACTGTCGAACAATCCAATGTATTTCCGCCTTCATTATTGGAAGTATCCTTGCTTTTGCTACACGCCATTATAATGGAAGCTGCAGTAATAATAAGTACGATTGCTTTTTTCATACCTGAGTTCTGGATTAACAGATAGAAATAAAACGTAGCTATACGATGGTAAGTTGCCCGTCATTAACATAATTTAACTATTTTCATTAGCGAATAATAGAATTACTTATGACTATTACGACCTGACAATTCTTAAAACAAAAACGCTCCATCAATAATGGAGCGTTCCGCCTTTATACCAAGTAAATCAGTTATGCATTCCTGTTGATACAGTTCAAATCTTCAAATGCAACTTCGAGACGTTTAATAAATGTTTCTTCAGCTTTACGCAGCCATACACGGGGATCGTAATATTTTTTGTTTGGCTTGTCAGGACCTTCCGGGTTGCCCAATTGACCCTGAAGGTATCCTTCATTCTTTTTATAAAAACCCAATACACCTTCCCAAAATGCCCATTGCAGGTCTGTATCAATATTCATTTTTATCGCTCCATAGCCGATTGCTTCACGTATTTGATTTTGTGGTGAACCACTGCCACCATGAAAAACAAAATATACCGGCTTCTTTGCTGTTTTAAATTCCTTTTCGATGTGGATCTGGCTGTTGTTTAAAATTATAGGGCGCAACTGCACATTACCTGGACTATATACGCCGTGCACATTACCGAAAGCCGCAGCTACAGTAAACAGTTTCCCTACTTTACTTAATTCTTCATAGGCGTACGCTACATGTTGCGGTTGCGTATATAGTTTGTCATTTTCCACATCGCTGTTATCTATGCCGTCTTCTTCACCCCCCGTTACACCCAATTCAATTTCGATACTCATACCAAGAGGAGCCATCCGTTTGAAAAATTCAACCGATGTGTGTATGTTTTCTTCAATCGGCTCTTCGCTCAGATCGAGCATGTGCGAACTGAATAGCGGTTGTTTTTTTTCTTTATAAAATTGTTCACCGGCATCAATCAAACCGCTTACCCAGGGTAGCCATTTTTTCGCTGCGTGATCGGTGTGTACGATAACCGGTACGCCATAATATTTTGCAACGGTGTGAATATGTACAGCACCGGATATACCCCCGCTGATATTTGCCTGCAATTTGTCATTTGGCATTCCTTTGCCGGCAATAAACTGTGCACCGCCATTGGAGAATTGTATAATTACCGGCGAATTAACTTTTGCTGCTGCTTCCAATACTGCGTTGATCGTATCTGTGCCGGTTGCGTTTACAGCAGGCAGTGCGAATTGATTTTCTTTTGCATCATTGTAGAGTGCTTCGAGCTCTTCGCCGAAAAGCACCCCGGCTTTGTATTTTCCCATTTTTAATAAATCTATAGCTTGTTTAAAAAAATTTTATGGTAAGCATGCAATCGTAAGAAGTCGCTAAGATAACATTCTGCTATTTTATAAAAAATTAAAAAAGTCCACGCAATGGGGGAGAATTGTTATTACTTCCGGTTATTTACCCTTCAATCTTTTTGTTTTCTCCTGTATCAATTTTAAATTATCTTTTAACATGAGTTTCAAATGAAGTTTTACAATCTGGCCCATGGAATGACACCGGTTAAAACCTTTAATTTTGAAATGACTGTTCAATTCATGTTTTAACTGGTCCCTTTTTTCGGGTAATGAAATCGTGTCTTTTGACATGATGTTAAACAAATCCATCAGCCGGAACCTTGACGCGGCTACCCGAAATGCCATAGAAGATTTTTCTTCGGCCTGGTATTGTTCAATTGATTCTTTGTTCAGCTGTTGCAGCGTCATTTGCACCAGTTTGTTATTTTCTTTGAAGAATTGCGGCAGATAAAAATTTTTCCGCCCTTCATAACATTCCTGGTCAAAATCAATAGCTCTGAAGCGATATTGATAACCCTCTATATCGGGCGTCACGTTAACAACGAAATTATAGCTGCGCATGTCTCCCAATAAGCGTACAAAACAACGTTCATTAAATTTTACAAACTCTTTTGCCAACCTTGTTTTATTTGTTTCAGGGTTGTTCAGCATCGTCTCAATAAACACATCGCCGGGAATACCCGGAATATGTTCTTCTACTAATGTATTGCCATGTGTGAAGAAGGTAATTCTATTGGGAGAAAGAATATGTTCCAGCTCCAATCCATAAATGCGTGATGCATCTGTGAGCTTGATGTAATAATGATCGTAATTGGCATTGAACTTATTGATGATTCTTATTCGGAACGGAAGCGAATTGCCAAACGTGCAATAGTCTATTCGTTCTACATCAAGATGATTGATAAAACTAAGATCGCCTTCTGTCTTCAATACCGCATAAATTTTTACAAGTCCCTCGCGCAGGTAATCCCAATCCCTTTTATCGTAAATGGCTTTTTCCCAGTGTGTATAATTTCCATCCTTATCTTTCATAGGGATAGACCATGTAAAATTCAACAGATCTTTATGCAAAATAGGAAGCGAAACTTCACGACCATGATGCTTCAGGTAGGTATGTAATGATTTGCCTACAGAGTAAAGTATTTTCTTCTTCGAAGGCTTGCCGTCTTCATTCAGGTCGACATTGTTCTTATTTTCCATGAAGCCCATACGTCCACAAATTAAGAAAATAGGAGGGAGCATACAGCATCCTGCTGCCATACCAGCTAAACATTTCGCCGTCAACGAGCACGACTTTCTCACCGGGCAACTCTTTTGTTATTTCCAGGACATGCTTTTCTTTGAAAGGAAATGGTTCGGAAGACAGAAATATATAATCGGGCTTTTGAGCAGCCATTTCGCGGATAGTAACGGAAGGATAGCGATGTTCTTTTTTATAAATATTTTCAAAACCCGCTGCTTCAAGCATGGAGCTGATGAAAGTATCGCCACCCACCGTCATATAAGGGTCGCGCCATATCAGGTAGATTACTTTTGGCTTCGGGTCTACGGTTTTAAACTGAGAAAATTTGGCTGTTATAGAAGAAATTAGTTCACGGGCGCATTCAATTTTGCCTGTCAGCAAACCTATTTCTTCAATTGCCTTCAGGGCTTCAGCAACATTGTGTATGTCGCTTATCCAAACAGGATAGGAGACAGAGAGTTCTTCGATCTGGGTTTTTACATTCTCTTCTTTACTGGCAATTATAAGCTTCGGCTGCAACTCGTGAATGCGTTGGATATCCAGATTCTTTGTACCGCCAACTTTAATCTTTTTTGAAAACCAGCCTTTGGGATGAACACAGAATTTTGTGATGCCGACGACCTCTTCAGTCATGCCGAGATCGAACAGCAATTCTGTTAGTGACGGAACAAGGGAAATTATTTTAGACGGGTTAGAAGTAAGCGAAATTATTTGCCCGGTATTGTCAATAAAATCAGGCATGCCGGTTTTTTATTGCAAAATACCAAACTAATAATGGGAAGAAAGTGGAAATGCGGGTAAAATTCACCGGCCACCCCCTGCTAAAGTGGTTTTAGCAGGAGGGTATCGGACCATTCAAAATACTTTTCAACAGGATTTGGACGCGGTGATCGGATAGGTTAATAGACGGTTAGCGATGCGATGAATCGCATGTGTTTTTCGAGGTTCTGGCGTTTTTCAAAGATCAGAACGTGGTTTCCTTACGGATTTGGATTTGGTTTTTCTTCGGACTCTTGGATCGTTGGTTCTCTTACGGAATTGGATTTGGTTTTTCGGGATTCGGATTGGTTTCTCTTACGGATTTTGGATCTTAATCTTCAAAGAAATAAAGGTCTAGTTTCGTTTTTCAGGGCCTGGATTTATGTCTTTCAAAGGTTTTTAAAAAAAAGAAGTTGACTGATATTGGACTTTGGTTGGTGTTTCTTAAGTATTGGATTTTATTTCTGGACGGTTTTTCTTGGATACTGTTATGATTGATATTGTATCAATCAACTTCTGATACAAAAGTAAATTGCTGAGGCATATGAGAATAGAGCAGTTTTGACCAATTTTACTGCAACAGTAAATACCGCAATTGTCGTAAAGCAGCGCATTACATATTAGAAAAGAAACTAAAAAAACAGTCGTAAATCTACGCAAAAGGGGTGTTTCCCTTGATTGAAGTCAATGAATTGCGTTTTCGTGAATGAAAAGCCAAACATTTAATTTGAATAGAACATGCACAAATGTCTGATATACTGGTATGAGAGTTGCCTGATCTTAACTTTTGGAATATATGGGAATTAATTACCCAATGCCTGGATCACATCATATTTAGTGACTATATGGAAGTTCCCACCCTCATCCTTGGCAAGTACAGCACCATTTTCACGATTAATCAAGTGGCTAAGCCTCTCGACCGGCGTTTCAAAATCAACCATAGGGAAAACAGGCTCGAGAACATCTGAAACCATTGAATTTTTTATGTCCGGGTTGTCAAATATTTTTTGAAAAAGACCACTTTCACTGATTGAACCAATAGGCCCGTTTCCATTGACAACAGGGATATGTTCAATATCATATTTTTTCATTAACTCAACTGCTTCAGCAACTGTTTTCCCTGGTTCTATGGTTACCAGCCGTTTAGTGCCTCTTGCATTAACCACATCTTTAAAGGTTTTCACATCTAAAAAACCTCTCTCAATCATCCATTGATCATTATATATTTTGGCAACATAGCGACTGCCATGGTCATGAAGAATACAAACTACAAGGTCGCCTTGCTTCAATCGCTTTTTCAATTGCATTAACCCTTGCAGGCAACTACCGGCACTATAGCCGCAAAACAACCCTTCTTCCTTTGCAAGCCGCCTTGCCATTACAGCTCCATCTTTATCCGTCACCTGTTCGAAGTAGTCAATTACGCTCATATCATAATTCAACGGTACAAAATCTTCACCAAACCCTTCACTGATATACGGGTGGACCTCATTCATATCCACTTCGCCTGTTCGAAAGTATTTTGTCAACAAAGAACCATAAACATCTATGGCCCATACCTGTATCGCTGGATTTTTTTCTTTCAAAAACATCGCCGCGCCTGTGATTGTGCCACCTGTTCCTGCTGTGCATACAAGATGTGTGATCTTACCATCTGTTTGCTTCCAGATTTCGGGGCCGGTTGTTTCATAATGAGCCAATCGATTGGCGAGATTATCATATTGATTCATGTGGTAGGAGTTGGGTATCTCCGTTGCCAGCCGCTTTGCCACACTGTAATAGCTTCTTGGATCTTCAGGTACTACGTTGGTAGGACAAACGATAACTTCAGCACCAACGGCTTTCAGTATGTCTGCCTTTTCTTTCGATTGCTTATCAGTTGTAACAAAAATGCATTTGTACCCTTTTACGCATGCAGCGAGCGCCAATCCCATACCTGTATTACCGCTTGTTCCTTCGATTATAGTTCCACCGGGTTTCAGTTTTCCTTGTTGCTCCGCGACTTCCACCATCTTTAGTGCCATACGATCCTTAATGGAATTACCGGGATTAAAGTAATCTACCTTGGCTGCCACCACGCATGGAAAATCTTTGGTGATTTTATTCAGTCGAATCAATGGTGTATTGCCAATAGTTTCAAGTATGTTGTTTTTGATATCCATATTAAAAATTGATCATTGCAAAGGTAAACTTTATGTGTTTAGATGAGCATCGATAAAAAAACGAAAGCCTCCCTAAAAAGGAAGGCTTTTTACCGGGCTTGATAAAATAAATCATCAAGCTTCTTTACTAAACTGTTTTCTTTTTTTTGCGAGATACCTGTCAAGGAGCATCAATCCCAATACAACATTCAACATCATAAACACAGTCATATAAGTATTATTGAAGAATCGGCTGTAATCTACTTTGTCTAAGTTTTGGGTTATATATTTATCAACGGTGTTGTTGCCAGGTGTTGACGACGATGACCAATCTATCTGTACAAAACCGTAAACAAGAAATGTAGTGATCAATGTGAAAAAGAAAATCGCAATACCCCAAATCACTTTTTTATCAATATACGTTTTAGCTGCAGGTGCTATCTGGTATTTGGAAATTTCCTCCATTACGTTTTTTGTAAACCGCATGGAAGGAGCGTCCAGCTCTGAAGTCTGCAATAGATCATGTACTTCCAGCAATTCGTGGTATTTATCTTTCCACGCTTTATCATTCTGAATCAGCTGTTCAATAACTGTTCTTTCACCGGCGGCACTCAAGCCATCTATGTATTCCCATAAACGGCTTTCCATATCGCCGTCCCTTAATGGGGAGTTTTTAATATCACTGCTCATAAAAAATTGCTTTATGAAGATTCTTTGTTATCAATCGCACTTTACGAATAAATATTCCTGACTTCTTCCGTGAACGACGTTTCCATTTTTTCTTTCAAACGTTGTCTTGCCCTATGCAATCGTACTTTTACCGCATTTGTTTCCATTCCTAGTATCCGGCTGATCTCTTCCAGGCTTTGCTCCGCTTTATAAAATAAAGTCAATACCTCCGCATCGTCAGCACCCAGCATATTAATAGCAGAATTCACCATATGCACTTTCGATTTCTGCTCTACCTGGTTTGCATTAAATCCCGAATCCTGGTTTTGCACCGTTTCAAATATCTTTTCATTATCCAGGGAGTGAATGTCCAGCTTTTTCTTTCGCAAAAAAGTGATACAGGTTGTATTCACAATTGTATACAGCCATGTACTGAATTTCGATGCGCCTCTGAAATCTGCCAAAGAGCGATAGGCCTTTACAAAAATATCCTGGGCAACTTCTTCAGCGTCCTCACGACTTTTGATAAACCGTAACGTAAGTGTAAAAACATAATTCTGGTAACGGTTCACCAATTCCGCATAGGCGCTTTGTTCACCCTTCAGCACCCTGCTGATGATTTCTATATCTGAAGGCCCGGTTGACATTCTGCAGAGTAAGACTACATGTGTGGTTATCAGGTTACAAAGTTCGTGGTTTTAGGAAGGCTAAAAGTTTAAAGTTTAAGGTTTAAAGTTACGCGCTGCGACACACTCCCTATATATATAATAGCGTGCAAAGGGAATGTTATGCCTGTTCAACCTATAAACTTGTGAACCTGTAAGATTTTTTGCCCCAACCCTGTAACCTGCACGAACCAGCCGGAGTCAGATACTACGTAAACAGATTGATTAAAAGTTCTTTAAGGCTGTAACCTGGATTCCGGAACGGTAGTCATAGAGAACAAATACAAACAAAATTCATTAAAATATAAATTTTACAGTTATGCATGCCACAGAAATGTTAGTTGCAGTTTTAATACCGATCAGCTTTTTCACGATGATTTTTGGTATTATTTATATGCACAAAAGGGAAAATCTGGCGATGATCGAGAAAGGCCTTAACCCGAAAGAATTTGCCAACAGGCCAGCGCCATACAGGAATCTTAAATGGGGACTTTTACTGGTTGGAGCCGGTGTTGGTTTGCTCGCAGCCTTCCTGATAGACACGACAATGATCCCGACAAGAATAGAACCAGTAGCCGTTTACTTTTCATTGATTGCCATCGGCGGCGGTCTTGGCCTGGTCAGTTCTTACCGGATTGAAAAGAAAGAATTATTGGACAAAGAAACCAAATAAGCCTGTCAGTTTAAAACGCATGGAAGTGCTATTAACCAGAAAGCAGCATAAAATGTATGGAGTGAGTTTAATACTTGCTCCTTTGCTGCAATTTATATCCGGGTTCTTTTGGGTAAACAAGGAGTATGGTGTTATTGGTGGTACGTTACTTGTATTATCCATGTTCTTCTGGATTCCGTCTTTGATTGCTTTATTTGATTTTATAAAAATTAAATTTCCGAATTATGCTGCATGGGGTTTGTTAATGGCTATTATCGGGTTTATCAGCGGGTCTAATTTTGCAATGGTAGGAGTGATGTCTGATATATTTGACATCTCACATGAAACTTATCTAAAAGAATTTGAAAACTATAAATTGAGTTCAAATATCCTGTTGTTTCAAACCGGACCCCTGGCGCCCCTGAGCCTGCTCATCTTGGGAATTGTAATGCTGCGCACGAAAACGGTTGATGCTTTTATCGCCATTCTTATAATAACCGGTGCTATACTTTTTCCTGTAAGCCGAATATCCAGAACAGATTGGATAGCGCATGTCTGCGATATATTTCTTCTTGTACCCTTGTCGATATTGGGGACAAGAAATTTAGCACAAAAATAGAATCAACTCTTTATTGTCTCCAACGCCTTTTTCACCACTTCATCTTCGCTGTTGAGTAACTCATAAAAGCCTTCATTTCTCCACCTGTATCTTGCGAGATAGGCTTTCAAACGGCGCTGTATATCCGATTTGTCTTTTTCTGATATGTATTTTAATTCAATCGTATCTCTTTTTGCAAATGCATTCAATTGGTTCCATGCATCTGCAGTGTTATAGTTCTTTGCGAAGTCGGCGGGAGAATTGTATTGTTTGAACTGTTGTATATGGTTTATATAATAATTATAAACAAAATTATTAAAGCTGCCATCAAGATATAACCTGGTAACGCTTCTGCGGATACCATTTGTATCTATGGAAACAAAAATATCCGGCATAATGCCTCCGCCACCATAAACAGTTCGTCCACCTGGCGTTTTGAATACTTTTCCATTCGTTATTTTGTTCGAATCAGCATAAATCATTTCCCCTGTTTCATAGCGATGCCATATTTCATCCATGTATACTTTCTTTCCTTTATCATAAGGTCGCTGAATACTACGGCCAAGCGGTGTATAATAGCGGGCAATAGTTAAGCGTATTGCAGAGCCGTCGCTTAATGAATATTGTTTCTGCACAAGTCCTTTACCAAAGGATCGGCGTCCAATTATTGTCGCCCTGTCCCAATCCTGTAATGCCCCGGATAATACTTCACTCGCACTTGCTGTCAGTTCATCTACCAGCACAACTAATTTTCCTTTTTCAAAAAGACCATCTCTTCTTGCTTTGAATTCTTCTCTCGGGCTACTATTTCCCTGTGTATAAACAATCAGCTTATTTCCATCGAGAAATTCATCGGCCATATTTACCGCTTCACCCATAAATCCACCACCATTACCACGCAAATCAAGAATTAATTTTTGCATTCCTTCCTTTTGCAACCGTTCCAGGTTTTCCATGAAATCATGGTAAGCGTTATCCGAAAACTTATTGAGTTTAATATAGCCCGTTGCCGTATCAATGATATAAGCTGCATCAATAGAGGAAACCGGGATAGTACCGCGTTTTACAGATATAACCTGCGGTTTGCCCATCCTTAAAACATTAAGAGCAACCGACGATCCATCTTCACCGCGGATTAATTTCTTCACATCATCGCTGGCAATGTTTTTACCGGCAATCGTTGAATCATTCACTTTAATGATCTTGTCACCGACCTGCATGCCAGCTTTATCACTGGGACCTCCGGGAATAACGTAAACAATATTTACTGTATCACTGAAAATGTTGAACTCAACACCGATGCCCTCAAAGCGTCCCATAATATCATCATTCACATCCTGGAGGTTGGTGGGAGGAATATAAACCGAATGCGGATCCAGTTCAGTCATTACATCCTGGATCGCACTTTGCTGAAGTGTGTCGATACCGATCGAGTCAACGTATTTCTGTTTGATCAGATCGAGGGCTTCCTGGAATGCACCTCTTTTTTCTGTTTTAAAAAAACTGGTGCCTCCGGTTTGATCTTTCATTTTAAAACCGAAGTACATACCGCCAATCATCACAATTGAAAACAGGAGGGGAAGCCAAACCTGCAATTTTTTATTACCCATTGTCTGCTGTTTCTTTGTATTTTAATTGCAAAATACCCGTTTTGGAGCAACTTTCGAATTCGTTCATCCAAAACAACACATCTTTTAACGAATTTGTTCTATGGCCGGAGTTAAACTTATTGCGGATAGTGGTGCTACCAAAACGGAGTGGTGCGTGCTGGGCAAAGAAAGGAAAAAGAAGATTTTTACCCAGGGCATCAGCCCTTATTTTTTAAATACCGAACAGATAAGGCATTTGTTGCAGGAGGAACTTTTGCCAAAGCTTAAAAATGTTACCATAAACGAAGTTCATTATTATGGTACAGGTTGTATAAATCCAAAAAATGCGGCAATCGTGAAGAAAGCGCTCAACCTTCTTTTTCCACAAGCAAAATTGCATGTAACGCATGATATGATGGGAGCGGCCAGAGCTTTATGTGGTCATAAAAAAGGTGTGGCCTGTATACTTGGCACAGGATCGAGTTCCTGTTATTACAATGGAAAAACGATAACGACTGCGCGGACAGGCCTGGGCTATGTTCTCGGCGATGAAGGCAGTGGTGCTTACCTTGGTAAAAAAGTAATTCAATATTATCTCTATGATACCTTTGATGAAGAACTGAAACGAAGATTTGAAAATACTTTCAAAACAAGCTATACAGAAATACTGGAGAACGTGTATAAAAAGCCATTGCCGAACCGCTATCTGGCCGGCTTTGCTGTTTTCCTGGCACAGAACCGGGGTCACTTTATGATTGAAAATATTTTGGAAGATGGTTTGAATGATTTTTATTTTATTCATTTGTGTAAATACGGCGAAGTGTGGAACTCACCGGTACATTTTGCTGGAAGTATAGCGCATGGATTTAAAGATGTATTGAAAGAACTTTGTCATCAGTATGAGTTTGAATTTGGTAGAGTATTAAAAAATCCGATGGAAGGCCTGATTGACTATCATAGCTAAAATAAAATATGAGTGAATTTATAAGGACGACGGAACAGGAATCAAACTATCATGAGCTCGATAAGATGAGTGTTCTTGACATTGTCACCAATATCAACAAAGAGGATAAGATCGTTCCGTTTGCTGTAGAGAAAGCAATACCCGGTATTGAAGCATTGATACAGGTGATAACAGACAAGATGCTGATGGGCGGAAGATTATTTTATATAGGCGCCGGTACCAGCGGCAGATTGGGAATCGTAGATGCCAGTGAGTGTCCGCCCACTTATGGTGTACCTTACGGACTGGTAATAGGTATTATTGCCGGTGGTGAAAAAGCGATAACGAATGCTGTCGAATTTGCAGAGGATGACAAGGAGCAGGGATGGAAAGATTTGCAAGCATATAATGTGTCAGAAAAAGATGTGGTAATTGGTATAGCGGCGAGCGGAACGACGCCTTATGTTATCGGTGCATTGGAAAAATGCAGGGAAAGCGGAATAATAACCGGTAGTATTTCCTGCAATGCAAATTCACCGGTAAGTGCTGCAGCAGATTTTCCGATTGAAGTGGTGGTGGGCCCGGAATTTGTGACCGGCAGTACAAGGATGAAAAGCGGAACTGCACAGAAACTGGTATTAAATATGATTTCAACAACAGTGATGATACAGCTGGGCAGGGTAGAAGATAATAAAATGGTGAATATGCAATTAACGAACGATAAATTAGTAGACAGGGGCACAAAAATGCTGATGACAAATGCGAATATTGGGGATTATAACAAGGCAAAAGAATTGTTGTTGAAATTCGGAAGTGTGAAAAAAGCAGTAGATAATTTGAAAATTTGAAAAACCGTCAATTTGAGAATGACATTACAAACATTTTCGCTTTTTTGATTCATTTTCAAATTTTCAAATTGCTTAATTTTCAAATTGAATCATGCACGACATAGAACCATTCTATAACTGGCGGCACATTTATATAAGTGAAGAAGATGAGCGTTCTCCTTTTTTCGGCCGCACGTATTCTGAGTTTGAATTTACCCAGACGATATATAACTATTACATACATCCGCAGTGGGACGATTTTGGCAGCCGCACGTTATACCTTAAAATATTAATTGCGGATTATATTGAGAAATATGCCGTAATAGAAATGATAGGGGAGTGGAATGATGCAATTGAAAATGACATTATGGAACTGAAGCGGGAAGTAATGGAAAAGCTGATGGAAGAAGGTATATTCAAATTTATATTGATTGCGGAGAACGTATTGAATTTTCATAGCAGCGATAAAGAATATTATGAAGAATGGTATGAAGAAGTGACCGATGAAAATGGCTGGATTGTGATTTTGAATATGCCGGAAGCTACTCAATATGATTTCAGGCGTGCAAAGCTGAATCGTTTTATAGAACTCTACGACTTGCCTAGTTGGCGTACATATAAACCATTTCACCTTTTTAAGAAAATAGACAATGAAATGATGGCAAGACTTTCTATGTAATTAACAAATCACTGTTCCCGCAATTACAAAAGCTTTTTGCAACAGAGACAATTTTTTCAAGCTAACAGCTTTCTAATCCGCTCAATGCATAAAATCATAATATCCGGTTTTATTTGATCAAGTTTGGCTTTCCGATACTAAATTTGCCGAAAATTTAAATCACCTTTCCTCCTTTATATGAAATGGTCTGAATTCTTCACTTCTTCGGTAGGCAAAAAGCTGGTAATGGGGTTGACGGGGTTGTTTCTGATATCTTTTTTAGTTGTGCATGCCGGTATCAATGCCTGTATATGGGCAAATGATGGTGGAATTATGTTCAACAAGGCGGCTCACTTTATGGGGGCAACAGTTGTGATCCGCATACTGGAAGTCGGTTTGTTTATCGGCATATTTATACATATCATTCAAGGATATGTGCTGGAATTCAGCAACCGTTCTAAAAGAGGTGTAGGATATAAGGTGAATCTTGGCAATAAGGGAAGTAAATGGTATAGTCGCAGCATGGGTTTGCTTGGAACGATCCTTCTTTTGTTTTTTATTATTCACTGGAAACAGTTCTGGATACCTTCCCGGTTCACCGGTGTAAACCCCGTAATAATTGATGGAAAGGAAATGCATAATCTATATAACCTTATGCAGATCACATTTACCGAACCATGGGTTGTGATTGTTTATGTACTGGCCTGCTTTTCGCTGGCCTGGCACCTGATGCATGGGTTTCAAAGTGCGTTTCGGACGATCGGTGTACATAATAAACGGTTCCTGTCGATAATACAGGCCACCGGTACCGGATTTGCGATTATTATTTCGCTTGTATTCGCAATGATGCCGGTGAGTATGTACCTGGGTTGGGTGAAGTAGTGAATGGTCATACGTGTATCAGTGAAAAATGATTTGATGCGTTTGGATTGGTATTATTGAAAGAAGCAAAATGGAAACGAAGATTATATAGCTGATAACAGCGAACCAATTAGCATATCAGCACATTATCTAATTATCACATTGTATTATGCTCAATTCAAAAATTCCCGCAGGTCCACTTGATGATAAATGGACAGAATATAAAGGGCATTGTAAATTGGTTAATCCTGCCAACAAGCGCAAACTGGAAATTATTATTGTAGGTACCGGTCTCGCCGGTGCATCTGCTGCCGCTTCGTTGGGTGAGTTAGGATATAAAGTAAAAGCATTTTGTTTCCAGGATTCTCCGCGACGGGCGCATTCAATTGCCGCACAGGGTGGCATTAATGCTGCCAAAAATTATCAGAATGATGGTGACAGTGTATTTCGCCTGTTTTATGATACGATAAAAGGTGGTGACTATCGGGCAAGGGAAGGTAATGTTCATCGTCTCGCTGAAGTAAGCGTAAATATAATTGACCAGTGCGTTGCCCAAGGCGTTCCTTTCGCAAGAGAATATGGCGGTCTATTAAATAATCGTTCTTTCGGTGGCACACAGGTAAAAAGAACTTTTTATGCTGCAGGTCAAACCGGTCAGCAATTATTAATTGGTGCTTACCAGGCATTGGAAAGACAAGTGGCCTTGGGAAATGTGAAAATGTACACCCGTCATGAGATGCTTGATGTGGTGATCATCGATGGCAAGGCGAGAGGTATTATTTGCAGAAATCTTATTAACGGAGAGCTGGAAAGACATTTCGGTCATGCGGTGCTGTTATGTACCGGCGGATATGGCAATGTTTTTTACCTGAGCACAAATGCCATGGGCAGTAATGTAACTGCTGCGTGGAAAGCACATAAGCGCGGTGCTTATTTTGCAAATCCTTGTTTTACACAAATACATCCGACCTGTATTCCTGTTACCGGCGATCATCAGAGTAAATTGACGCTGATGTCTGAATCGCTGCGCAATGACGGAAGAATATGGGTACCGAAAAAACAGAATGATCCGAGGAAGGCAAATGAAATTCCTGAAGAGGAAAGAGATTATTATTTGGAAAGAAGGTATCCTGCGTTTGGCAATCTCGTGCCGAGAGACGTGGCATCGCGGGCAGCCAAAGAAAGATGTGATGCCGGTTATGGAGTAGGAACTACAAAACAAGCGGTTTATCTTGATTTCCGTTTTAATCTTATTAATAAATACGGTCGAACTGAAGCCGGTAAACTAGGTATAGAAAATCCCGACGAAGCAACGTTGGTGCGATTGGGTAAAGAAGTCGTAAAGGAAGAGTACGGTAATCTTTTTGATATGTATGAAAAGATCACCGGTGAAAATCCATATGAAGTTCCCATGCGCATTTATCCTGCGGTGCATTATACCATGGGTGGCCTATGGGTAGATTATGAATTGATGACGAATGTGCCGGGATTGTATTCACTGGGCGAAGCAAATTTCAGTGATCACGGAGCGAACAGACTTGGTGCATCTGCATTGATGCAGGGTCTTGCAGATGGTTATTTTGTTATTCCCTATACAATCGGTAATTATTTAGCTGATGAAATTGCCACAAAACCGATCGCCACAACGCATGCTGCTTTTGAGGCTGCAGAGAAAGGAGTAAGCGAAAGAATTAATACACTTATAAATATTAAGGGAACCAAATCTCCTGAAAGTTTTCATAAACGTCTTGGCAAGATAATGTGGGAAAAATGTGGGATGGCAAGAAATGAAAAAGGATTGAATGAAGCAATAAAAGAGATACAGGCATTAAAAGCTGAATTCTGGAAAGACGTGAAGATTCCTGGTGAAATAAATGAGATGAATCCTGAATTGGATAAGGCCAATCGCGTTGCTGATTTTATTGAGTTGGGCGAATTGATGTGTAAAGATGCCCTGGAAAGAGCTGAAAGTTGCGGTGGTCATTTCCGCGAAGAAAGCCAAACGGAAGATGGTGAAGCGCTGAGGCATGATGATCAGTTTATGTATGTCGCGGCCTGGGAATATAACGGTGACAGCAGTTGGAAACTAAATAAAGAAGAATTGAATTACGAAATGATAAAACCGACTCAGCGAAATTATAAATAAGCGGTTGATTAAAATAAGTAGTAAAAGAAACTATATAAATATTCATGGAGCATTATAGCATGAACCTCACACTCAAGGTGTGGAAGCAAAAAAATGCCGGCAGCAAAGGCTCATTCGAAACATACCAGGTAACGAATATTTCTTCAGAAATGTCTTTCCTCGAAATGTTTGATGTGCTGAATGAAAAACTGATTCATGATGGCAAAGAACCGATCGCTTTTGATCATGATTGTCGTGAAGGAATCTGCGGTATGTGTTCTATGTATATCGATGGACGTCCGCATGGCCCATGGCAAGGAACAACGACCTGTCAATTGCATATGCGTGCTTTTAAAGATGGTGATACAATTGTTGTGGAACCATGGAGAGCAAAGGCATTTCCGGTTATCAAAGATTTGATAGTTGACAGAACAGCCTTTGATAAAATCATACAGGCTGGTGGTTATATTTCTGTAAATACGGGAAACGCTGTTGATGGCAATGCAATTCCAATTGAAAAAGATAGTGCGGATAAAGCATTTGCTGCGGCCGCCTGTATTGGTTGCGGTGCATGTGTAGCCGCCTGCAAAAATTCATCGGCAATGCTGTTTGTATCTGCAAAAGTTTCACATCTTGCCTTGTTGCCGCAGGGTGATCCCGAACGAAAAACACGGGTTTTAAATATGGTGAACGTTATGGATAAAGAAGGTTTTGGTGCCTGCACATTTACGACGGCGTGTGAAGCTGTTTGTCCCAAAGAAATTTCTGTCACCAATATTTCAAGACTTAACCAGGAATATACATTGGCCGGATTGACAAGTGATAAATAAAAAAAGAAGATATTTTATTTTAATAAAAGATATTTGTTTTACCCATAAACAATTGCATGAAAGCAAAAAAAATAATTGTAAGAAGTTTATTGATCATAATCGTAATTGCATTTTCTTATGTCATCTATTATTGTTGGGTTTCCTTTCCAATAATCAGCGGTTATGGTGCCAAAAATATGTGCAGTGCAGTTTTTCTTGCTGGCAGAAGTGAACAGCAGGAACGTGAACAGGAACTTGGTTTTTCACCAATGACACTTGGAACTTTTACTGTTGACTACAAAGATTCTTCAGTAACAGGTTCGGTATTTGGTTTTGCAAAGAGAAAAGCAATTTACAGAGCAGGTCTTGGCGCAACACTTATTAATGAATTATCTGAGGATGATGTCCGAAATCAAAAATCCGGATTGCCTATAAAACCTATTTTAAATACAGATACAATTGTATGGCCAATGGGTGATAAACTTACTTCTGTTGTTGATTCCTTAATTGATCTTATAAACTAAAAGAAGCAGTAAATAATATTTTCGTTGAAAAAGATACAA